>Ga0209342_10000757_pt1 | contig 37540 bp, 38 predicted proteins | sample RifCSP16_2_FD_184023 | JGI IMG/M metagenome (GOLD analysis project Ga0209342, IMG submission 184023) | Soil microbial communities from Rifle, Colorado - Rifle CSP2_sed 16_2 (SPAdes) (version 2) | ecosystem: Environmental > Terrestrial > Deep subsurface > Rock core/Sediment | place: Rifle...
AAATACCCACTTTCCCGGCGATTCCTGCTACAATATCCCCATCGGCGCACCCCGGTCTGCACCGATCCCTTCGCGGTCATCCATCTCGGTTCACCTCGAACAACTTCAACTTATCAGGTAGCGCCTAGACCGGCCCAAGTTTTTTGGGTAGGCCATCCAGGAGCAACCCTTCGTTATGTCATTTTCCACTCTCGGCCTGTCGGCCGAATTACTCCGTGCTGTGTCCGAAAAGGGCTATACCCAAGCCACCCCCATTCAATTGCAGGCCATCCCCGTCATTCTCGAGGGAAAGGACATTCTCGCCGGCGCGCAGACCGGCACCGGCAAGACCGCCGGTTTCACGCTGCCGCTGCTGCAACGTCTGAACGCCCAGCCGCCGGGCGCGCATCGCGCGATCCGCTCACTGATTCTGACCCCGACGCGCGAGCTGGCCGCGCAGGTGGAGGAGAGCGTGCGCACCTACGGCAAATATGTGCCGCTGAAGTCCACCGTGGTCTTCGGCGGCGTCGGCATTCATCCCCAGATCGACACACTGCGCCGCGGTGTGGACATCCTGGTCGCCACGCCGGGCCGCCTGCTCGACCACGTCGGCCAGAGGACGGTGGACCTGTCCCACGTCGAAATCCTGGTGCTGGACGAGGCCGACCGCATGCTCGACATGGGCTTCATTCGCGATATCCGCAAGATCCTCGCGCTGCTGCCCAAGAAACGCCAGAACCTGCTGTTCTCGGCCACCTTCTCCGACGAGATCAAGCAGCTCGCCGACGGCCTGCTGAATGCGCCCGTGATGATCGAGGTGGAGCGCCACAAAATCGCCGCCGAACTCGTGTCGCAGGTGGTGCATCCGGTGGACCGCGCGCGCAAACGTGAACTGCTGGCGCACCTGATCCATTCGCAAGGCTGGAAGCAGGTGCTGGTGTTCACCCGCACCAAGCACGGCGCTAATCGTCTGGCCGATCAGCTGGAGGATGACGGCATCAGCACTTCCGCCATCCACGGCAACAAGAGCCAGAGTGCGCGCACCAAGGCCTTGGCGGATTTCAAAAAGGGCGAAGTGCGGGTGCTGGTGGCGACCGACATCGCCGCGCGCGGACTCGACATCGACCAATTGCCGCACGTCGTGAACTACGAATTGCCCAATGTGCCGGAGGACTACGTGCACCGCATCGGCCGCACCGGCCGCGCCGGTAAGGAAGGCGAGGCGCTGTCGCTGGTGTGCGTGGACGAGCGCGATTTTCTGCGCGACATCGAACGCCTGCTCAACCACGACATCCCGAAGGTCGTGATTCCGGGCTTCGAGCCAAACCTGTCGATCAAGGCCGAGCCGATCAGTCATGGGCGCGGCCAGCGCGGCGGCGGAAGGTCGCAAGCATCACGCCAGGGTGGCGATCGTGGCCGCAGCCAATGGCCGCAATCCCCTTCGCATGCCCGCGCCGGTGGCCAACGAACGCAATCACATTCACACGCTCGTACCGGTGCCCAGCGTCCGCATTCGAATCCGAACCCACATCCCCGCGCCGCTAGCCAGCATCCACATTCGCAACCGCATGCGCGTCCTGCCGCCGAGGATCATGGCAATAGTAATGCCCCGCGCGCGGAGGTGGACGGCAACCGGCGTACTTCGGAAAACACCGGCAACGATCACCGCCGCCACGATGCGCCGCACCGGTCGCATCAGCCGGCAACGCATTCACGCCCGGAGGTTTCCAGGAAGCCCGTCCAGCAGCGCGCCAAGCGCGAGGTGCCGGCCTTGTTCGAAGGCGGCAGCAAGCGTGGGGATTAACTTAATAAATAGCTTATTTCTCGGTAACTTTTTTACTGGAACACTGCCTTGATCACCACCGCCAACATCACCATGCAGTTCGGGGCCAAGCCCCTGTTCGAAAACATCTCGGTCAAATTCGGCAACGGCAACCGTTACGGCCTGATCGGCGCCAACGGCTGCGGCAAGTCGACGCTGATGAAAATCCTCGGCGGCGACCTGGAGCCGAGCTCGGGCAACGTCTCGGTCGATGCCAACGAACGCCTCGGCAAGCTGCGCCAGGACCAGTTCGCCTTCGAGAATTACACCGTGCTCGACACCGTGATCATGGGCCACGCCGAATTGTGGCGCGTGAAACAGGAGCGCGACCGCATCTACGGCCTCGCGGAAATGAGCGAGGAAGACGGCATGAAGGTAGCCGATCTCGAACACAAGTTCGCCGAGCTCGACGGCTACACCGCCGAGGCGCGCGCCGGCGAATTGCTGCTCGGCGTCGGCATCCCGCTGGAACAGCATACCGGCCCGATGAGCGCGGTGGCGCCGGGCTGGAAGCTGCGCGTGTTGCTGGCGCAGGCGCTGTTCGCCGACCCGGACATCCTGCTGCTGGACGAGCCCACCAACCATCTCGACATCAACACCATCCGCTGGCTGGAAGACGTCCTCAACGCGCGCAACAGCACCATGATCATCATCTCCCACGACCGGCACTTTTTGAACGGCGTGTGCACGCACATGGCCGACCTGGACTACGGCGAGCTGCGCGTCTATCCCGGCAACTACGACGAGTACATGACCGCCGCCACCCTGGTGCGCAATCAGCTGCTGTCCGACAACGCCAAGAAGAAGGCGCAGATCGCCGAGCTTCAGACCTTCGTCAGCCGCTTCTCCGCCAACGCCTCCAAGGCCAAGCAGGCCACTTCGCGCGCACGTCGGATCGAAAAGATCGAGCTGGCCGAGGTCAAGCCGTCGAGCCGGCAGAATCCGTTTTTGCGTTTCGATCAGGCCAGGCGGCTTTATCGCCTGGCGCTGGAAGTAAAGAAGGTGAGCCAGGGCTATGGCGCGACGCCGCTGTTCCGCGGGCTCAGCCTGTCGGTCGAGGTCGGCGAGCGCGTGGCCGTCATCGGCCCCAACGGCATCGGCAAGACCACGCTGCTGCGTACCCTGGTCGGCGAGCTCGCCCCCGCGAGCGGCACGGTGAAATGGTCGGAGAATGCCACGCTGGGTTACTACGCGCAGGACCACGCCGCCGACTTCGCCAGGGACATGTCGCTGCTCGACTGGATGAACCGATGGAAAAAACCCAACGACGACGAGCAGGCGATCCGCGCCGTCCTCGGCCGGCTGTTGTTTTCCCAGGATGAAATTAAAAAAACGACGAAGGCGCTCTCCGGCGGCGAGCAGGGGCGCATGCTGTTTGGCAAGCTGATGCTGCAGCAACCCAGCGTGCTGATCATGGACGAGCCCACCAACCACCTGGACATGGAATCCATCGAGTCGCTCAACACCGCGCTGGAAAAATACCCGGGCACGCTGATCTTCGTCAGCCACGACCGTGAATTCGTCTCGTCACTGGCCACGCGCATCATCGAAATGACCCCGCAGGGCGTCGAGAACTTCGGCGGCAGCTACGACGACTACCTGCGCAGCCAGGAAGAGCAGGCAGGGCAGGCGCCGGGGCGACTGCAGAAGATTCGGTAATCTCCGTATTTTTAAAGTCCGTAACGCGATGGCAAGCTACACAGCCAAAAAATATAAACACCTCACCTTCACGATGGCCGGTCGCGATGTGGCTCCCCCGTTATTTCCCTTTTTTGAATACTTGAAATTATAGCCCGCGGGACAGGGGCATATAACTCGCTGAATGCGTGCTGCATTTGCCGCTCGTATCGGCGGAGACTACCCATAAAAAACTTTTCTAGCGGGCTGCCAAAGCGTGGCTATTGTTTAAGGCATCTAGTAATCGTAAGGAGGTACCTTATGTTCGATTTTCTCGACGACTTCAAACCCTACGGACATTGGCTGCTGCGGATCGCGTTGGGCAGCGTGTTCGTGATTCATGGCATCGGTAATTTCATGAATCTCACCGGCTTTGCGGCGGCTCTCAACGTGCCGCACATGGTGGGGTTGATACTCGTGCTGGCGGAGATTGTCGGCGGTGTCCTGGTGCTCTCGGGCGGCTTCATGGGTGACAAGATGACCCGGCTCGGGGCGCTGATGCTGATACCGGTCCTGCTCATCGTGATGTACATGGTGCACTGGAGCGAGGTGAGCTTTACGCTCTCCAAGGTCCATGTCGTGGGCGGGATAGAGTATCTGCTGGTGCTGTTCCTGGTATCGCTGTACATGCTGTTGAAGGGAAACAAGACATAACGGCCGCGTTTTCGCAGGCTGTTATTTTTTCCGGCTCCCACCCGCGAGGGTGGGAGTTTTTTTTCGCCTCAGTGGCAGAAATAGGAATGCTTGTAGCCGCGTTCCTTGCGCGGCTGGAGACAGCGGATGGAGTAGGAGGTGGCCACGTCGCGCCGGCGGGTGGCGTAGTTGCACAGCACGGAATCACCGCGATAGGGCGTGGAACCGATCAGGCTGAACTGCACGCGCTTTTTCGATTCGATGTTGGTGGGTTTGCGCTCCGGAAGGCTGTTGCTATCTACCTCGACCCAAACGTTGATCGTGGCCGCGCATTTCACGGTGTAGGGGCGGGTATGCAATGGTGCCGTGGCCTCTGCCGCGAGAACATCGGCCCCGGCAACGACAATGGCGGTCAAGGCGAGTAGTATCAGGCGCATAGAACCTCTTTGTGCTTGCTTAATTGAGCCTAGCCGAGCGGCCCGTCCCGGCAAGGACCGCTGGTCAGGCCATTCTACGCAGACAGGCATGTGAGCGGTCGAGGTCACCATGAAGAAACTGAACCATGAGGCGGAATTGGTCAAAGGCGCGATTCTCGCCGGCATGAAGTACGGCGAGGACCGGGGCGCCGTCGTGTTCGAGCCGACGGATTCGGCCAGCGAGAAAATCCTGTTCATCTACCGGCTACTGATCCACGACAAACTCATTCAAGCCTTGCCCGAAGATCAAGTCTCACAACAATCCATGCGGCATAAACTCGCCATCTGGTATTCCAGGCAACTGCCGAAGGATCATCCACTTCTGAAATAACCCGGGAAATCGTCCTCACCGGAGGGTAGAGCCAATGAACATCGACGAACTCAAATCCGTGGCAAGCGCCATCGTCGCGAAACAGAAGGGCGTGCTGGCGGCGGACGAAAGCAGTCCCACGATCAAGAAGCGTTTCGATTCGATCAAGGCCGAGTCCACCGAAGAAAACCGCCGGCGCTACCGCGAAATACTTTTTACCACCGACGGTATCGAGTGCTATATCGGCGGCGTCATTCTCTTCGACGAAACCCTGCGCCAGAGCACCCGCGACGGCACTCCCTTTGCCAGGCTGCTGTCGAGCCGGGGGATCGCCCCCGGGATCAAGGTGGACAAAGGCGCCAAGGCGCTGGCGCTGTATCCCGGCGACAAAGTCGCCGAGGGTCTGGACGGCCTGCGCGAACGTCTCGCCGAGTACAAACAACTTGGAGCAAAGTTCGCGAAGTGGCGCGCGGTGATCGAGATCGACGAGCACAATATTCCGTCGGCGTTCGGCATTCGCGCCAATGCCCACGGGCTGGCGCGTTACGCCGCGCTCTGCCAGGAGGTGGACCTCGTGCCGATCGTGGAGCCGGAAGTGCTTATGGACGGTGCCCACGGCATCGAACGCTGCGAAGCGGTAACGTCCCAGGTGCTGGAGGCGGTGTTCGCCGAACTGGACGCCCACCGCGTGCTGTTCGAGGGCATGTTGCTCAAGCCGAACATGGTGGTCGCCGGCAAGAAGTGCGCGCGTCAGGCCGGCGTGCAACAGGTGGCCGAGGCCACGATGCGTTGCCTGACCCGCTACGTGCCGGCGGCGGTCCCCGGGATCGTATTCCTGTCCGGCGGACAGAGCGCGGAAGATGCCACCGACCATCTGAACGCCATGAATGCGATGGGCGCGCATCCGTGGCAGGTCAGCTTTTCATACGGGCGGGCGCTGCAGGCGCCGGTACTGGCCGCCTGGAAGGGGCAGGAAAGCAACGTCGTCGCCGCGCAGAAGGCGCTCTTGAAACGCTGCCAATTGAACGGCCTGGCGCGCGACGGAAAATATGCCCGCGCCATGGAGCAGGCTGGGTAATTAGTCGATTTGTAATGAGACTTCTGCCCGCTTTCGCGGGAATGATAGATCAACAATAATTCATCAGAGTCCAATGGCACTTACTTAAGCGCTTTGATCATGGATACAGCGCCTGGGCGCAACCAGTAGCCCGCATGAAGCGCCAGCGAAATGCGGGGAAAACGGCCGGCAATGCCATCTATTCCCGGATTCCGCTGCGCTCCATCCGGGCTACCCACAGGGGTTGTCATGGAGTCGGCGCTTAAATAAGTGCCATTCTCATCAGAGGTTTCTTAACGGGGCCGGGTGATTTAATGCAAATCTGGGTCGACGCCGATGCCTGCCCGAATGTCATCAAAGAGATCCTGTTTCGGGCCGCGGAGCGGGTGCAGGTCTGCCTGACGCTGGTGGCGAACCAGCTTCTGCGAACGCCGCCGTCCGGTTACATCAAGGCCCTCCAGGTGCCCGCCGGTTTCGATGTCGCCGACAGCAAGATTGTGCAGCAGCTGCAACCGGGCGACCTCGTGATTACCGCCGACATTCCGCTCGCGGCGCTGGTCATTGAAAAGGGCGGCCATGCGCTCAACCCGCGCGGGGAATTCTATACCACCGAAAATATTCAGGAACGCCTCACCATGCGCAACTTCATGGACGAGCTGCGCAATACCGGCGTGAACACGGGCGGCCCGGCGGTACTCAGCCTGACTGACAGACAGGCGTTTGCGAATCAGCTGGATCGGTTTCTGACGAAGACCAGAGGGTAGGGTAAGCTTGTCACATGTCGAACCTGAATGACGCTCCACAAGAATTGTTAACCCGGCTCCCCGGCCTGGCGGTGCGCTGGCGCGCCGGGGACTTCGACGCGCCGGTGTTCGCGGCCTTGTATTTCCTCCATTGGCAAATTGCGATACACGGTCAGCAATTTGCTTCGCGCAAAAACAAGAGCGATCCGCGACCCGGCGCCAAGGGATGGCTGACCGTGATGGAGGCGGCGAAAGGGGAGGGCCTACGGGGGCGCTTGCTCGATTGGATGGAGCGTTACCAGTTTCGCGGCGTCATCGGCAATGTGCCGGTGGCATTGGTTCAGTGGCTGCGGGGCGTCTGGCCCTTGATCCTGCGCGAGAATATTCCAAAACCCCTGGATATATTGCGCATGCAGGCGCGCGGCAATCGCGCGGTGACGGTACTCACGGAGTATCCGCGACTGCGCCAGCCGGTGCTGAACAAACCCGATGCCTTTGTCTTTTTCCTGCATGACCTGGAGCATGCGTATAAGTTTTTCCACTCACCGGCATTGCGCGCCGGTCAGTGCGCGTTTTTCGCCGTGCTGGAAAACGCCTTCGACCGCGGCGTGTTTGCGCCGTACTTCGATGACGCCGAGTTCATTGCCAGGTTCCATTACCTGACGAGCGACATGAACACGCACCCGGAGCACAGCCGGCAGTACCTGCGTGCGATCCTGGTGGAGCGCCATCTGCGCCGTGAACACAAGGCGCTCTCTGACCCGCTGTCATCGGCTGCGGAACGGGCTATTGAAGAGGTGATGCGTGCCCTGGGAACATCCGCGCACTGGTTGCCTGCGCGTGACGGCCCGATAATTTCCCGGTTTTGGCGGATTGGGTAGAATTGCCGCGTACGCGCCGTGGCCCGAAACCATGTAGCATGCGTTTCGCCTGTTATGTGGCATGACAAAGTGCGACGAGTTTATGGACATCCGGCCATGTGTCGAAAGTCATGGACGAGCGGACGCGGGTCTTCGGCCTGTGACCGGAATGACGGATATAACCAGGGGTTCTTTCAGGCTGGCCACGATCAGCCATAACAACGCGGACAAGCCCGCCTTCGCATAGAACGAGCAAGGAAGAAACAATGTCATCGGCACATGAACGGGCCAAAGAACTGGCCCGCGCAATGAAACAGGCCATCATGGAAGCAAAGACCGCCGAGGCGCGCGCCAAGCGGCTGGGCGAAGAGGTGATGCTGGCGCTGGCCGAGGCCAAGAAGGAGATTCAAGCGGCCAGCGAGATTGTCGAATATCCCGTCGGCCGTTATGAATGCAAACGTTGCGGGCAAAGTTCGATCTTCTCGCAAACCTACCGGGAACTGCCTCCCTGCGATAACTGCGGCAGCCTCGAATATCTTGGCGCTGAACCCACGATCACGAAAATCACGCCTCCGCCGCCTAAAAAACACGCCGCCGGCATGTATGAGTGCACCGGTTGCCGCACGCGCGTTGTCCTGGCGGAGGATCTGGACGAACTGCCGCCGTGCGACATCTGTGGCGCCCACAAACTCAAGGCGGTGTAAGACGCGTCACGAGGCGGCGGGGAATAATTAATTATGGTTCATCGGGCGTCTGTTTCAAACAACGCGGCGAGCGGCGTCGCGTCTCACCTGACGGGAGCTACCATCATGAAAATGAAATCGTTTGTGCCAATGCTGCTGGGGGCGATGCTGTCTTTTCCGGTCCAGGCGGCGGACGTGCTGAACGCCAAAATCATGACGCTCGACCTGGCGCGCGATATCGCCAACCACACCCTCGAGGCCTGTCGCAAGAAGGGCTTTCATCTGGCAGTCGTGGTAGTGGATCGCGCCGGTGGTTCGTTGATCGGCGCGCCCGGCGGCGAGAGGGACGAGGCCTGTGCTATTGCCGGCATCAAGGCGGTGCAGGAGCGGCTGGATTTCGCGGAGTAGAGCGGTGGGCGATTGACCGGAGCGCTTGGGTTATCAACGGCCACGTCGTAAGATGAAGGGCCTGAAAATTTGACCAATCGCATCAGCGCCTGTCGTCAATTTATCTATGAAAAAAACAATGTGGTTGGTGGTGTTGCCGGTCCTGGGTGGCATTGCCGCCGGCTTTTACTATTGGCAAACAGGCCAGCAAGAACCGCCGCCACCGCCCCCGGTAACGGCGCCGCCCGCGCCTCCACCCGAGCCGCCGATACGCCATCCGATCAAGGAAGCGGCGCCGTCGGAAAAGCCCCTGCCGGCGCTGGAAGCCAGCGATGACGCCATGGTCGAGGCGCTCTCGGGCTTCTTCGGCCAAAAAGCCGTTCAGGAATTTTTCGACGTGAAGGAAGTCGTGCGGCGCTTCGTGGTGACGGTGGACAACCTGCCGCGTCGGAAAGTGCCGCTGCGTTACCGGCTGTTAAAGCCGGTAGCGGGGCAGTTCCTCGCGACCGGGGAGGGCGAAAACAATCTCACCAATCCCGGTAATTACCGGCGCTATAAGTCCTATGTGTTGCTGGCCGATGCCGTGGACACCAAGAAGCTGGTCGCGGTGTACACGCGCTTCTACCCGCTGTTCCAGCAGGAATACATGAACCTGGGATACCCCAAGGGTTACTTCAACGATCGTCTGGTGGAGGCCATTGACGACCTGCTGGCCGCGCCGGAGATCCCGGGGCGGATAAAGCTGGTCCGGCCCAAGGTCATGTACCAGTTCGCCGACCTCGCCCTCGAGGAGCTGTCAGCGGGGCAGAAGATCATGATCCGCATGGGGGTCGAGAACGCCGCGCGGATCAAAGCCCGGCTGCGTGAGGTACGGCAGGAGCTGACCGGGCAGGCGTCGCCGCCCTGAATTCAGGCCAAACAATTATTAATGTTTATAATAAGTTTATGTATATAAATATTTGAAATTAGACATAAAACTTTGATCTGCATGACCTGATTTCGGCGTTACCATTTCTATATCGATGAGAAACAGGGCCTAGGCTCCAGCGTCGCCCGGGTGGGCGAATCCTCCGGTCTGGCTCGTGCCGTGGTCGCGGCGAACATCCTGCACGAGCTCCTGAATGCGACCAAGCATTACCTCGAGCGGGTAATGGCGCTCAAGGACGTGCCGGTTGTGAACAAGAAAAACCTGGCGGACCGGGTTAAATCGCTGCATGCCAGACTGGCTGGAGCAGGGGGCAAATAATCTGCAATTTGTTTTGAGCCTGAATTCGGCTCCTTTTATTATTTTACATAATATACATTATACGAATATATGGGATTCCAAGCTTATGGCCGCCAGCCGGATTTACCACGCACTCCTGCATCTGCCTGCGGTTCATGGCATGGTTCGAATCCCGTTTTCGAGGCCTGTTTCTATCTCGTTTGGAACATGAAACAAAATATGAAAATAATTGTTTATAAAGAAACATCTTTTGACACCGGTACCAGCTTCCGGCGACGTTGCTCAAGAGAGGCGAACAGCTTGTCGAATGGCACAACAAATTTTTTCACTCCCTCTTCCTCCAACTGCTGGGCGACCGTCTCCAGGTCAATACCCAGCATTGCCAGCCCGGCCGTTACTTCGGTGGCCTGCGCCAGATCCTGTTCCAGTCGCAGGGCCGGATCGCCGTGCTTGCGGTAAGCATTCAGCGTCTCCGGCGGCAGGGTGTTGACCGTGTCCGGCCCGATCAGGGGCTCGACATACTTCACATCGCTGTAGGCCGGGTCCTTGGTGCCGGTGCTGGCCCACAACAGGCGTTGCGGCTGGGCGCCGCGGGTGGCCAGTCGGCGCCAGCGCTCCGAGCCCTGCGTTTCCTTGTACATCCGGTAAGCCAGGCGGGCATGAGCGATGGCCGCCGTCCCACGCAAGGAAGCGGCGGAACTGTCGCCGGAATGGACCAGCGCATCGAGCCGCTTGTCCACCAGCGCGTCGATACGACTCAGGAAAAAACTCGCGACCGAGGCGACGGACCCCAGTCTTAAGCCGGCTTTTGCGCGGTCTTCGAGGCCGGAGAGCCAGGCCTGGAGCACCTCACGATAGCGGACAAGGCCAAACAACAGGGTGACATTGACGTTGATGCCTTTGGCGATGAGCTGCCGCACGGCGGGCAGGCCCTGAATGGTCCCCGGCACCTTGATCATGATATTGGGGCGGTGCAGTTTCTCCCACAGCCGCACCGCCTCTTTCACCGTCTTGTCCGTGTCGTAGGCCAGATGCGGCGATACCTCGATGCTCGCGAAACCGTCGCGCCCGCTGGTCTGTTCGTGCACCGGCAGCAACAGATCGGCGGCATGGCTGATGTCGTCCAGCACAATGGGCTCGTATATCTCGGCGGCGTTGCGAGCATGGCGCGCCAGCGCGGCGATATCCGCCTCGTAGTCTTCATGGCCGGTGATGGCCTTTTCGAATATGGCCGGGTTCGAGGTGATGCCCACCAACCCGTCGCGCTTGATAAGGTGCGCCAGCTCACCGCTGGCGAGCATGCCGCGCTCGATATAGTCGAGCCAGATGCTTTGACCCAGAGACTTTATGACAAGCAAAGGATTGTGCATCATGCCCTCCTTGCCCTGAAGGACCGAACCGGAAACAAGTCTACCTGTGTCTTGTCTTGAGATAAATGTTTTCAGAGGAAATGATTTGTCTCGCGGTTCAGGCAACATCCTGCGTTGCCTTGATTTGACGGGGATTAACCGCGCCAGCGGCGGCAATAATAGCGGATAATTCAAAAAATCGAGGAGATGCAGACATGGACAAACGTATTCTTGTCCCCGTGGATGGCGGCACAACATCCATGAACGGCCTGGAAAAGGCCATACGATTGTCCAGGGCCAGCGGAGCCAAACTGCGGATTCTGCACATGGTGGATGGCATAGCCTTTTCCCGCGATCACAGCATGTTCACCGCGACTGCCGATAAATTTCGCGAGTCAGGCAGAAAATCGATCAAGGAAGTCATGGCGCGCGTCCGGAAACAACAGGTGCAGGCCGATTCGCGCATGGTGGAAAATCTCACGGGCCGCGCCGCAGACACGATCGTGAAAGAAGCCAACAAATGGCGCGCTGACGCGATCATGATGGGCACGCACGGACGCCGTGGGTTCAACCGGCTGGTACTCGGAAGCGATGCCGAACTCGTGGTGCGCACCGCCTCCGTTCCGGTTCTGCTGGTCCAGCCTTCCAGGAAAATTCAACGCGGCAGGAAGAAAAAATAACCAGAACCCAGCCCAAAACAAAAAACACAGCAACCGCAGATAAACGCCGATTAGTAATAGAAGTTATTCTTTATCTGCGTTCATCCTAAAAATAAATCTGCGTTAGTCCGCGTTCGTCACGCGAGAGATTCTGCTTGTTTGAAAAGCGTGAAGAAATTTCGGGTCGTGTGCTCGGCGATGCCTTCAAGGGTCGTGGCGCGCAGCATCGCGAGGCATTCCGCCACGTGTTTCACGAACGCCGGTTCGTTGGTCTTTCCGCGAAACGGCGCCGGCGCCAGATAAGGTGCGTCGGTCTCGATCAGCAGACGGTCTGGCGGAACCTGTTTCGCGACCTCGCGCAGGGCATCGGCGTTAAGGAAGGTCACGATGCCGGAAAAGGAAATATGGAAATTGAGATCGAGCGCCGCGCGGGCAACCTCCCAGCTTTCCGTGAAGCAGTGCATCACGCCGCCGATATCGCCCGCCTCTTCCTCGCGCATGATACGCAACGTGTCGGCAGCGGCTTCGCGAGTGTGAATGATCAAAGGCTTGCCGGATTCTTTTGCCGCGCGGATGTGGCGGCGGAAGCGTTCCTGCTGCCAGACCATGTCGCCCTGGCTGCGGTAATAATCGAGGCCGGTTTCGCCGATGGCCACCACGCGCGCATCGTTGGCGAGAGTGGTCAGATCTTCCACGGACGGCTCGCGCCCTTCCCTTTCGTTGGGATGCACGCCAACGGAGGCGAACACGTTCGCATGATCGTGCGCCAGCATGCGTATCTCAGGGAAGGTTTCCAGCGTGACCGACACGCACAGCATGTGCCCGACCCCGTTGTCCCGGGCACGCTGGAGAATATCTTCCAGGCCGACGTTTAGAGGTTCAAAATTGAGATGACAGTGGGAGTCAACGAGCGGCGTCACGTTACATCGTGTGCGTGAGCCGGTCGGAATTGAGCGCGCCGGCCAGAATGCCTTCGATCTTGTGGCGCGCGATGCCCGAATCTTTTTCGCTGAACTGGATGCCGATGCCGGCGGTGCGACTGCCCTGCGCGCCCGGCGGCGTGACCCAGACCACGTGGCCGGCGACCGGAATCTTTTCCTTGCTGTCCATCAGCATCAGCAGCATGAACACCTCTTCGCCGAGCCGGTACGGCCGGTTGCTTGGCACGAAGATGCCCCCGCCTTTCACGAATGGCATGTAGGCCGCGTACAGGGCATTTTTGTCCTTGATGGTCAGGGACAGGACGCCCGGACGCGCCGCGACCGGAATGGGTTTGGCCGCCTTGGCAGCGCCAGCGGTAGGGGCGGTGGTTTTGTCGTTCATGGGAAACTACAGTTTAATTTCATTGTAGTCGGCTCAATCGAACCCAGCGTATCAAAACATCCTCCAGCATCAATAATTCATCGAGCGGGCTGTTGATCTGCCGATAATTCTCAAGAATAACATCAATAAAACCATATAACTCATTAATCTTATATTTATTATTTTCTTGCGCCCCTCGCGCCGCGACTTCGGGATTGAGCAGCGCCGATGCCGGCGCACCCATCCGGATTCTTATCTGATCGGAAACAAAACCATGCAGCCAGCCGAGGGCTCGGGCCGTTCCCAGACTCTTCCAGCGGGCAGCGCAAGTAACGGGATGTTCCCGGCCCTGGGACAGTCCCGCCAGATCCTGTAGCAATTTGGCGCGCATTTGCGGGAATTCTTCATGCGCCAGGATCTCCGCCAAAAGTGGTGCGCCGCCTGCCAAATCCAACAGCTGGGCGGGTTGATTCCTGGTTTCGGGCCGCGTCTGCAGCCAGGCCTGCCCGACCGAAGGCGTCGGCAGTCTGAAGAGCAAACGGGCGCAGCGGCTGCGTATCGTGGCGGGCAAGCGCGCCGGATGACTGGTGACCAGCAGCAGCATGCTGCCGAGCGGCGGCTCTTCGAGCAATTTGAGCAGGCTGTTGGCGGCGTTGATATTCATGGCGTCGGCCGGGGAAATGATCACCACCTTGCGCGTGGCCGTATGGGGCCGTAGTGACAGAAAATCGCCAAGCGCGCGAATCTGGTCCACCGTAATGCTCTTGGCGTCGTCCACCAGTCCGACGCCGGAAAGATCAGGATGGGTGCCGACGCTGAACAGATGGCAGCCGTGACATTTACCGCAGGCAACGCCGGCCCGTGGTTGCTCGCACAAAAGCGCCTGGGCCAGTTGTACCGCAAAGGCATGCTTGCCAAGGCCGGGGCGTCCTTGCAACAGGAGTGCATGCGGAAGCTGATCGAACTGGCGCGACAGCGCCGACCACAGCGCGCCATGCCACGGGTAGCGCTCCGGGGCCACGGAAAAATTGAGTGCCGTATTCCGATCACCGGCCACGGACAACCTCCTCAAGCACGGCGGTGACTTGCCGTTCCACCTGTTCCAGGGAGCGGCTGGCGTCAATGACGCGCATACGCGCCGGTTCTCTGGCTGCACGGTTCAGATAGGCCTGGCGAACGCGCAGGAAGAATTCATTATCCTCGCGCTCGAAACGATCAGGTTCGCCCCGCTGCCCGGCGCGCTCGCGCCCGGCTTCGACCGGAATGTCAAAGAGCAGTGTCAGGTCCGGCCGCAGATCGCCCTGCACCCAATTTTCAATGGCCACGATCCGCTCCGATGGAAGACCGCGACCGCCGCCCTGATAGGCATAGGTGGCATCGGTGAAGCGGTCGCATAACACCACCTTCCCGGCGGCAAGCGCCGGCCGTATCACCTTGGCGATGTGTTCGGAACGCGCGGCAAACATCAGCAGCATTTCACTCTCCGGCGCGATGTGCAGTTGTTTGCTGTGCAGCAGGATATCGCGCACACGCTCGCCCAGTTCGGTGCCGCCCGGCTCGCGCGTGACCACCACCTCATGCCCTTCGCGCTGCAACCATTGGCGGACAAAGACGAGGTTGGTGCTTTTTCCGGCGCCCTCGCCGCCTTCCAGCGTGATGAATAATCCGCGCGACATGGGCTCCTAACGGGTCTCGCTCATTTTCGATGTCTGTCCACGCGCGTTGGGGACATTTGGCGGTGAGGCATGGCGCGGTTTGCCTTTCAGTTGATATTTGAGCACGACTTTGTTGTGTTCTTCCAGCGTAGTGGAGAATTCGTGACTGCCATCGCCGCGGGCGACAAAAAACAGCGCGCCCGTCACCATGGGATGCAGCACCGCCTGCAATGATTCTTTCCCCGGCATCGCCACCGGGGACGGAGGCAGGCCCCGGCGCGTATAGGTGTTATAGGGAGTATCGCGCCTGAGGTCCTTCAGCCGCAGGTTGCCATCGAACATTTTTCCCATGCCATAAATCACGGTCGGATCGGTCTGCAACTTCATGCCGTGACGCAGTCGGTTGATGAAAACCCCGGCGATCAGGCGTCGTTCATCGGCGCGGCCGGTCTCCTTCTCCACGATGGACGCCAGAATCAGCGCCTCGTAGGCATTCTTGAGCGGCAGGTTGCTCTCCCGGCCTTCCCACTCGAACTGCAGGAGCTTCTGCATTTTGTCATAGGCGTTTGCCAGAACCATAATATCGGTCTGGCCGGCGGAGTAATAATAAGTGTCCGGGAAAAACCGGCCTTCGGGATGTTCCCCTTTATGTCCCAGCCTTTCCATGACGGCGCGCGGCGACAAACCGATGAGCGTGTGCGTAAGCTTGGGCGCCTCCTCGATCGCATCCAGAAACTGCCGGAAGGTCCAACCCTCGATCAGCACCACGGGATATTCGGCCACCCGGCCGGCGACAACCTGATCCAGCAGTTCACGCGCTGTCATGCCGTCGCGGAAGCGGTACTCGCCTGATTTCAGATCGCGATCACGACCAGTCAAATGCGCGAGCCATACAAAGGAATGGCTCTCCCACAGCACGCCGCGTGCGCTCAGTTCGCGCGCAAAGGCGCGCAATGGCATGCCCGGTTTGACGTCATAGATTTCCGCGCCGGGCTTCAGCGAGTGGTTCCAGGCCCAAAAAAGGTAACCGGCGCCAATGGCGCAGGCGGCAGCCAGACCGGCCACCAGTCTAATCAACAACGGTCGCATCGCGAATGGCATCCTGAATCCGTTTTGTGACCGCACCCACCGGGTATTCCCTCGATTCTATCCGGCACACCGGCCACACTCCTATCAGGCTGTTGGTCAGAAACACTTCGTCGGCGCCGAGAATATTCTCCCGTCTCAATCCGGTCACGCGACAATCTATCGAAAGCGCGCCAGCACGTTCCATCACCAGGCCACGCATCACCCCTGCCACACCGCTGTGCGTCAGGTCCGGCGTCAGCAGTGCGCCGCGTGACACGACAAATACATTCGCCATGGTTCCCTCAATAACGTGACCGGTCTCATCCTGCATCAGACCTTCGGCGCAGTCGTTTTTCAATTCCATGCGCGCCAGGACCTGCTCGAGCCGGTTGAGATGCTTGAGTCCCGCCAGAACATTATGGCGTGTAATGAGGTTATGACAGAACTGCACGCTCACGCCCTCCATTCGATGGCGCGCGGGATAATCCGGCCATGGCAGCAGACCAACGGTACGTGTCGGCGTCGCCTCCCTGTTCAGGGCATAACCTCGTCCGGAAATGCCGCGCGTCAAAACAATCTTCAATACACCGCGTCCGGCGCCACGGCATACCTGCTCGGCTTCATGGCGCAGCAGTTCCTCGGAAGGCGCCATGAGCTTGAGCCGCACGGCGCCGTGAAAAAGACGTCGCATATGTCTGTCCCACAGGAACGGCTGGGCGTCGGCGACGGCCAGCGTTTCAAAAATCCCGTCGCCATACTGAAATCCGCGATCCAGTACCGATACGCTGTCGCCGGGCTCGCCGTTAATCAGTATCGTCATTACAAAATACCTCAAAGTATGAGTATTTGACGCGAAGGCGCGAAGACGCAAAGAAAAACTTGAAAAAACAACTGAAAAAACCTTTGCGTCTCTGCGTCTCTGCGTCAAAAACTAATAAATCAGAATTCCCCTAATGCCGCGAGCATGCCCTTGGCCTTGGCGCGGGTCTCCGCCAATTCACGCTCCGGAACCGAGTCGGCCACGATGCCGGCCCCGGCGCGCAGGGAAATTTCCTGTCCATTCCGGATAATGGTGCGGATCAGAATATTCAAATCCAGGCTGCCATCGCGATTGATATATCCCATGGACCCGGTATAGGCCGTGCGCGGCGCCTGTTCCAGCTCGGCAATGATCTGCATGCAGCGCACCTTGGGACATCCGGTGATGGTGCCGCCCGGGAAAACGGCGCGAATCACTTGCGCGGGCGTCACGCCCTCGCGCAACTCTCCAGTGACTTCCGAAACGATATGGTGCACATGCCGGTAGGACTCGAGCGTCATGAACTCCTTGACCTGGACCGAGCCGGGGCGGCATATGCGGCCCAGGTCATTACGCTCCAGGTCGATCAGCATCACATGCTCGGCGCGTTCCTTGGGATGGCGCAGCAAATCCTGCGACAAAGCGCGGTCCTGAGCGACATCGGGGCTGCGCGGATAAGTGCCCGCGATGGGGCGCGTGTGTACCGTGCGGCCGCGCACGGCTACCAGGCGTTCCGGCGACGAGCTGATGACCGCACGATCATTGTCCCAAGCCATCATGCCGGCAAATGGCGCCGGATTGGCCGCGCATAAGCGGCGGTAAAGTTGCGCCGAGCTTATGGGCGATCGCAAGGTCATGCGCCACAAGCGCGAAAGGTTTACCTGAAAGACATCGCCCGCGCGGATATATTCCTGTACCAGCCGGACATGCTCGAGAAAATGCCGCGGTTCTTCTTCATGTATGTCCGTCAGGACTGGCGGTTCGGTGACTGCTACGGAGGATGTCAGCGCGTCATTCTCCAGTACCGGTATCAGATCCTTCGACTGTTCAGACTCACACATCAGCCAGGCCTGCTGCTTCGCGTGGTCGATAACGATGGCCGCCGGTATGCGCGTGGCACAGGCCACCGGAAAGGCCGTGTCAAACGTGACGCCCATGACCGTGGGCTCGATCTGGGCCACCAGTTCATAACCAAGAAAAACAAACCATCCGCCGGTAAAAGGCAGCGGCTCATCACCGGGCGCAACGTTCTCCCCGGCCGGGATGGCCTGCGCCTGCCAATCGCGATCAAAGGTGTTCAGAAAATCGCCGGGGCCCAGCGCCTGTCCGTCACGATACAGCCGGGAATCCGTTTGCAGCGACAGAGTTTCTCCGGGAAAGGCGAACAGGATGTCGTAGCGGGCGCGCGGCGTGCCATGCGCCACGCTGGCCAGCAGATGCGGATAACGCTCGGGAAATCGGGAGTGCAGCGCGACGAGATCGGGGATAGATGTCAGACGACGACAGACATATCCCGGGGTGGTATTGGATTGCTGGGCCGGATGGGCCTTCACGCCAGTTTGCGGAACACCAGCGTCCCGTTGGTGCCGCCAAAACCGAAGGAGTTGGAGATGGCGACGTCGATTTTCATCTGGCGCGCCGCGTTCGGCACGTAATCCAGATCGCATTCCGGGTCGGGCGTGGTGAGATTGGTCGTGGGTGGCGCGATCTGGTCGCGCACCGCGAGCGCCGTGTAGATCGCCTCGATGCCGCCGGCCGCGCCCAGCAGGTGGCCGGTCATGGATTTGGTCGAACTCATAGCCAGCTTGCGCGCGTGACCGCCAAAGGCGGCCTTGACCGCGAGCGTCTCGGCGCGGTCTCCCAGCGGCGTCGAAGTACCGTGGGCGTTGATGTATTGCACCTGGTCGGGATTCAGCCCGGCGTTGCGCAAGGCGTTGCGCATGCAGCGCGCCGCGCCCTCGCCGCCTTCCGGCGGGCTGGTCATGTGATACGCGTCCCCGCTCATGCCGAAACCCACGAGCTCGCAATAAATTTTCGCGCCGCGTTTTTTCGCGTGCTCATATTCCTCGAGCACCACCACGCCCGCGCCCTCGCCCAGGACGAAACCGTCGCGGTCCTTGTCCCACGGGCGGCTGGCGGTTTCCGGACTGTCGTTGCGCGTGGACAGGGCCTTGGCGTTGCCGAACCCGGCGACGGCGGTCGGCGTGATGGCGGCTTCCGCGCCGCCGGCGATCATGACATCGGCGTCGCCGTATTCGATCAGGCGGCCGGCATCGCCAATGCCATGGGTGGCCGTGGCGCAGGCGGTGACCATGGCGAGGTTCGGCCCCTTGAGGCCGAACATCACCGACAGGTCGCCCGAGATCATGTTGATGATGCTCATGGGCACGTAGAACGGCGAAACCCGGCGCGGTCCTTTTTCCTTGATGGTCAGCATGGTGTCCTCGATCGTGCCGACGCCGCCAATGCCGGAGCCGATGTGCACGCCGATTTGCTCGGCGTTGGCTTCCGTGACTTCCAGCCCCGAGTCCTTGAGCGCCTCGATGCCCGCCGCCATGCCCAGCTGGATGAAACGGTCCATGCGCCGCGCTTCCTTTTCGGAAATGCCGAACGCGGTGGGATTGAAATTCTTGACTTCACCGGCGATGGTGGCAGGGTAACCGCTGGCATCGAACAGCGTGACAGGGCCGATGCCGCTTTTGCCGGCCAGGATGTTGCGCCAGTTTTCGGCGACACCGATGCCAACGGGAGACAGGATGCCGAGGCCGGTAATGACGACGCGCCGCTTGCTCAAAGCCGAATCCCTCATTGTCTGGGCGCGGCTCCGCCGCGCTTTATAAAACCAAAAGGCCGTCACCCGGTGCGGATGACGGCCTCTTATTCTAATGAGTTATCAGTTCAGACGGGAGTTGACGTAGTCGATGGCCTGCTGGACGGTGGTGATCTTTTCCGCCTGTTCATCGGGAATTTCGCAGTCAAATTCCTCTTCCAGCGCCATTACCAGCTCGACCGTATCCAGGGAATCCGCGCCCAAATCATCCACGAAGGAGGCGGCGGGCTTGACCTCGCCCTCGTTAACGCCCAACTGCTCCACGACAATCTTCTTGACGCGCTCTTCGACACTGCTCATGGGTGATCATTCCTCCAAGAATTGACGTTGCTGCCCTCGTGCGGGCGCCTAGTTAACACCATTTGTACAAAACCGTCCAGCCGATCATTTAACCGGGTTTTTTCAGATAGATATCCACTTTAGTTCATGTACATCCCGCCGTTCACGTGCAGGGTCGTGCCGGTAATATAGCCCGCCGGCGGCGAGGCCAGAAATGCCACGGCCGCGGCCACTTCTTCGGCCAGCCCCAGTCGCCCCAGGGGGATCTGCTTGAGCAGCGCCTCCTTCTGCGCCTCGGGCAGGGCGCGGGTCATGTCGGTGTCGATGAATCCCGGCGCCACCGCATTGACCGTGATGTGGCGCGAACCCACCTCGCGCGCCAGCGCCTTGGTGAATCCGATCAGGCCGGCCTTGGCGGCGGCGTAATTTACCTGCCCCGCGTTGCCGATCGCTCCCACCACCGAACTGATGCTGATGATGCGCCCCGAGCGCGCCTTGGTCATGGCGCGCAGACAGGCCTTGCTCATGCGGTACACCGATTTGAGGTTGGTATTCAGAATGACGTCCCATTCCTCCTCGGACATGCGCAGCAACAGATTGTCGCGCGTGATGCCGGCATTGTTGACCAGAATTGTCGGCGCGCCGCCGGATTTTTCGATTTCGGACAGAACGGCGGCGATCGATTCCGCGCTGTTCACGTCCAGCATCATTCCTTTTCCCGCGACGCCCTTTGCTTTCAGCGCCGCGCTGATCTTTTCCGCGCCCTCGCTGGAGGTCGCGGTGCCAAACACCTGCGCACCCTGCCGACCCAGCTCGAGCGCAATCGCCTGTCCGATGCCGCGGCTGGCGCCGGTGACCAGCGCGATCTGACCTTTCAACAACATAAAAATAACTCCAAATAAAAAAATAAATGGACAGGATTTACAGGATTAACAGGGCGAGCCGGAAAGAGACGAAGACACTTAACGTGTCTTCGTCCCGGCGAGCGCCCCGCCACGGATGGCGGGGCCGAGCATATCGAGGTCTTCGTGGCCACGCCAGGGATGGCAAGCATGCCGTCCCTGGCGTCGCCACCGGAACTCCGATTTACCCCGGCCCGCACATCCCTGCGCGGGCGCTCAGCGGCGCCGATGCACGTTAAGTGCATCGGCGACAACCCCGCCTCGCCCTGTTAATCCTGTCTATTCCGTTTTTCCAACGACGTTCAGTGCTTCACGAAGCGTGGCTGGATCGTATACTGGCAACGTCTCGACGGTTTTCACGATACGCTTGTTCAGGCCGGCCAGCACCTTGCCCGGACCGCATTCTACTATCCGGGTCACGCCGGCGGCGGCCATTTTCTGAATGGTTTCGACCCAGCGCACCGGCGATTCTATCTGGCGCACGAGCGCATTTCTAATCGCTTGCGGGTCGGATTCCGCCTGCACGTGCGTGTTATGGATCACCGGTATTTGCGGGCGGCGGATGTCCGCCTGTTTCAGCCGCTCGGCCATCTGCTGCGCCGCCGGGTGCATGAGCCGGCAATGCGAAGGCACGCTCACCGGCAACGGCACGGCGCGCTTGGCGCCGGCGGCCTTGGATTGTTCCACGGCGCGGGCCACGGCCGCGGCGGCGCCGGCAATTACGACCTGACCGGGCGAATTGAAATTCACGGCCTCGAGCACCTCGCCCTGTGCCGCCTGCTCGCAAAGTTTGCGCACCGCGTCAGCGTCCATTCCCAGAATCGCCGCCATGGCGCCCTGTCCGGCCGGCACCGCCTGCTGCATGAAGCGCGCGCGATCCGCGACCAGTTTCACGGCCTCGGCAAAACCGAGTGCCTCGGCGCACACCAGCGCGGAGTATTCGCCCAGGCTGTGGCCGGCCATGGTTTGCGGTCGTGGGCCGTTCGCGGCCAGCCACGCGCGCCAGGTCGCCACGCCCGCCGCCAGCATGGCCGGCTGTGTGATCTCGGTCTGATTCAGTTTTTCCTCCGGTCCCTGTTCCACCAGTTGCCAAAGGTCTTTACCCAAAGCCTCGGATGCTTCGGCGAAGGTTTGTTTGACAATGGGAAAATCAGCGGCCAGCGTATTCATCATGCCGACCGACTGCGAACCCTGACCTGGAAACACGAAAGCGAGCGTCATATTTAAATTTTCATTAACCGCAGATGAACGCAGAATTATATATCGCAGATAAACGCTGATTTACAGATATCAGACTTTGATCAATCTGCGTTCATCCAGATTTCATATCTGCGTTTATCTGCGGTAAAAATTATTAGTATTTGAGTAGTACAGATCCCCAGGTAAAACCGCCGCCGAAGGCTTCCATCATGACCACATCGTCCGATTTGATGCGCCCGTCGCGCACCGCCTCGTCGAAGGCCAGCGGGATCGAGGCCGCCGAGGTATTGCCATGGCGGTCCACCGTCAACACCACGCGATCCATGGACATGCCCAGCTTCTTCGCGGTCGCGGCAATGATGCGGTGATTGGCCTGATGCGGTACCAGCCACTGGATATCGGATTTCTTCATGTGATTCGCCGCGAGCGTTTCGTCCACGATGCGCCCGAGCGTCTTCACCGCCACCTTGAACACCTCGTTGCCTTCCATCTTCATGTAGGCCGTGCCATTGATCACCTTGTCATAACCCTTGGAGATGCCGGCGGGAACGCTCAGCAGGTCCTTGTACCGGCCGTCGGCATGCAGGTGCGAGGAAATAATCCCGGGCCTGCCGGAAGCCGCCAGGATCACGGCGCCGGCGCCGTCGCCGAACAGCACGCAGGTGGTGCGGTCGGTCCAGTCGGTGATGCGCGACAGGGTTTCGCTGCCGACGACCAGCGCGCACTTGGCCGACCCGGTGCGCACGAACTTGTCCGCGATACCGAGCGCGTACACAAAACCCGTGCATACCGCCTGCACGTCGAAGGCGGCGCAGCCGTGAATGCCGAGACGTTCCTGCAGCAGGCAGGCGGTGCTGGGAAATACCTGATCGGCCGTGGTGGTAGCGACAATGATGAGGTCAATGTCTTTGGCGGTAATGCCGGCCGCTTCCATGGCGCGCCGCGCGGCCTGCTCGGACATGGAGGCGGTGGTCTCGTCTTTGGCGGCGATATGGCGCTCGCGGATACCAGTGCGATCAAAGATCCACTGGTCCGTCGTTTCGACCATCTTTTCGAGGTCGTGGTTGGTAAGTATCTTTACCGGCAGGTAGCCGCCAGTGCCGATGATGCGCGAATAGGCCCCTGCCCTGCGGCTCATGCCCGCCACCTCCGAAAGACTACGCAAGACAATTGCTCCTTGTTGTCGGTGGCCTGTGTCAATTCGCCGGTCGCATCCCCACTTCGTGGGGGGCGCCCCGGAGCGTCGCCCGAGGGACCCGCGCAGCGGGATCGGGCAGCGGAGGGGACGCCAGCGACCGCGATCGGGACGCCTGCATCTCGCGCAGCGGTCGCATCCCCGGAGGGGCCCCTGCTCCGCGCTGCGCGCTCGCCATCTCCGCGGCTCATGCCACTACACCCTTTTCCGCCATTGCCGCGAGCTCGCGCCCGATGCGTTCGGGTACGTTATTTTTTACTTCGGCGAGCGCCTCGAGGATGGCGTGCTCGAAGGCGAACGCATCGGCCCCACCGTGGCTCTTGATGACGGTTCCATTCAGGCCGATGAAGGTGGCACCGTTGTAACGGCGTGGGTCCACGCGTTTTTTGAACGCGTGCAGCACCGGCAGCGCGACCAGCGCGGACAGTTTCGTGAGCAGGTTGCGCTTGAATTCCTGCTTGATGAAATGGGTGATCATGCGCGCCAGCCCCTCGCTGGTCTTGAGCATGATATTGCCGACAAAACCGTCACACACGATCACATCCAGGTCGCCAGTATAGATCTCATCGCCTTCGACGAAACCGGCATAGTTGAGACAACTGGAACGCAACAGTTCATGCGTCTTCTTGACGATCTCATTTCCCTTGATGTCTTCCTCGCCCACGTTGAGCAGTCCCACGCGCGGGCGCGTCTTGCCCTCCAGCGCGCTGACCAGGATTGAGCCCATGATGGCAAACTGCAGCAGCTGTTCCGGCGTGCAATCCACGTTGGCGCCCAGGTCGAGTACGTGCACATGATCGTGCATGGTTGGCAGCGTCGTGATGATCGCCGGCCGGTCGATACCCGGCAGGGTCTTGAGCACAAAGCGCCCGGTCGCCATGAGCGCACCGGTGTTGCCGGCGGATACGGCCGCCTGGGCCGCTCCCTCCTTCACCAAGTTGATAGCCACGCGCATGGAAGAATCTTTCTTGTTGCGCAGGGCCTGGGCGGGAGGTTCGTCCATGCCGACGATTTCAGAGGCGTGATGGACGGTAAACTGGTCGCTCGCGGCCGCGTGATGGCGCCTGAGTTCGGTTTCGACGGCCTCACGCTGGCCAACGAGAATGAGCTTCAACGCCGGTTGATGTTTCAGCGTCTGGAGGGCCGCGGGCACGGTGACACCGACACCGTGATCGCCCCCCATGGCGTCGAGGGCAATCGTGATCATGTCCGTCAATTCCCTGTACGGTTCCGGTTCAAGCCGGAACTATTCCGCTTTAGTGTCCAGCACCTTGCGGCCGCGGTAATAACCGTCGGCGGTGACATGATGCCGGCGATGCGTCTCGCCGCTCGTCTTGTCGACCGAAAGTGCCGACTTCTTGAGTGCGTCATGTGAACGACGCATACCGCGGCGTGAAGGTGATACTCGGCTTTTCTGTACGGCCATGGTAAATCCTCGTCAATTAAAAATAATCGGCACTATTTTGTCTTCTTCAATCTGCTTAGAACTGAAAACGGGCTCTTCCCGCCGCGTCCAACATGATCTGAAGCGGCGCTGGCGACGCTCGCGGCATGGACCCTGGCCGGGCACCGGTCCGGTTCGTGCATCGGCACCATCGGCAAGGCCAGCAGCAATTCGTCCTCGACCAAGCCGCTCAATGACAGCGGTTTGTCCGCCACCAGGATATCAGCGTCGCCCTCCTGCCGCTCCAGACGCTCTCCCGACTTCAGCAGGATGAGCCATGGCGCGGCCTTGAGCTCCAGATCCATCGCTTCCAGACAGCGCTGGCAGGTCACTCGCAGGTGCGCGCGCAGCGCACCGTGCACGATAAATATCTTCTCGCCTTCCTGCCGCTCAAAGGCAAGATCGACCATGACGTCGCCCGAACCTTCCAGACTGCCTTGCGCGAGGCGCGGCATGCTCTGCAGCGGGAGCGTGCCGGTCAGATACGCGCCCCTTTCCGCGAGCTGGATCGGATCTATGGTCCCCGGTAAATGCCCGTGTGACTCTTTCCAGGATGACGCCATGATACCCTCACAGAATCGGTCGTATCCGTTGCGGGCTTAACCTCCGGAATCGGACGGTTTTGCGGGCAGGCGGCCAGATACAGGCCGCGCATCATATATTTGCTGCAAACTTGTGTCAAAATAGGGTTTTAGACGCATCAGCAGGCAGTAAATGTTATTGACAGTACCGCCCCCTTTCCGTACAAAACGAGGCACAGCGCCATGGCGGGCGCCGGCAGGTCAGCTCAGCGGAGTTTCAGCTTGATCAAAAAAATTCTGGTTGCCAACCGCGGCGAAATCGCGGTGCGCGTGGTGCGCGCCTGCGCCGAAATGGGCATCAAATCCGTCGCCATCTACACCGATGCCGACCGGCATGCCTTACACGTCAAAAAAGCGGACGAGGCCTATAACGTCGGTCCGGACCCGGTGGGCGGCTACCTCAACGCCCATCGCATCGTGAACCTGGCGGTGGCCACCGGTTGCGATGCCCTGCACCCCGGTTACGGCTTTCTCTCGGAAAATCCCCAACTGGCGGAAATCTGCGCCCGCCGCGGCATCATCTATATCGGCCCGACCGTGGACGCCATCCGCCGCATGGGCGATAAAACCGCCGCGCGCGCCGCCATGATCGCCGCCGGCGTGCCGGTGGTGCCGGGTAGCGAGGGCAACCTCAAGAACATCGCCGAGGCCCTGAAGCTGGCCAAAAAAGTCGGCTACCCCGTCATGCTCAAAGCCACCTCGGGTGGCGGCGGGCGCGGCATCCGTCGCTGCAACAGCGAAGACGAACTCAAGCGCGCCTACGAGCGCGTCGTCTCCGAAGCCACCAAGGCCTTCGGGAGTGCCGAGGTGTACCTGGAAAAGGCCATCGTCAATCCGCGCCACATCGAGGTGCAGATACTCGGCGACAAGCAAGGCAACGTCGTCCATCTTTTCGAGCGCGACTGTTCCATCCAGCGGCGCCACCAGAAACTGATCGAAATCGCCCCTTCCCCGCAGCTCACCGAAGAACAACGCTCCGCCGTGTGCGACCTGGGCGTGCGTGCGGCCCGCAGTGTCAATTACCAAAACGCCGGCACCGTCGAATTCCTGTTCGACCAGGACGGCCAGTTCTATTTCATGGAGATGAACACGCGCCTGCAGGTCGAGCACACCGTAACGGAACAGATCACCGGCGAGGATATCGTTCAGGAACAGATACGCATCGCCGAGGGCCAACCCATTTCCTTCAGGCAGGAAGACGTGCGCCGGCGCGGTTACGCCATCCAGTTCCGCATCAACGCCGAGGACCCGAAAAACGATTTCCTGCCGAGCTATGGACGCATCACGCGCTATTACTCGCCGGGCGGCCCGGGCGTGCGTACCGACGCCGCGATCTACACCGGTTACGAATTCCCGCCGCATTACGACTCCATGTGCGCCAAACTCACGGTCTGGGCGCTCACCTGGGACAAGACCCTGGCACGGGCACGGCGCGCGTTGCTCGACATGGGCGTGCACGGCGTGAAGACCACCAAGCCCTTCTATCTGGAGATCCTCGCCACACCCGAGTTCCAGGCGGGAAAATTCGACACCGGATTCATCGAAAAACATCCGGAACTGCTAAACTATTCCGTCCGTCGTCCGCCCGCCGATCTGGCCGCCGCCATTGCCGCGGCGATCGCGGCGCATCACGGTCTGTAGGAGACGAGCGACATCCATGGCGTCCTCATCAAAGAAAGTTCATGTCACCGAAGTGGTGCTGCGCGACGCGCACCAGTCGCTGCTCGCGACGCGCATGCGCACCGAGGACATGCTGCCGATCTGCGACAAGCTCGACAAGGCCGGTTACTGGTCGCTCGAGGCCTGGGGCGGCGCCACCTTCGACGCCTGCCTGCGTTTCCTGAAGGAAGACCCGTGGGAGCGTCTGCGCAAGCTGAAACAGGCGCTGCCCAAAACGCCGATTCAGATGCTGCTGCGCGGCCAGAACCTGCTCGGCTACCGCCACTATTCCGACGACGTGGTTGAGGCCTTCGTGAAGAAGTCGGCGGAATGCGGTGTGGACGTGTTCCGCATCTTCGACGCCATGAACGACATGCGCAACATCGAGGTCTCGGTCAAGGCCGTGCTCAAGGCCGGGAAGCACGCGCAAGGCGCGATCTGCTACACCACCAGCCCGGTGCACACCACCGGACATTTCGTCGACATGGCGCGCCAGATGGAAAAAATGGGCTGCCAGTCCATCGCCATGAAGGACATGGCCGGCCTGATCACGCCGGCGCGCACGGTCGAGCTGTTCGCGGCGCTGTCCAAGGCGGTCAAGGTACCGCTCGCGTTCCACTCGCACACCACCGTCGGCATGGCCAACATCAGCATGTACCTCGCGGTCGAAAACGGCGCGCGCCACGTGGACACGGCGATATCGTCCCTTTCCTGGGGCACCAGCCATTCGCCGACCGAAAGCATGGTGGTGGCGTTCCAGAACACGCCCTACGACACCGGCCTGAAGCTGGAGCTGCTGCAGGAGATCGGATTCTATTTCCGCGCGGTGCGCAAGAAGTATCACCAGTTCGAAAGCGAGTACGCCGAGATCGACACCCGCGTGATAGTCAACCAGGTGCCGGGCGGCATGATCTCGAACCTGTCGAACCAGCTCAAGGAACAGGGCGCGTTGAACCGCATGAACGAGGTGCTGGCGGAAATCCCGCGCGTGCGCGAGGACCTGGGCTTCCCGCCGCTGGTGACGCCGACGTCGCAGATCGTCGGCACCCAGGCCGTGCTTAACGTGCTCACCGGCAAACGCTACAAGAGCATCACCAACGAGGTGAAGCTCTATCTTCAGGGCCGCTATGGAAAAGCGCCGGGCAAGATCAATGAGACCGTGCGCAACATGGCCATCGGTGACGAAGAGGTCATCACCTGCCGTCCGGCGGACAAGCTCAAGCCCGAGATGCACCGTCTGCGCGATGAAATCGGCGAGCTCGCCAGGAGCGAGGAAGACGTGCTCACCTACGCGATGTTCCCCGAAATCGGGCGCAAGTTCCTCGAGGAGCGCGCCGCCGGCACCCTCAAGCCGGAGGAACTCAAGCCGCCGAAATCCGCCGAGGCCGCCAGCCTGCCGGCCTACGCGCCGACGGATTTCAACGTCACGATGCACGGTGAGACCTATCACATCCGTGTCACCGGCGCCGGACACAAGACCGAGGAACAGCGTCCATTCTTCGTTTCGGTCGACGGCGTGCCGGAGCAGATTCTCATTGAAACGCTCACCGAGACCGTGCCGACCGAGGCCGGCATGGTGGACACGCGTCGTGCCTCCAGGGGATCGAAGCGGCCGAAGGCGTCGAAGGAAGGACATGTCACCAGCTCCATGCCCGGCACCATCGTGGACATCCTGGTCAAGGCCGGCGCCAAGGTGAAGGCCGGCGACCCGGTGCTGGTGATCGAGGCCATGAAAATGGAAAACGAGGTTCCGGCGCCGGTCACCGGCATGGTCAAGGCGGTGAACGTCGCCAAGGGCGACAGCGTCAACCCTGACGAGGCGCTGGTCGAGATAGAATAATATTTTCTTCACGCAGATAAACGCAGATGATGAATACAGAAGAACTCAGATTTGTAAATTCACATTTCAGAAAATCCGCGTTTATCTGAGTTTTCATCTGCGTTCATCTGCGGTCCCAATTTTTAATGCCTTTAAAACTAATTCTCGCTTCGTCCTCGCCCTATCGCCGTGAGCTGCTGGAACGCCTCAAGATTCCCTTCGAAGTAATGGCGCCCGAGGTGGACGAGACGCCGCGTCCCGGCGAGACCCCGGAAAAACTGGTGGAGCGGCTGGCCATCGAAAAGGCGCGCAAAATCACCGGACAAAAGGCGGGTACGCTGGTGATCGGATCGGATCAGGTGGCGGTCTACAACGGCAGCATCGTGGGCAAGCCGCACAACCATGACAAGGCCGTGGAACAACTGCGGTCCGCTTCCGGCAAAACCGTCACGCTCTACACCGGTCTGGCGCTGGTCAACGCCGATACCGGACGCGTGCAGCACGAAGTCATTCCCTATCGCGTAACGTTCCGCGCACTCACCGACGCGCAGATCGAATCTTATCTGCGCAAGGAACAACCCTACTCCTGTGCCGGCAGCGTCAAGTCGGAGGGATTGGGAATCGCGCTGCTGGAGAAATTCGAGGGCGACGACCCGAATACGTTAATTGGTCTGCCACTCATCCGCCTGGTGCGGATGCTCGAAAACGAGGGGATTAAGATAATATAAAAACGAAGCAACCGCAGATTAACGCGGATGAACGCAGATTACAGCAAGAAATAAACTCGAAGTTTTATGTTTTGATCCGCGTTTATCTGCGTTCATCTGCGGTTCCAGAATTATTTCAACACTGGGGTGCGGCCGAGGAGATCGGTACCAATCGTCTGCGCCATGGCAGTGCCCAACCGCCGCGCGAAACGATCGAAGACGTTTTCGCGATAGGTGTAGTCGACAATTTCTTCCGCGCCGATCACCTCGCGTGCGACATAACTGGCCCCGCCCAGACTGTCCACCAGTCCCATCTTGATCGCCTCTTCGCCGGTCCAGAAAAGTCCCGAGAACATATCCCTGGTTTCCTTCAGCGTCTTGCCGCGGCCCTGGCGCACCGTGTTAATGAATTGCTGATGAATCTCGTCCAGCATCAGCTGGGCATGCTTGGCTTCCGCCGGCTTCACCGGCCCGAACGGATCGAGAAAGCCCTTGTGTTCGCCCGCGGTCATGAGACGGCGTTCCACGCCGACTTTTTTCATGGTGTCCACAAACCCAAAACCGTTCATGAGCACGCCGATGGATCCGACGACACTGGCCTTGTCGGCGTAAATTTTGTCCGCCGCCGCGACCGCGTAATAACAACCGGAAGCGCATACATCGCCGATCACGGCATATATTGGAATCCGCGGATACTTGGCGCGCAGACGTTTGATCTCATCATTGATGTAGCCGGCCTGCACCGGGCTGCCGCCGGGACTGTTGGCGCGCAGGACAATGCCTTGTGCGGAAGTACTTTCGAACGCGGCACGCAATCCTGAGATGACGTTGTCGGCGCTCGCCAGGCTGTCAGCGCTGATCACGCCTTCCATCTCGATCAACGCCGTGTGGCGCGCCGCCAGCCCCTTGCCGCCCCAGTTGTTCGACTGCGCGATGACCAGGATCAGCACCAGATACGCGGCAAAGAACAGCTTGAAGAAAATTCCCCAGCGCCGCGCGCGGCGCTGCTCGGTAAGCGAGGCAAACGCCAGGCGCTCGAGCAGATCGCGCTCCCAGCGCGGGGGGCGTCCCTCGGCGCCGGATGACACAGGGGCGGAACTAGTGTCGTCTGTCATGGAAATAACCTCATGAACCGCTATCTGAATTTACCAAGTGTATATCATCCCCCGATTCGAACAGGACGTCGCTATTGTCCCCGATTAATCGAAAAAACGCCCTCAATTCGCGGCTGCGGCAGATGACGGACCGCTCGCCTGTTGCAACCACGCATAAACCTCGTGGAAGGAATCCAGACAGGCCAGCGGGCTGTGTTCCACGAGCAGCTCGCGCCCGTGCACACCATACGTCACGGCCAGGCTGTCCATGCCGGCATGGCGCGCCATCAGCATGTCATAGGTGGTGTCCCCTACCATCAACGCCTTGTCCGCCTCCATGCCGGTCTGTTCCAGAATATCCTCCAGCATGCGCGGATGCGGTTTGGAAAACGCCTCGTCGGCGCAACGCGTGGCGCAGAAGAGATGCGCCGTGCCGGTATCGCGCAACACGCGGTCCAGTCCGCGGCGCGCCTTGCCGGTCGCTATCGCGAGCAGATAACCTTGCGCCACGAGCGACTCCAGCCCCGCGCGCACGCCGGGGAAAAGCGGCATGTCGGTCTGGTCGAGATGCAGAAAATGCCGGCGATAGCGTTCCACCACCTGCGCGCGTGTGTCGGCATCCACCTGCGGCAACAACGTCGCGACCGCCTCCGCAAGACCGAGGCCGATGACATGACGCGTGGCGTCTTCGCCGGGATGAGGCGCACCCACATCGTCCAGCGCCGCCGTGAAACAGCGCACGATCTTGGCGATGGAATCCATGAGCGTTCCGTCCCAATCGAAAATAATCAATTCACGAGGCAGTTTCATGCGCGAGGCGTTCAAGCAAGGAAGAAAGTTCGGCGGGAAGCGGGGCTTCCACATCCATTTTACAACCGTTCACCGGATGCATGAATCGCAGCCGCTGGGCGTGCAGAAACATGCGCTTCAGCCCAAGCCGCTGCAGGCGCCGGTTGAATTCACGATCGCCGTATTTGTCGTCCCCCGCAATCGGATGGCCCAGATGGGCCGCGTGCACCCGCGCCTGATGGGTGCGTCCGGTGAGCAGCCGGATCTCCATGAGCGAGGCCGATCCGAAGCGTTGCTGTGGCGTGAAATGACTCGCCGCCTCCCTGCCGTCTTCGGAAACCTCCACCATGCGCTCGCCCGACCGCGGACGGTTTTTCTCCAGCGACGCCCTGACCGCGCGCGCGCCGCCGCGCCAGGTTCCGGCGACCAGGGCGAGATAGCGCTTCTCCATCTTGCCGTCACGCAACATCCGGTGCAGCGCGATCAATGCCGGCCGACTCTTGGCCAACAGCAGGCAACCCGAGGTTTCGCGGTCCAGGCGGTGCGCCAGTTCCAGAAATGGTGCCTGCGGTCGCAGTCCACGCAGGGCCTCGATCAGCCCCACGCTGACGCCGCTGCCCGCATGCACGGCCAGCCCGGCCGGCTTGTTGACCACCATCAGGTCGTCATCCTCGAACAGGATGCGCGGCAGCAGCCAGGCATATCCTTCCGCGGCCTCCGGCCCCCCGGCCTTGAGCGGCGGGGGCGCCTGTCGCAAGGGGGGTATCCGCACCACGTCCCCCTCTTCCAGGCGGTAGTCCGGGCGCGCCCGGCCTTTGTTAATTCGCACCTCACCCTTGCGCAGGATGCGGTAAATATGGCTCTTGGGAACACCTTTGAGGGTGGCGATCAGGAAATTGTCGAGCCGCTGGCCGGCGCGGGTTTCATCGATTTCGAGGTAACGGACGGCGGGAGTGGCGGGGTCTACGGCCTTTTTCATGCCGGGGCGATAATAACAGATTGCTGGGGAGTCCATTCGTTTGCTATAGTACGAATGTGTACTTTTAGTGAATTCTTTGAATTTGACACAAGTGCACGAAATGCAACGGATTTTCGCGCCAGGTAAAAGCCGGCGCGGGCTCTACCGCACCGTTGCCCCGGCGCAGCGCCGGTTAGCGAGATGCATAAACGCGACTGGAGCCCAAAAAGGGTGACACGCCTCTCCCCTACTTCCTGTAGAGGCGTATGGATTAGACGCTCATAAAGCGAGCACCTGCCGACACACACAGGCAGACGACGCGTGGGACAGCAAAACTGTTCACGGCGTGATTAAAGTCTGAATTTGCCCAACCCGCGCACAGCATCAGGCGCGGAATCAAAGCAGAAGGCCGTCAACCCTACATTAGCGGTCTCTGCACCCTGTCGGCAGGACGACGTTCCGTCATGTCGCGCTGAAACAACAGCGCGGGCGGGATTGCGCGCCAAACCGGGCGTCGGGGACATCAACAACAATGAAGCGTATTCTCTTTAACGCAACTCATCCCGAAGAGTTGCGGTTGGCTGTGGTCGACGGCCAGAAACTGATCGACCTCGACATCGAATCCTCGACCTACCAGCAGAAAAAAGGAAACATCTACAAGGGCAAGGTCACCCGCGTGGAGCCGAGCCTGGAAGCCGCTTTCGTGGACTACGGTTCCGAACGCCAGGGCTTCCTGCCCCTCAAGGAAATTTCCCGCATTTACTTTCAGGGTTACAACGAACGCACCCCGATGAGTCAGGTGCGTATCAAGGACGTAATCCGCGAAGGCCAGGAATTGCTGGTGCAGGTGGACAAGGAAGAACGCGGCACCAAGGGTGCGGCGCTCACGACCTTTGTCAGTCTCGCCGGCCGCTATCTGGTGCTCATGCCCAACAACCCCAAGGGCGGCGGTATCTCCCGCCGCATCGAGGGCGAGGAACGCGCCGAGCTGCGCGAGGCCATGTCACAGCTCAAGCTGCCGGACGACTATTCCGTCATCGCCCGCACCGCCGGCATCGGCCGTTCGGCCGAGGAATTACAGTGGGACCTCGATTACTTGATCAATCTGTGGGACGCCATTTACAAGGCCTCCCAGGAACGCGCCGCGCCCTTCCTGATCTACCAGGAAAGCAACCTGGTGGTGCGCGCCACCCGCGATTACCTCAAGGCCGATATCGGCGACATCATGGTGGATAACCCGGAGATCCACGAACGCATGTCGAAATTCATGCAGCAGGTGGCGCCGCAGTTTCTGGACAAACTCAAGCTGTACAAGGACGAAACGCCGCTGTTCTCGCGCTTCCAGATCGAACACCAGATCGAGTCGGCCTTCTCGCGCGAGGTGCGCCTGGAATCGGGTGGCGCGGTCGTGTTCGACAAGACCGAGGCGCTGGTCACCATCGACGTCAACTCGGCGCGCGCCACCAAGGGCGCCGACATCGAGGAAACCGCGCTCAACACCAACATGGAAGCGGCGGAAGAAATCGCCCGCCAGCTGCGCCTGCGCGACCTCGGTGGCCTGATCGTCATCGACTTCATCGACATGACACCCGAGCGCAACCGGCGCGATGTGGAAAACCGCCTGTTCGAATCCCTCAAGGTGGACCGCGCCCGCACCCAGGTTGGCCGCATTTCGCGCTTCGGACTGCTCGAGATGTCACGCCAGCGGCTGCGTCCCTCGCTCGGCGAATCCTCCAGCCTGATCTGCCCGCGCTGCCGCGGCACCGGACATATTCGCAGCGTACAGTCCTCGGCGCTTTCGATCCTGCGCATGATCCAGGAAGAGGCCATGAAGGAAAACACCGCCGCGGTGCACGTGCACCTGCCGGTGGAGACGGCCACGTACCTGCTCAACGAGAAACGCATGGAAATGAGCGCGATCGAATCGCGCATCGGCACACCCATCATGATCATTCCGATGTCGGACATGGAAACGCCGCACTACCACATCCGCCGCCTGCGTATCGACGAATACGAAGCCGAGGCCGACGTGCCGAGCTACGAGATCGACCTGGTCGAGGACGAGGAAGAGGAAGAGCGCAAACCCGCTCAACCCACGCCGGTTTCCGCGGAAGCGGAAAAGCCGGTTATCGGTCCGCTCACGCATGCCGCCGCGCCGCCGGAACGCCCAAAGCCTGCCGCCAACGGCGGCGGCGTCATCAAGAAGTTCATCACCGGCCTGTTCGGCAAAAAAGAAGCGGAGGAAAAGAAACCGGCGGCCCCGGAAAGCCGTCCCGCGCGTCCACAACAACCGGGTCGCGGCCATGGCGGCGGGCGTCCGTATCATCGCCCCCAGCACGGTCAACGGCATGAGCGTCACGCGCGTTCCGACCGTCGTCCCGGCGGCCAAGGCCAGGGTCAGGACCAAAACCGTCCGCGCCCACCGCAGCCGCCACAGGCCGGCGGCGGTTCCGGCCCGGGACCAAGTCCCGGCAACGAAACCAATCCGCCTCAACGTGAACGCCCTGAAGGTGGTGGCGGAAGACGCCGGCGTCGCGGTCGTCGTCGTGGCCGGGGTCAGGAAGGCAGGCCGCCGCAGGACCGGCAGGACATCAACGTGCGTAACAATGCTCCTGAGCCAAATGGTCCGTCTGACAGGCCGGCACGGGAATCACAGCCCCCACGCGAAGAAACGTACAAGGCGCCGGCCAGCACGGCTGGTGGCGTGACGGAATCCTTCATGGAAACTCCGTCTTCGGTTTCATCCCGGGACAAGCCGTCGGAACAAAATGACGGATGGCATACACCGTCGGCGAGTCCGTCTGAACATGAAGCACACCATGATTCGGACAGCCGTGAATCCTCTCCCAAGCCGGAAATGGTTCAGATCGAGACCCGGTCCGACACGGACAACGGGAACAAGTAGGAAACAGGCCGTCAAAACAAAAGGCCCGCGCAAGCGGGCCTTTTTATTTGGGTATTTGGAATCCCTGGAGTCCAGCGTGAAAAGTCTAGTAATGCTTCCCCGGTCCATCCCCACCACTTCACTATTGAAAAACAGTGGGAATGGCTCTTTTCAACCTATTCCGTTGAAAAACTCGCTGTTGAAATGATCCGGGGCTGAAGCAGTTGGGGTGTTCGAACTGGCGGGCGAGGATTATTTTTGTTTTTTGTGTTTCTGCGATCTGGAACTCTTCGGTTTCTTCATTTTCCTTGACGTTACGCGGGGATCCAAGGTGGTTCCGGCGCGGGTGGTGCGAGCCACTTCACCATTCTTCGTAAGTTCTGGGCTGTGGCGGCCAGCAGGAACTCATCCTGGGCACCACTGAGACCGCGTAATCGCAGCCGATCGAGCTTCAATATCCGTTTGAGGTGCGCGAAGAGCATCTCGACCTTCTTCCGGTCCTTGCGGGATTGCTGGTACGCCTCGGTCTTGGCGAGGGCGCGCGCCACATCGCGGGCGGATTCATGGGGGCTGCGATCAATCTTGCGAATCGCCATGTTGGGGCTGCACCGGGCCTTGAGGGCGCAAGGCTGGCAGTCGTACAGACTGGCGCGATAGCGAAACGGATCCTTTTTCCTGCTGCGCCACGCCGTCTTCAGAAATTTGCCGGCCGGGCAAACATACCGGTTGTGCTCGGCATCAAAGATGAAACTCGATCGCCCGAAGGTGCCGTCCGACCGCTCGGACTTGTCCCACACCGGCACGTGCGGTTCGATCTTCTTTTCGTCGACCATCCACCCGAGGAGGGCCGCCGTGCCATAGGCCGTGTCACCGATGAGGCGCTGTGGCTTTTTGCCAAGACGATGCTCGACGCGGTCGATCATCGTCTTGGTGGCATTGACCTCGTCGGATCGATACGCCGGTGTGGCCTCGACGTCCACCACGATGCCGGCGTGCGTATCGACCAGATAATTCGTCGAGTAGGCGTAGAACGCCGGACCACCCGGGGCGGCCGTCCACTGCGCCGCGGGGTCGGTCAGAGAGATATTCTTGGGCACCTTCTTCTCGCCATCCGCTTCATCCAGCGCCGCCAGATACTCGCGCACCGGGCGGCTGATCGCGCTGACCCGGGACCAATCGATGTCGTTGCCCGGCAGGCCACGCTGACGGTTGGCGTCCGCCTTTACCACGCTGGCGTCGATGGCGAAGCCTTCTCCGCCCACCAGACCTTCGCGGAGGCAACGATCCAGGACACGTTCAAACACAAAGCGCAGCGTGTCGCTGTCGCGGAACCGGCCGTGCCGGTTCTTGGAGAAACTCGAGTGATCCGGCACCGGATCCTCCAGGCCCAGCCGGCAGAACCAGCGGTACGCCAGGTTCAGATGTGCCTCCTCGCACAGCCGCCGTTCGGAGCGGATCCCGAAGCAGTAGCCGACGATCAGCATGCGGATCAGGAGTTCCGGATCGATCGAGGGCCGGCCGGTGTGGCTGTAGTAAGGACTGAGGTGCTGGCGCAAATCGCTGAGATCGAGGAATCGATCAATGCCGCGCAACAGGTGGTTGGGTGGAACGTGATCGTCGAGGTGGAAGGAATAGAACAGTCGGTTCTGATTGCCGCTGTGGTGACCCATCATCTGGATGAACTCCGTGCGTTGGCTTGTTACTCAGACCTTCGCAGCGTGTTGTGGTTCAGGGTTTTTCAACAAAATAGGCCGTAAGTGGACAGACTATCCTCTCCAAGGGTGGACTAACCTTGCTTTCATGCACAGATTCCCCCTGTTACGCCCTGTGCCGACTCTCACCGCTGGCGATACCGCCGGCGATGAGATGCGCCGTGCGCAACGGCTCCGGCAAGCGGCTGTGGACCGCGAAGCGTTTAATGAGTTCGCTGGTTTTTTCCAGTGAGATTCCCGCCCGCTGCACAAACACCCCGGCCACGGGCTCCATCGGCCCCAACTGCTCGATCAGCGCCCACTTGCGCCGTCCGCCCGGCACCCGCTGCAGCAGCGCGCGGCGGATGGCGGGGAAGCCTGGCTGTTTGCGCGCTATGGCGATGACCGGCACGCCCAGCGCCTGATGCAATTCGCCCAGGTCGATGACGTTGAATCCGGCGAAGGCAATACCCTGCAACAGAATCGCCTGGGCGTGTGCGGCAAAACGGGATTGCGAAACCAGACGGATCAGTGTCCGGGTGGAATTCGCGCCGTCGCGCCGCACCTTGCCGCTCAGCACGCCCTCCAGCCGTGCCCCCGCGTACACCGCGCCGACCACCAGCACGTCGCCACGATGCGCGCGGTCGAAAGGCGCATCGTCAAAGCCAATCACATGCGATATCCGTCGCGGCATGGCCATAAGAGTTAAATGACCCCCGGCAAAGCCGGGGGCTTATTGGGTGAGCGCCTCAAAGGCGCCAATAACACCGTGAGCCGCCTGAAGGCGGCGGATTTTTTCTCCTTCCCCCTTGAAGGGGGGCGAG
>Ga0209342_10000761_pt1 | contig 37469 bp, 32 predicted proteins | sample RifCSP16_2_FD_184023 | JGI IMG/M metagenome (GOLD analysis project Ga0209342, IMG submission 184023) | Soil microbial communities from Rifle, Colorado - Rifle CSP2_sed 16_2 (SPAdes) (version 2) | ecosystem: Environmental > Terrestrial > Deep subsurface > Rock core/Sediment | place: Rifle...
TACACGCACTTCGATCGGACGCTCGAGTGGGATCTGCCGTTCGCGAAGTGGTTCACCGGCGGCGAGCTCAACATCAGCTACAACTGCGTGGATCGCCACGTCGAGCGAGGCCTCGGCGACAAGGTCGCCTACCACTGGATCGGCGAGCCCGGCGACACGCGCACGCTGACCTACGCGGACCTCCTGCGCGACGTGGGCAAGGCGGCCAACGCGCTCAAGGAGCTCGGGGTGCGCAAGGGCGACCGCGTGGCCATCTACATGCCCATGATCCCCGAGCTGCCCATCGCGATGCTCGCCTGCGCTCGCATCGGGGCGCCGCACACGGTCGTCTTCGGCGGATTCTCGGCCGAGGCGCTGGCCGGCCGCATCAACGACGCCGAGGCGAAGGTCCTCATCACCGCCGACGGCGGCTGGCGGCGGGGCAAGGCGGTCGGCCTCAAGCAGCACGCCGACGACGCCCTGGTGGACACGCCCTCGGTGGAGAGCGTCCTCGTCGTGCGCCGGCTGGGCGATGCGGTCTACATGCTCGAGGGTCGCGACCACTGGTGGCACGAGGTCGTGGAGCGCCAGCCGGCGCTCTGCCCGCCCACGCCGGTCGAGTCGGAGCACATGCTCTACCTGCTCTACACGTCGGGCACCACGGCCAAGCCGAAGGGCATCGTGCACACCACGGCGGGCTACCTGGTCGGCACGAGCTTCACCCACGAGACGATCTTCGACGTCAAGCCGGACGACGTCTTCTGGTGCGCCGCCGACATCGGCTGGGTGACCGGCCACAGCTACATCGTCTACGGGCCCCTGGCCAACGCAACGACGAGCATCCTCTACGAGGGCGCGCCGGACACGCCGGCCTGGGATCGCTGGTGGCGGATCGTCGAGGACTACAAGGTCACCATCCTCTACTGCGCGCCCACAGCCATCCGCGCCTTCATGAAGCAGGGCGAGGCCTGGCCGCAGGCGCACGACCTCTCGAGCCTGCGCCTGCTCGGCTCCGTCGGTGAGCCGATCAACCCCGAGGCCTGGCTCTGGTACCACGAGCATGTCGGCGGCGGGAAGGCGCCCATCGTGGACACCTGGTGGCAGACCGAGACCGGCATGATCCTCATCACGCCGCTGCCCGGCGTGACCACGACGAAGCCCGGTTCCGCGACGTTCCCCTTCCCGGGCGTCGAGGCCGACGTGGTGGACGGCGACGGCCGTTCCGTGCCGCTCGGCGGGGGCGGCTATCTCGTCCTCAAGCGACCGTGGCCCGCGATGCTGCGCGGCATCTACGGCGACCCCGAGCGCTACCGGCAGACCTACTGGAGCCGCTTCCCGGGGATGTACTTCACCGGCGACGGCGCGAAGCGGGACGATGAGGGCTACTTCTGGCTGCTCGGGCGGGTGGACGACGTGATGAACGTGGCCGGTCACCGCATCAGCACCACCGAGGTCGAGTCGGCGCTGGTGGACCACCGGTCGGTGGCGGAGGCGGCCGTGGTCGGCAAGAGCGACGCGGTCACCGGCCAGGCCATCTTCGCCTACGTCATCCTCAAGGCCGGGCAGGAGCCATCCGAGGCGCTGGCGCTGCAGCTGCGCGAGCACGTGGCCCACGTCATCGGTCCCATCGCCCGGCCGCGGCACCTGCTGTTCACGCCGGATCTGCCCAAGACGCGTTCGGGCAAGATCATGCGCCGCCTCCTGCGCGATCTGGCCGAGGGCCGCGTGCTGGGCGACACCACCACGCTCGCCGACGCGATGGTCGTGGACTCCATCCGCGCCGCCTCCGGACGGGGCGAGGACGAGTAGGCTCGGCCATGCCCTTCCGCATCTTTCGACGCGGCGGGCCCGAAGAGGAGCCGCCCCCGCTACCGGGCGCCCAGCCGCTGCCGCCGGGCATCCCCTTCGACGCGCTCACCGAGGAGTGGCGCCTGGTGGGCGTCATGGAAGTGCAGGGCCGTCTCTCGGATGCGCTGAACCGCCGCGAGCCGATCCCCATCATCGCCGTCTCCTGGGCGCCGATCGACGAGAGCGCGCCCTTCGCCCCGGCACCGAGCCTCAAGTCGGTGGATCCGTATGATCTCATCGTCGTGTTGGGCGGCCATGACAGCCAGCCCGCCTACGACGACCGGCAGCGCGCGGCGCACAAGCTCCACAAGGTGGCCTATGACGTGGCGCTGGACTGCCCGCCGTTCCGTGTCGTAGGCACCATCCACCTCTTCCCCGGCACCGAGCCGGATCGCCTCCTGGAGCGGCAGACCGAGCTGTTCGTGGCCGTCACCGACGCCGTGACCTTCGTGGACACGCGGCGGGTCGGAGACACCAGCGAGGTGGCCCTCATCAACCGCAGCTACCTGAAGCGCGTCGAGCAGATCGATCGCCGCACGAACGAGGCCGTGCGGCCGCTGCCCGGCAAGCCCCTGGGCGGGACCAGCCACCGGCAGGGTTAGGCTGCTGCGGCGCCGCTCGCCTGTCGCCGCGCACCCGGGGTCGGGTCAGGCGCGGATGGGCTCGCGCTGGCGGCCGAAGAAGCCGAAGAGGCCGCGCTCAGCGGCGCGAGAGGCCATCGGCGCCTCGCGCTGAAGGAGGCGGTCGGCGAGGCGCTCGAAGTCCTCGGTGACCTTCTCCCGGGGGAACCTCTCCACGACGGTGGTGCCCTCGTTCGCGGCGCGCACGAAGAGGAACCCGCCGGAGCGGATTGTGCCAAGGGCGGGCATGCCGGTCGTGCGCTCCATGTCGTCGACGCTCACGCCGCTGTTGGCGCGGTTGACGACCATCGAGATGCGGTCTCGGATACCCAGGTCCCCGGCGATCTCGAAGAACTGGACCGCCGCGCGGATGGCCGGGATGTCGGGCGTGACCGGCACGAGGATGCGGTCACAGCGCTCGAAGATGGCCAGGTTCAGCGGCCCGTAGTCGGGGTGGAGATCGATGATCAGCGCGTCGAAGCCGAGCTTCGAGCCCGAGAGGTGGTCGGCCAGCCGCTGGGGATCGATCGACTCGGTCTGCATCGGCCTGGCGGCGAGGACGGCCACGCGGAGGCCGTTGGCGTGGGATGTGGCCACGCCGGCGAGTCCCTGGGCGAGGGTGTGGTCCTGCTCCCAGGCGTCGGCGACGGTCTCCACCTGCTCCAGCCCGAGCGAGGTGGCGATGTGGCCGGTGACCGTGTCCGCGTCGATGAGCAGCACTCGCTGGTGGCGCTTCATCTGGAGCGTGGCGGCCAGGTTCGTGGCCAGGGTCGTCTTGCCCACGCCGCCCTTCGGGTTGAAGACGGCCACGATCATCGCCCGCCGGGCCAGCGCGCGCGGGTCGAGCTCGCCGGCGGCGAGGATCGGTCCGCTGCCGTCGTCGAAGGTCTGGGCGCGGATGAGCATGGCCTCGACGCGCCAGCGCAGCGACTCGGCGCTGTAGGGGCGCGTGAAATACTCGGTCGTGTCGTCCGCCTGCTGCGAGGCGTTCAGACGCTCGAAGGCGCGCTGTGAGAGGACCATCAGCGTCGGCACGTCGCGCCCGTCGTCGTGGAGGTTGCTGTACAGCTCGAGCGAGGCGTTGAAGTCGGTCTCGCCGTCGATGACGGCCAGGCCGATGTCGCGCCGCTCGCGGAGGAGCGCGTCGAACCCGTCGGCCGGGCCGGCCTCGAGGACCTCGAAGCCCGCCTCTCGCAGTCCGGACGCGACCAGCTTCAGCTCGTCCGGGGGCAGCGCGCAGACGACGGCCGGTCGGGCCATGTATCGAGTCCCTTTCTGGATCGGTCGGTTTCGCTCAGGCCTCGGACTCGGGGTCCCGAGCCGAGATATTGAGCACGCCCTCGCCGGCTGCGACGACGCGGGCGGCGAAGCCGGGCAGCATGGGCACGGCGTCGCCGAGCGAGACGTCGGGATCATGGGTGGCCTTGAACACGAACTCGCCGTCCGGTCCCGAGCTCACGCCGACCGACTGGATGCCGGGCAGCCTGGCCAGGTGGCGCTTGAAGGAGGCGATCGAGGCGACGCTGACGAGCCCCACGACGACCACGTTCGTGGTCACCGAGCGGCCGCTCCTGCCGTTCATCGGCAAGGATCCGAGGTCGCCCAGGCGAGCCGCGATGGACTCCTCGCTGAGCTCCTCGATGGGCTCCTGGAGCGGGGCGGCCGCTTCGGCCTCCAGCTCGAGCGCCGCGTCGAGCGGGGTGTCCAGCCCGAGGGCCGCGAGGCGCGGGTCGGTGGTCACGGCGGATTCGGTTTCAGCGACGGGCGCGGCCTCCGTTTCAGCCTCGGCCTCCGTTTCAGCCTCGGCCTCGGCCTGGACGGCGGCTTCAGCCGTTTCGCGCACGAGCGCGGCGAGGGCCTCCTGGCGCGCCGCGGCGTCGGCCTCCTCGAGCATGGGGGGATCGGGCATCTGTGCGGCCAGAGCGGCAAACTCGCCCGCATCTTCGACGCCCTCGAGCCCGCCGAAGAAGGCGTCCATCTTCGCCTCGTAGGCGGTGATGCGCGCCTGCATGTGGTCGATCTCGCGCTCGATGAGCGCGGCGTGGCCCTCGAGGCTGAGCTCCAGCTCCTGCTTGCGGCCGGAGATCTGCTCGTCGGTCTCGGCCCGGATGCGGGCGATCTCGCCCTTCGACCATTCCTTGATGGCGGTGACGTCGTCGTCGGCCAGGCGGCGCAGCTGCTCGACCTCGGCGGCGGAGCGGGCATGGACACCGGCCACGAACGACTTCGCGTCCTGGCGGAAGGCGTCGAGAGTCGCGGTCCGGCTCTCCTCGGCCGCGGCGCGCATGGCGCGCACGAGGTCAGCCAGGAAGCGGGCGGGCCGGCGGGCAGCGGTGGGCGCCGCCGGCTGGGCGGCGGCGGGAGCCTCGACGGCGGTCGAGGTCACCGCAGGCTCATCTGCCGCCGGCGCGGCGTCGGTCGTTGCCACCGCAGGCTCATCTGCCGCTGGCGCGGCGTCGGTCGTTGCCACGGCAGCGTCGTCGGCGACGAGCTGGTCGGACTCCGCCGGCTGGGCGGGCGTGCCGCCTCCCCAGAGGCGGAATCCGGTGCGCTGTTCGGTCGAAGCCATCGTCAGCGATCCTCGGTCTTCGGGCGGTGCGGTGCGGTTACCCCGCGTACGGGCATGCTAGGTCGGGGAGTGCGCAGTTTCGAGGTGGACAGAGGTACCGGCGGGTCGGGCCGGTGGTACTGCATCGGGTCGCCCGGAGCCTGGGCAGCCGATGGTCACCGGCCCGTCGTCGAACCGGGGTAGGATGGCGCGGTGCGCCTCGACGATCGCCTCGGCCGCCCGCTGCACGACCTCCGCGTCTCGGTCACCGACCGCTGCAACTTCCGCTGCGTGTACTGCATGCCCAAGGAGGTCTTCGGCCACGACTTCCGCTTCCTGGAGCGGAACGAGCTGCTCACCTTCGAGGAGACGTCCCGGCTGGTGCGCCTCTTCCTGGCGGCGGGCGTGGAGAAGGTGCGCCTGACCGGCGGCGAACCGCTGGTGCGCCGCGACCTGGAGCGGCTCGTGGAGCTCATCGCGCCGATGCCCGGCCTGCGGGACCTGACGCTGACCACGAACGGGTCGCTTCTGGCGCAGAAGGCGCGCCCCCTCGCCGACGCGGGCCTGCGGCGTGTGACGGTCAGCCTCGACTCCCTCGATGACGACGTCTTCCGGCGCATGAACGACGTCGACTTCCCGGTCGGGCGGGTGCTCGACGGCATCGCCGCCGCGGAGGCCGCCGGCTTGGCGCCGATCAAGATCAACATGGTCGTGCGGCGGGGCATGAACGAGGAGAGCGTGCTGCCCATGGCCCGCTTCTTCGCGCAGCGCGGCCACATCCTGCGCTTCATCGAGTACATGGACGTCGGCCACAGCAACGGCTGGCGGCTGGACGACGTCGTGCCGGCCGAACGGATCGTGGCCATGATCGACGCGGAGATGCCGCTGGAGCCGGTGCCGGCGAACTACCCGGGCGAGGTGGCCGATCGCTGGCGGTACCGCGACGGCGACGGGGAGGTGGGTGTCATCGCGTCGGTCACGCAGCCCTTCTGCCGCGATTGCACGCGGGCGCGTCTCTCCGCCGAGGGCGAGCTCTACACGTGCCTCTTCGCCGTTAGCGGCCACGACCTGCGCGCTCCGCTGCGGGACGGCGAGGGCGACGAGGCCCTGGCCGCTCGGATCGCGGCCATCTGGGGCGCGCGGACCGATCGGTACTCCGAGCAGCGCTCGGCGGAGACGGCGGCGCTGCCCAAGGTCGAGATGTCGCGCATCGGAGGCTGAGCCCCGGGGCACGGCCCGGCACGTTATCCACGCTCCGTCCACAGTGGCGGTGGATTGGTGGACAGTGCGCCCGCGCCGTTCCCGAACTTCGTGGATAACCGCGTTGACCCGTCCTCGCCGCCGCCGGTACCGTTCTTCTTGCCCGAAGGGGCCGTCGGAGACTACCGGCAACGGGGAGCGATTCCCGGCGCCCGCACCGCGAGCGATCGTGGTGCTCCCCGCGACGGCGCACACGGCGGCTGCGATCGCATCAAGGCCGACGGAGCGACGGAGCGATGGATGGTGGCCCAACCGGCCGGTCGCTTCGGGCGCTTCCTTGCCCGGTGCCGGTGCTCCTTCCCGGAGCTGCCGACGGGGCCGGTCGGAAGGGCGTGATCGGCATCCCGGTGTCGATACCCCCTCCGACCGGCGAGGCTATCCTGCCCGTGAGCCATGCACGACCGGATCGCGCCCGCCGACCTGCCTGCCCGCCTCGACGCTCTGGCCGCTGCCGTCCGGGCCCGTACAGACCTCGTGCCCGGCATCGGGATCGTCCTCGGCTCGGGGCTGGGCGGCCTGGCGGCGGCCCTCGAGGCCCCGCTGGCCATCCCGTTCAGCGACCTGCCGGGATGGCCGCCCGCATCCGCCCCTGGCCATGCCGGTCGCCTGCTCCTGGGCCACCTGGCGGGCGTGCCCGTCGTCCTCCTGCAGGGCCGGCTGCACGTCTATGAGGGCCACGATCCGGGCCTGGTGGTGCAGCCGGTGCTGCTCATGGGCCGCCTCGGGGCAGGGACGATCCTGCTCACGAACGCCGCCGGCGGCGTCAACGCCGCGTGGCCCGCGGGGACGCTCATGGCCATCGCGGACCACCTCAACCTGACCGGGCTGAACCCGCTCGTCGGGCCCAACGCGGACCGGCTCGGGCCACGCTTCCCCGACCTCACGGACGCCTGGAGCCCGCGCCTGCGGGCGCTCCTCCACGAAGCGGCGGCGGACGCGGACGTGGTCCTGGAGGAGGGCGTCTACGCGGGCCTGCTGGGCCCCAACTACGAGACCCCGGCCGAGGTGCGCATGCTGCGCGCGCTGGGTGCCGATGCGGTCGGCTTGTCCACCGTCCTCGAGGCCATCGCGGCCCGCTGGGCGGGCCTCGAGCTGGCGGGCGTCTCCCTGGTCACCAACCCCGGCGCGGGCGTCACCGGCGTGCCGCTTTCCCACGAGGAGGTGCTGGTCGCGGCGAACGAGGCCGGGCCGCGCTTCGAGCGGCTCGTCCGCCGTTGGATCGCGCTGGTCGGGGCCGCTTGACCGCCGCGGCTCAGAGCGTCGGCAGCTCCCGCCCGGCGGCCTTCGCCACGGCCTTCTTCTCGGCCCATGCGGCCAGCACGTTGTCCTTGTGCGGCCGGATGGGGCAGTGCTCGTCGCGGTTGCGGTCCTCGTCGCAATAGCCGAGCGGCACGCACTTGGGGGCCAGGAACGAGCCGAGGAAGGGGCTCACCCCGAAGACCTCGTGGCGGATGAGCTGGAAGAGCCGCCGGATCTCCCACTGGGCCATCGTGCACAGTCGCAGCCCGGACATGTGGATGAGCGCGCGCAGGTTCGTGGTCATGACCAGGTTCGTGCGCGTCGCGTTGGGCATCACGAAGCGCGCGTCCTCGCCGGGCACGCCCGCCTCGAGCAGCTCGCTGTAGAAGGCGAGGGACTCGTCCATCTCGGCGACGTAGCGCTCGCGCAGCTCCTGCGGGGCGTCCTGGATGGTGCCCGGCACCATGTAGGCCGGCCGCTTGTAGTTGACGTAGCGCTGCGACTGCTGGTCGAAGGCCAGCCCGGCCCGGTGGCGGACCAGCTGATGGCTCAGCGTACGCGTCACGCCGCTGATGGCGAACGTGAAGACGATGTGTTCGATCGTCGAGCCGTGCCCGGACTCGATGACCTTGCGCACGAGGTCCTGCTGCTTCTCCGGTGCGACCCGGCCCTCCGCCGCGCGGGCGAAGATCTCCTCCGGCCGCAGCTCGCTGTAGCAGGTGCGGCAGGCCGTGTAGATGAGCGGCAGGTAGTACTGCTCGGCGATCTCTCGGGTGGGGAAGAGGAGCTTCGCGCTCATGCCCAGGTCGCGGGTCGCGGGGCTCCGCGGGGTCGCGCTCCGCGGCACCACGTCGAGGGGGGTCGCGACCGGCTGCTCGCTCACGGGTCGAGTGTAGCGCGCTCGGCGTGGCGCAGGGGCCGCGTCCAGATCAGCCAGGCGACCGCCGCCAGCCCGGCCGGCACCATCAGCGCGTAGAGGGCGGAAGCCGGCCCCGCGGCCGATGCGACGGCACCGGCCACAAGGGTGGAAACGGCCACCGCCAGCGTGACCAGGGCGTAGTCGGCGCTGAAGACCCGACCGCGGATGGCGTCCGGCACGGCTCGCTGGAGGCCGAGGCTCGAGAGCATCCACTGCGCCCCACCGCCGAGGTGGCCCAGGAAGACGAGCACGGCCGCGACGGCGATCGTCGGCGCGAGCGGCAGCAGCAGGTAGGCGCACACGAAGCCGACGAAGGAGGCGCCGATGCCCACGATGAGGCCACGGTCGTCGAGGCCGACCATGGCGCGGGCGAGGAACGGGCCGATCAGGGCGCCCAGCCCGCGAGCGGCGAAGAGGATGCCGATGCCGACGTCGCCGGCCCCGAAGACCCGGCTGCCGAAGACGGCCAGCAGGAAGATCACGCCGGTGCCCACGCCGAAGGTCGTCTTGGCCAGCAGGAGGGCCGAGATGCGCCGCGAGCCGCGGGCCAGCGTCCACGTCTCCCTGAGCGACTCGCGGAAGCCGCCCGAGTCTCTGTCGACGGCCGATCCGGCCACCGCGCCGCCGAACGAGCGGCGGATGCCGATGATGAGCAGGGCCGACACGGCGAAGCTGGCCGCGTCGAGCGCGAAGGCCGCGTCACGCCCCAGCGTCGCGGCCACCAGACCGCCGAGCGCCGCACCGACGGCCAGCATCGTCCCCCAGGCCGAACCGAGGAGGACGTTGGCCGTGGGCAGGTCCTCGTCGTCGACGAGGTTCGGGAGCGCGGCCGACGAGGTCGGTTCGAAGAAGGCGGAGAGCGCCGAGACGCCGGCCGTGGCCACGAGGGCGATCCACAGCGTCGAGGGATCGCGGGCAAGGAGAAAGCCGAGGGCGACGACGGCGCGTGCCATGTCGGCGGCGACCATCAGCCGGCGCCGGTCGAGGCGATCGGCCAGGACGCCCGCGATGGGCGAGGCGACAAAGAAGGGACCCACCTGCAGGACCAGGACGAACGACGCGGCTGCGTCCGATCCGGTCAGCTCCAGCGCGAGCCCGAGCAGGGCGACCGTCGCGAACCAGTCGCCGGCGAAGCTGACGAGCTGCGCGGCGTAGAGCCGTGCGAAGGCCGGGTTGCGGCGCAGCAGTGCGAGGTACGGGGCCAGGCGCATGGGCCGGCATCATGCCACGCGCCTCTCATGCCGCGTCGGTGTCGGGCGGCACCGGTTCCCGGTCGGTGGCTGAAACCTCGCCGCCGCCGCGCGCCTCGATGCGAGTGACGGGAATGCCGCGCCCGCCCGCCTACGGCCTGGCTCGCGGAGTAGCCCCGACCCCGGCTGGTCCCCGGCGTCAGTCGACGCGAACGGGTCGCCGCGGTAGAGCGGCGCCGGCGAACTCGCGGACGCGCGCGCAGAGCTGTCGCTCGGTCAGCGGGCCCGAGCGCGTGGAGCGGATCTCGCGCACCCGGCCGTGCTCGCGGTCGTCCCCGGTCAGGAGCGCCGCCAGGCGCTCGTGGACGGTGCCGGGGCCCATGACCTCGAGCGGGTCCCCGGGCGGCACCATGCGGGCGATGTCGGCGAGGAAGCCGCGCAGGTGCTCCAGGCGATGCGGCTCCCCGGCGTCCTGCGCTGCGCCCCCACCTCCGTGCCGCATGCCCGCGACGTGCCGGACGTGCCCGGTCGAGCGGCGGTGAGAGGGCACCTCCGACTCGACCGTTTCGAGGCCCGTGGCCTCGCCATCCCAACGGCAGACGATGGCCCGTTCGGCGTCGATCCAGATGAGCGTGGCGGTCGTGCGTTCCATCTCGTCACCTCGCCGTATGTGCGGGCCGGCGCGCCCGCTCGAGGATCGGTGCCACCATCTCCGCGAGAGAGACGCCGCCGGCCTCCTCCAGGTCGTAGCGGACGCGGATGACCGGCTTGTCCAGGTGCAGCAGCGCGCCGAGGTCGATCGGCGTCGCCACGAGCACCAGGTCCGCCGGCGTGGCGTTGAGCGTCGATTGCAGCTCGGCGATCTGCTCCTCGCCGTAGCCCATGGCCGGCACGAGCGGCTCGAGGGCCGGGTAACGAGCGAGTACCGCCGCGATGCTGCCCACAGCGTAGGGCCGCGGATCCACGAGCTCCGCGGCGCCGAAGCGGCGCGCGGCCACGACGCCCGCCCCGAAGGTCATGCCACCGTGCGTGAGCGTCGGCCCGTCCTCGACCACGACGACCCGCCGGCCCGCGATGTCGCCGCCGTCCAGCCGCAGCGCTGAGCGGGCCTCGAGCACGAGAGCGGTCGGGTTGACGGCGGCGATGGTCGCCCGGACCGCGTCCAGGTCGGCCGGGTCGGCCGAGTCGATCTTGTTGATGACGATCGCGTCGGCCATGCGCAGGTTCGTTTCGCCGGGATGATGCGTCAGCTCGTGGCCGGGCCGCAGGGGATCCACGACGACGATGGCCAGGTCGGGCCGGTAGAAGGGGAAGTCGTTGTTGCCGCCGTCCCAGAGCACGACGTCGGCCTCCCGCTCGGCCTGCGCCAGGATCGTGCCGTAGTCGACGCCGGCATACACGACCGTGCCCGCCTCGAGGTGCGGCTCGTACTCCTCGCGCTCCTCGATCGTGGTGTGGTGCCGGACGAGATCGTCGCGCGTCGCGAAGCGCTGGACGGCCTGGGCGGCCAGGTCGCCGTAGGGCATCGGGTGGCGTACCACGACCGGGGTGAGGCCCGCCTCGTGCACGAGGGCGGCCACGCGGCGCGTGGTCTGGCTCTTGCCTGCGCCGGTGCGCACGGCGCACACGGAGATGACCGGCCGCCGGCTGGCGAGCATCGTGGCGCGCGGGCCCAGGAGCCGGAAGTCCGCGCCGCCCGCGAGGGCGCGCGAGGCGGCGTGCATGACCGTCTCGTGGGGCACGTCGCTGTAGGCGAACACGACCTCGTCCACCGCCTCCTCGTGGATGAGCCGCTCGAGCTCCTCCTCGGGGACGATGGGGATGCCGTCGGGGTAGCGTGGGCCGGCGAGCGCGGCGGGGTACCGTCGCCCGGCGATGCCGGGGATCTGCGTCGCCGTGAAGGCCACGACGCGTGTCTCGGGGTCGCCGCGGTAGACGACATTGAAGTCATGGAAGTCGCGCCCTGCGGCGCCCATGATCACCACGCGTCGAGCTGTCATCGCCGACCGCCTTTCCCTGCGCCAACGTACCACGCCGCCTCGACTCTCCCGCGGACGTGGGGGACGGGCTAGAGGCGGCCGGCCCGCCTCCCTCGGGCCGAATGGCGTGGGCTGCTGAATGGGACGGGGGTCCCGTGATCGCGTGACGAACGGCACGGCCACTGCGGCGCGCGCTGCGGCAGCATCCTCCCACGGCGCCGCCGGCGCCCAGTCACGCGTGTCGCATGAACGATCAGGCCGCCCAACCCGGCACTGTCCACCTCCGCCTGGCGCATCCCGGCGCGATCCAGCTCGACCGCGCGCTGGTGCTGCTCGGTCGGGCGGAGTGGCTGGGGACGCAGGAGGCCGACGAGCGCGATGGGACGCGCCGATACCAGACGGACCTGGCCCTGCCCCTACGGGGCGGCCGGCCACGCACGATCTTCCGCAAGGCCGCCTACGTGGACATCGGCGCGCCGCAACCGATCGAGGGTGGCTGGCGGGTCCCCATCGGCTGGCGCTCGGCGACGATGGCGCCGCTCTTCCCCGTCTTCGCCGGCCGACTCGACGTCCGCGCGGACGGCCTGACGCTCGAGGGCTGGTACGCCCCGCCCGGTGGTGAGGCCGGCAGGATCATCGACCGCGCCCTCCTCAACGTCGCCGCAAGGGGCACGGCGCGCTGGTTCCTCGATCGCGTCGGCGCGGTGCTGGAGGCCGGTCACGACGTCCCCGCGGACGATGGCGTCACCGCTCCCGCCGGTTTCGAGGCGCGCCCTCAGCCGCGGTAGCGGAAGCAGCCGGGCAGGTGGTCGTCGACCCAGCCGGCGCTCTGCAGGAAGGCGTAGACGATCGTCGGCCCGACGAAGCGGAAGCCGCGAGCACGCAGCTCCCGTGAGAGCGCCTCGGCCGCGGGGGTCGTGGCGGGCAGGTCGGTGAGCCTCGTGCCGCGCGGCCGGCGCGGCGGCGGTGGCGGGACGAAACCGTCGACGAGCGCGGCGAAGCCGCCGTCCGTCGCCTCGAGGGCGAGAAAAGCGCGTGCGTTGCCGATGGTCGCCTCGATCTTGGCGCGGTTGCGAACGATGCCCGCGTCGCCCATCAGGCGGTCCGCGTCGGCCGCACCGTAGGCCGCGACGATCGCCGGGTCGAAGCCGTCGAAAGCCGCCCGGAAAGCCGCCCGCTTGCGCAGGATCGTCGCCCACGACAGCCCGGCCTGGAACGACTCGAGCGCCAGGCGCTCGAACAGCGCGACGGGGTCGCGGATCGGGACGCCCCATTCGTCGTCGTGGTAGCGGGTCATGAGCACGTCGCCCGCTGCGCCGTCGCCCCACCAGCAACGCGGAGGCGGCGCATGGGAAGGGGAGGGCGCGGCGGTCACGGTCGGGCTCGAGTACGGTCCGGGGCGCCCGCCCGGCGATGGCGTCAGCCCGCCGTGCTCGGCGGATCCTCGCGCGGCGGTTCTGGCGTGTCGAAGGGCAGGGGCGGTGGCTGTCGCCGCCGGCTGCCGGCGATGACCGCGACGCCAAGCAGGATGAGCACGACCGGCCAGGCGTAGCGGAGCGCATCGGCGGCGGCGCCACCCACCTGGGCGACGCCCACGAAGGTGAGGATGGCGCCGGGGATGAGCGGCCAGACGCGGGCCTCCGGCAGGCGGAAGACGGTGCCGGCGGCCCAGATGCCGAGGAAGCCGAGGCCGAGCCCCAGGGGTACCCAACCGCCGCTGGCTGCCGGGAACAGCTGGTCGAGAACGATGCCGGCTCCGATGCCGGTGACGATCGAACCGCCGATCAACGCGCCCGGGTTGCGGGTCACGATGAAGATCACGATCAGGGCCAGACCGATCGCCAGGGGCGCGTAGCGGCCGACGTCCGGCAGCCACTGTCCGACCAGCAGGACGACGCCGATGATGATGAGGATGATGCCGCCGATCCAACGGCCATCGCGCGGTCGCCCGTCGTCGTGTCTCGCCATCGTGCCGCCTCCATGGTGTGAACCCCCTGGACGAGTGTGACGCACGTCCGGCCGCGCTGTCGATTCTCGCTTGGCACGTTCGTCGCTATGGTAGGCGCCGTATCGGCGTCGCCGAAGCCTGCGGAGGAACGAGATGCGCTACCTGGTCCTGATCTACACGCCCGAAGTCGACCCGGCCTCCGTGCCGCCGGAGGACTACCAGTCGGAGATGGCTGCCTACGCGGCGTTCACCGAGGAGTGCCGGGAGCGTGGCGTGATGCGCGGTGGGGAGGCCCTCCAGCCGACGTCGAGCGCCACGACCGTTCGGGTTCGCGAGGGCCGCACGATCGTCAGCGACGGGCCCTTCGCCGAGACGAAGGAGGCGTTGGGCGGCTTCTATCTGCTGGAGTGTGCCGACCTCGACGGAGCCATCGAGCTGGCCGCGCAGATCCCCGGCGCCGCCCGCGGTTCCATCGAGGTCCGGCCGATCTGGGAGCTGCCCGTGGAGTACGCCAGCCAGGCCCCGGCTGCCGCGACCGCCGCTGAGGCCCGATGATCGACGCCCACGACGTCGTCGATCGCGTCTTCCGCCTCGAGTCGGGTCGCGCGGTCGCCGGGCTCATCCGCGTCCTGGGTGACTTCGACCTCGCCGAGGAGGCCGTCCAGGAGGCATTCGTGGCCGCCCTGGAGCACTGGCCCCACGAGGGCGTCCCGGCCAACCCGGGGGCCTGGATCACGACGACCGCCCGCCGGCGGGCCATCGATCGCCTGCGGCGGGCGCGGGTCCTGTCGGAGAAGCGCGCCGTATTGCAGGCCGAGGCCGACGAAGAGGCCCGGCTGGCACAGGCCGGACGCACCGAGCTGGAGGCGGGCATGGATACCAGTGCCGACGACCGCCTGCGGCTCATGTTCACCTGCTGCCATCCCGCGCTGGCCCCGGAGGCACAGGTGGCGCTCACGCTGCGTACCCTCGGCGGATTGCGTACCGACGAGATCGCCCGTGCCTTCCTGGTGCCCGAGGCGACGCTCGCGCAGCGCCTCGTGCGGGCGAAGCGGAAGATCCGCGACGCCGGCATCCCCTACCGCGTCCCGCCCGACCACGTCCTGCCGGAGAGGCTCGACTCGGTGCTGGCGGTCCTCTACCTCGTCTACAACGAGGCCTACCTGGCGACCGCCGGCGAGGCGCCCATCCGCGCCGCGCTGTCCGGCGAGGCGATCCGCCTGGCGCGCCTGCTGGCCGAGCTCATGCCCGATGAGCCGGAGGCACTCGGGCTCCTCGCCCTCATGCTCCTGCACGACGCGCGGCGGGCAGCGCGCCTCGATGAGGGTGGGGACATCGTGCTGCTCGAGGATCAGGACCGCGCCCTGTGGGATCGCGCGGAGATGGAGGAAGGTACGCGGCTGCTCGAGCGGGCACTGGCCATGCGGCGGCCTGGCCCCTACCAGGTGCAGGCGGCCATCGCGGCCGTCCACGACCGTGCCTCCAGCGCGGAGACGACGGACTGGCGCGAGATCGTCGGCCTCTATGCGGCCCTCCAGACGCTGGCGCCCTCGGCGGTGGTGGAGCTCAATCGCGCCGTGGCGCTGGCATTCGCCGAGGGTCCGGCCGCCGGTCTCGCCGAGCTGGACCGCGTCGGCGCCAGGGGATCGCTGGTCGAGTACCACCTCTTCCATGCCGCGCGCGCCGACCTCCTGCGCCGCCTCGGACGACGTGCTGAGGCCGCTACGGCCTACCGCCGGGCCCTCCAGCTGGCCACGAACCGGGCCGAGCGACGTTTCCTCGCTCGGCGCCTGGACGTCGGCGGCCGGCCCGGGTAGCCCTCGCGGCACCTTGGCGGCACCTGCCGCAGAATGGCGGCCGATCCCCACCGCCTGGAGGCCAGCGATGTCCGGCGACCCGACGAGCTCCGCCCCCTTATCCGGGTCGTATCCCGGCGCGGCCGGCGGCCCCCGGGCACCCGGGCGTGGCTCCTTGGCCCTGGGGCTCGCGCTGGTCGTGGTCCTCGCCTTCGGGGCGGGAGTCGCAGCCGACCGCACGGGGCTTTTCGGCGCCGCGCCCACGTCCGGCCCGGCTGCCAGCGCGGAGCCCGGCGCCACCCTGCCGCCCGACGCGACGATCGGCCCGGGCGCCAGCGTCCCGCCCGATGCACCGGGCGACATCGGCCTGCTCTGGGAGGCGCTGGGGATCGTGCGGGAGCACTACGTGGACCGCTCGGCTCTCGTGCCCGCGTCGAACCTGACCTACGGGATGCTCGACGGCCTCGTCCGGGCGCTGGGCGATCCGGGGCACTCCGCCTTCATGACGCCGGAGCAGGTCAAGGCGTCCCAGGAAGACCTCTCCGGGTCGTTCTCGGGCATCGGCGCCTACCTCGGCGAGCGCGGCGGGTCGCCCATCATCGTGGCCGTCATCAGCGGCTCGCCGGCCGACAAGGCCGGGCTGCGCAGCGGCGACCGCATCATCGCCATCGACGGCGAGGCGGCCGATGGGCTGAGCACGGAGGAGGTCGTCAGCCGCATCCGGGGGCCGGAGGGCACCACCGTGACGCTGACCGTGCTCCACCTCGATGCAGCGGCCCCGGTGGAGCTCTCGATCGTTCGCGCCCAGATCGACGTGCCCTCCGTCGTCTGGTCGACGGTACCCGGGACGCGGGCCGCGATGATCCGGGTCGTCCAGTTCTCCGAGGGCACGACCGCAGCCCTCCAGAAGGCGGTAGCCGAGGCCAACGCGTCGGGAGCCGAGGCGATCGTGCTCGACCTGCGCAACGACCCGGGCGGACTGGTGGACGAGGCCGTCGGCGTCGCCAGCACGTTCCTCGACACGGGGGTCGTCTACCTCCGCCAGGACGCCGACGGGAAGCGCACGCCGGTCGCGGTGCGCGACGAGCCGACCACGGACAAGCCGCTCGTGGTGCTCGTGGACTTCGGCACGGCCAGCTCGGCCGAGATCGTCACCGGCGCCCTGCAGGACCAGGGGCGGGCGAAGGCGATCGGGACACGCACGTTCGGGACCGGGACCGTGCTGAACCAGTTCCCGCTCTCGGACGGCTCGGCCGTCCGGCTCGGCGTCGAGCTCTGGCTGACGCCGGACGGGCGGCGCATCTTCCCCGGCGGGATCGAGCCCGACGAGCAGATCGAGCTGGCGCTGGGCGTTCTGCCCCTCGAGCCGACGGACCTGCGATCGATGAGCGCAGGAGACGTCGTCAGAAGCGGTGACGCCCAGCTCCTGCGGGCCCTCGAGCTGCTGGGCATGTCCCTGGACCCGCGTTAGCGGTCGGCACCCTCGTCGTCGTTCGAGGCCCGGCGCCGCAGCGCCGCGAAGGGCGAGTCCTCGGCATCATCGGTGTCGTCGCCGAAGGTCAGCGTGGCCGCCGGACCCATCCGCCGGTCGACTATCGCCCCAGCGGATCCCAGCTCCGCGACCGGCTGGCCCGCCGCCGCGGCTGCTTCCCGTTCCTGCCGCCGATCGGTCAGTCCCTGTCCTTCGTCGCGGCCGCGCTCGAGGGCGGCCATCTCGGCCGCGCTGAGATGGCTGGTCAGCGCCGCCAGCGGGAGGACGAGGAGCGACGGCCCCGGCCCGTCGCGGTCGCCGAGCTCATCGGCCGCCACGAGTCGCAGGCCCCGGAGCCGCTCGAGGTCCACCTCCACGCCGCTTCGGTTCGCCTCGACCAGGACGAGGAGCGTGGATGGGCCGTCCCAGCGCTGGCCCAGCAGGTCCCGGGCACGGCCGAGCTGCGTGAGCCCGCGTCGCACCGAGGCCGGATTGGCACTGAACTTCACCTCGATGATCCTCGACGGCGCGCCGTCCCGGCCCTCGACGGCGTCGAGCTCGAGGTAGCGACGCTCGTAGGCGCGCTTGCCGTGGGGCAGCAGGTCGGCCACGACGACGCGCTCCTCGAGGAGCGGGAGGCGGGCACCGAGCCAGGCGCGCACGGCCGTCTCCGCGAGGCTGCTGGCCCGGTAGATCTCGCCCGGGTCCTGGCGTGGCCCGAGGTGGCGATGGGCGAGCGCCTGGGCGCTCATGGCCGCGAGGTACTCCGGGTCGTCCGGTCGCACGAGGCCGACCCAGCGTACCTTCAGCGCCTCGCTCATGCCAGGCACCGCTCAGCGGCTTCGGTCGCCCGGGCGTCGCGAGGGTAGGGCTCCTTGGGGACGCTCGCGAGCCCGTGCCGAGCGGGCAGCGCCTCGACCGATGTGTCGAGGCCCGCTGCCGTCAGCACGGCGCCGGCACGTCCCCCGTCCCGTCCGTATCGTCGTCCATGTACACGACCAGCCATCGGGGCAGTCCTCCAGACCGGTCGGGCCCCAGGTATAGCGGGCGCCACCGGAGCGGATGTAGAAGCTTGTCTCGCAGGGCCCGTGGTGGTGGATGCGAGTCCGGCCACCGGAGGCCATGGAGACGATGGACGAGTAGAGGTTGGTCGAGCCGGTGGTGCGGATCGCCATGCGCGGGATGATACGGCCTGCCCGGGCGAGCAGGATCGCATGAGTGTCGGGCGCCCGCGCGGGTGGCCCGATGGCCGAAGGCCGCGGCTGGTACCATACGTGTCCCCACCAGTGCGCGCCGAGGAGCACCCCTGTTCGTGAACCCCCGACTGTCCCCGAAGCCCATCGACCTCGACGCCCCCCTGAAGCACGTCATCGACGTCTACAAGCACCGCGATCAGGCGGTCACCTGCGTCTGTGGCTGGCACGGCAGTTCCGCCGCGGCCGACGGCGGCGCGTCCCCCTGGACGTCCCACCTCGTGGAGATGCGCGGCAAGAGGCGCTGACCGCGTGCCGGCCTGCAGGCCGGCACGTGCCCCAAGCCAGGCCGCCACCACCGGGCGGCTCACGTTCCGCCGGTACTTCCGTCATCTCGCCAACGCCTTGAGCGTCGACTACGTTGCCCGCCATCGTGGAGGTCGCGGACGGTGACCACGTCGTGCCAGATGAGCGGAAGGGTGGAGCCATGCGCAGCCGATGTCCTCGCCTCAGCGCGCACCGCGGCGCGCGCTCGCGATGAACGAGCTCGATCCCTACGAGGTCCTGCAGGTGGACCCGACGGCGAGCCACGACGTGATCACCGCCGCGTATCGCGCCCTGGCGCGCCTGTTCCACCCGGACGTGATGCCGGGGCCCGAGACGCAGATCCGCATGGTCGCCATCAACGCCGCCTGGGAGCTGATCGGCGACGAGCAGCGCCGGGCGCTCTGGGACCGCGCCCACCGCGGCATGTCATACGCCCTGCCGGGTGACACCAACGGCGACGCGACGCCGGCGGCCGCTCCCGCGGCCGGCGCACACCAGCCGGGCGGGCACCGCTGGAGCCTGGGCATGAAGCCGGGGACCGGCGCGGCCGGCCCGCCGCCGGGTCGTCCCTCGGGCAGCGTGCTCGAGTTCGGCCGCCACACCGGCTGGTCGATAGGCGAAATCGCGCGCGTGGACCCGGGCTACCTCGTGTGGCTCGAGGCCAGGCCTGAGGGCGGCCCCTACGCAGCCGAGATCGACGCCATCCTGCGTCGCATCGGCGTCCGCCGGTCCTCACCGGAGCCGATGCTCCAGCGCCGGCGCTTCAGCCTGAGCTGAGTCCCGATCGGGCGGCCGTCTCGGTCAGCGCCGCGCGCCCCGCCCGCTGGCCGCGCGAGGGCGTGCCCCGACGACCGCTGAGGCGCCGCGACCCCCGCCCGAATAGGAGCTGCGCGCGTGCACCGGGCGCGGTTCGGCGTGGCGGTCGGGGACGAAGCCCTCCTCGACGGCCCACGGGAGGGCGCGCTTGAGGAGGCGCTGGATGCCGCGCAGCAGATCGACCTCATCGATGCAGACGAGCGAGATCGCGTCGCCCTCCGCGCCGGCGCGCGCGGTGCGGCCGATGCGGTGGATGTAGTCCTCGGCCACGAAGGGCAGCTCGAAGTTCACGACGTGCGGCAGGTCCTCGATGTCGAGGCCGCGTGAGGCCACGTCGGTGGCTACCAGCACGCGCACGTCACCCCGCTTGAAGGCCTCCAGGGCGCGCGTCCGCTCGGGCTGCGTGCGATCGCTGTGGATGGCCTCGGCGGCGATGCCGTCGCGCTCCAACCAGGTCGCGAGGCGCCGCGCCGCGATCTTCGTACGCGTGAAGACGAGCACCTGGCGCAGGTCCTCCTTGCGGATGAGGTGCGCGAGGAGCTGCTCCTTGCGATCGCGGTCCACCGGATAGACGATCTGCCGCACGCCCTCCGCCGTCGTGTTGCGTGGCGCGACTTCGACCGTGGCCGGATCGCGCAGGATGGAACCTGAGAGACGGCGGATGTCATCCGAGAAGGTGGCCGAGAAGAGCAGGTTCTGGCGGCGCTCCGGCAGCAGCTCGATGATGCGCCGGATGTCCGGCAGGAAGCCCATGTCGAGCATCCGGTCGGCCTCGTCGAGAACGAGCACCTCGACCTGGCCGAGCGCGACGTTGCGCTGCCCGACGTGGTCGAGCAGCCGTCCGGGCGTGGCCACGAGGATCTCGACGCCGCCGCGCAGGGCCGCCGTCTGGGGGTCGATGGGCACGCCGCCGTAGACGGTCGTCAGCCGTAACAGGGGCAGGTGGCGGCCGTACGTCCGTGTCGCCTCCTCGACCTGCACGGCCAGCTCGCGGGTCGGCGTCAGGACGAGCGCGCGCACCGGGTGTCGGGCGGGCGAGAAGGAGCTGTTGGCCTGCGGCTTCAGGCGCTGCAGGATGGGCAGCGCGAAGGCCGCCGTCTTACCGGTGCCGGTCTGCGCGGCCGCGAGCAGGTCCCGGCCCTCGAGGACGAGCGGGATGGCCTGGGCCTGGACGGGCGTCGGCTCGGTGTAGCCCTCTTCGCGCACGACGCGCCGGAGCTCGGGCAGGAGCCCGAGGTCGTCGAAGGTCACGCGGGCCCGACCGCGCTCAGTCGATCCGGCGGCGTGCGCCGCAGATGGGGCAGGTGGCGATGCCGGTCAGGCTGTCGAGGTTCATGAACGTCGTGCAGCCGTTGGTCCGGCAGTACAGACGGGCCGTCGCGGTCCGCTGCTGGTGCTGGAGGCGGCGCATGGCCGCCCCGCGCTGGGTGATGGAGGTGAGGGTATTCGTGCTGCGCGAGATCATCGCGTCGATGGTTCCTTCCGGCCGGCGCGGCTCGGGGACGGATCCGGTCCCGCCGCGGCTGGGCGATGTCATGTGTGTGCGCTCGACGGGTATGGGCGCCCGGAGCGGTATGGTTCGTGACCTCGACGGCGGCGCGGGAGCGAGTGGATCGATTGCTCAGACCAGCGGGCCGTTGTTCATGAGGTCGCCCCACTATCCGGCCTCCGGGCGGTTCTGTCAAACGTGACCATCGGCGGCTCGCGTCGTACCATCCGCGGATGACCACCGATCGGCTCCACTACACCGGCGATGCCGCGGCCGATACGCTGCTGGCGCGAGACCCGCTGGCGCTGCTGATCGGCTTCGTGCTGGACCAGCAGGTGACGGTGCAGAAGGCGTTCGGCGGCCCCCTCGAGCTGCAGCGGCGGCTGGGCGGCCTTGATGTGGCGGCGATCGCGGGGATGGACCCGGCGGCGCTCGACGCGGTCTTCCGGGCGCGACCGGCCCTCCACCGCTTCCCGGGCAACATGGCCCGGCGCGTGCAGGAGCTGTGCGCGGCGATCGTGCGCGACCACGCCGGCGACGCCTCGCGCGTCTGGACGGGCGCGGCGGACGGGCGGGACCTGGAGCGCCGCCTGCTGGCCCTGCCGGGCATCGGCGAGATGAAGGCGAAGACGCTCATCGCCGTGCTGGGCCAGCGCCTCGGCGTGCGACCGGCTGGCTGGGAGTCGGTGGCGCCCGATCATCCCACCCTCGGCGACGTCGACTCCGCGGAGGCGCTGGCGCGCTACCAGGAGGGCAAGCGCGCCCACAAGGCGATGCTGCGCGCGCAACGTGAGGGAGGCTGACGATGGCTGGCTTCGACCCGACGCGACTCCCTCGGGTCCCCTCGGCGCCCGGCCTGACCGTCGACGAGGTGGCGCGGCTGCTGCACGCGACGGCCGAGATCGTCGCCGCCGAGCTGTACGCGCTGGGCGATCTCGCCGGCTGGCGGCCAGCCGGCGGGGAGTGGTGCGCCAACGAGGTCGTCGGCCACATCGTGGAGTCCGATCGGCGCGGCTTCACGGGGCGCATCCGCCGCATCCTGGCCGCTCCAGAGGGCAATGAGCCCGACGAGGAGGGCTGGGACCAACCGTCCGTGGCCGCGGCGCGCGGAGACTGTGCCAAACCAGGCACCGTGCTCATCGACGAACTCACGGCCAGCCGCGCCGATGCGATCGACCTCGTGCGCTCCCTGCGGCCGGAGGATCTCGACCGCGCTGCGCTCCATCGGGCGGTCGGCCGCATCACCGTCAGCGAGCTGCTCAACGAGTGGTGCCTGCACGACCGCACCCACCTGCAGCAGCTGCTCAAGAACGTCCAGGCCCGTGCCTGGCCGGTGATGGGCAACACCCGCCGCTTCACCGACCCCGAGGCGTAGGCGGGCTAGTCGAGCCAGGCCACGTGCCACACGCGCCAGAGTGCCGTCGGGTCGCTGGTCGGGTCACCGTGGACGAGGCTGAAGTCGGCCGGCCCACCCTCATGGATCACGCCGGCCTCGGCTTCGCCGAGTAACTCACCGCCGCGCCAGGTGGCGGCGCCGAGCGCCTGCCACGGCTCGAGGCCGGCCTCGACGAGCGCCTCGACTTCCCAGGCGAGCTGGTTGGCGCGCGTCGATCCGCCGCCGAAGTCGGTCCCGGCGGCGATCGCGACGCCCGCCCGATCGGCTGTCCGGATCGCCGCCTCGGCCGCCTCCTGCCGGTCGAGGATCGTCCGCTGCCCGTCGTCGGTGGCGAAGCGCGGGAGGCGGGTCGTGCGCCCGAAGGTCAGCCACGAGCGGAAGACGGCGAGCGTCGACACGAGGGCCACGCCCTTCTCCGCCATCGTCTGAGCCACGTCGGCGTCGAGTTCGAAGCCGTGTTCAAGAGCATCCACGCCGGCCTCTGCACCGACCCGCGCCCCCGACAACCGCGAGGCGTGGGCCGTCACCCGTGCGCCGCGCGCGTGCACGGCCTCCACGACCCGCCGCACCTCGGACACCGACCACGGCGCGTGGTCGCGGTCGGGGCCGTCGAGGTAGACCTTCACGAGGTCTGCGCCGTCCTCGAGCTGGCCCAGCGCGGCGCGGCGAAGGGCGTCGCCGCTCCCGACCTCGACCGTCAGTCCCGCCGGCAGCGATCCCCGACGGGTGATCCAGGTCCCCGCGGCGCGGATCATCGGGTAGCCGGGGATGCCGCGCCAGCGATCCCGAAGGCCGAGGCTCAGGGCCCGTTCCCGTCCATCGACGGGGTCCCGGCCGCGCGGCGCGCCGACGTCGCGTGCCCAGCGCACGCCCGCCCGGCCGAGGAGGACGGCGTTCGCCTCCGCTACCTCCACGAGTCGCTCGGGCGGGTCGAAGCCGCGATCGATCCACCGCGCGCCGCCGGGCATCGTCAGGTGGCTGTGCGCGTCGACGAGGCCGGGCACGAGCGTGGAGCCCGAGGCGTCGATGACGCGCAGCTGCGCTCCCCGCCCGGTCGGCCCTTCGTCGTCCGCGGGGCGGATCCAGCGGATGACGCCGTCCTCGACGAGGATGCTCACCCCGAGCCGCAACCGATCGGAGCGGCCGTCGGCGAGGGCCCCATCCCGGTAGAGGGTGCGGCGGCGCCCGGCAGCCGGGGAGGGGCTCGGCGCGGTACTCGGCGTGGGGATCGGTGCCGGCTTCCGGTTCGGCGCGGCGCTGCCCGACGGGACCGGCGCGGTGACCGGCGTCGCGGAGGTCGGCGGGCGCCCCTCAGACGGCAGGACGGTGGTCGGGACGCAGGCCGCCACGGCCGCGGCCGATGCCGCCGCCGACCAGGCCAGGAAGCGACGACGGCTGACGGACGGCGATGCGGTCACGGTAAGCGACGCACGAACGTGGCCAGCCAGGCCTCGACGGGCGGCCCATCGTTGTTCGTCTCGAACCGTTCCGGCTGGATCGCCTCCACCTGCCATCCGTCTGCGAACGCGGCCCGAAGTTCGGCCTCCGTCACGCGCCGCGGTCCCCAGGATCCCGGCTGTCGGTCGCTGAAGCAGAGGATGTGGATGCGCCCACCCGCATCCACGGCGGCCGCAAGGCTGGCCATGTAGGTGGCTCGATCGGCGTCTCCGAAGACGTGGAACAGGCCGCAGTCGATGACCGTGGCGAATGTCCGGCCCAGCTGTCCCAGGGCGAGCGCATCACCCACGATGAACTCCACCGCCAGCCCGCGCTGCGCCGCCTTCGCCCGTGCCGCCGCGATCGCCGTCGGCGCGGCATCAAGCCCTGTGGCCTCGAACCCGAGCCCGGCGAGGTGAAGGGCGTTCTCACCAGTGCCGCAGCCTGCGTCGAGTACGGGACCCACGATGACACCCTGTGCGGCCAGTCGCAAGAAGGCCGGCTGGGGGCGGCCGATGTCCCACGGCGGCGGCGGTCCCACGTAGGCGAAGTCGAAGCCGGTCATCGCGGCACCCTAGCACGTCGAACCATGGACGACCGCATCCACGCCGCCCTCGCCCACGGTCAGGCCATCGCACTCTGTGCCCCGTTGCGCCCCCTGGGACGGGTCCGCCCGCGGACAGGCAGGTCCTGCGAAGGTCCATGTCCAACGACGATCCGGGAAGCGTATGCCCACGTCGCGTGCCGTCGATGGGCTCCCCGAGACCGGCGACAGGCCTTCCGGCCTGTCCGATGCGCACTTGGGGTGGCGTCGAGCAGCCCGCCGCCGTCCATGACGGCCCCGGGCGCCGGCTGACGCTCCGGCGGCTGGCGTACGTCAGGGGGCCCGCCGCAGCGCTCGGCGATCCACGGCGGTCTACGGAGTGCCGGCCTGTCGGGGCCAGACCGGTGGACGAGGCGCGAGCAGCTCGTAGCGCTCCCAGTCGGCGCGGATCGGCGTGAAGACGTCGATGGCCACGGCGCCCTCCGGCCCCGCCTGTACCGTGTGGGGTCGGTTCGACAGGATCCGCCAAGTGCCGCCCGGTCCGAGGTCGCGGGTCTCACCGTCGATCGTGAACGTGACGCTACCCTGGATGACGATGCCCATCTGCTCGGCATCGTGGCGATGCTCCGGCACCATGGCGTTCCGCGCGAGCTCCACGACGGCCAGCGTGATCCGCTCGCCCTCCACCTTCCGTGCCCGGACCGCGTCGCCCCACACGTCGAAGGGCTGGATCGTCTCGAGGTCGACGAGGTTGCTCAACGGATTCCTCCTTCAGCTAGACGTTCACTATCAGCATAAGCTATGATGGTCGACCATGAGAACGTTGTCGCCGCTCGACCTGCGGCGGGGGTTGGGCCAAATCCTCGATGCCGCCTCCGCGGGCGAGCGATTCCTCATCGAGCGCGATCACAGACCATTGGCCATGCTGGTGTCGGTCGAGGACGGGCGTCGGCTCGACCCCGACGTGGCCGAGCGGAGGCGACGCACCCTGGAAGCTCTCGATCGCCTGGTCCGGCACGGCGAGCGGATGGCCGAGCTGCACCCGAGCGCCCTGAGCGCGGTCGACGCCGTGCGCCTGGAGCGGGGGCGCGACGACGAGGTCGAGTCCGGTGGCTGACCACCTCGTGCTCGATGCCTCGGCTGCGATCTCCATCGAACAGGCCGAGCCGGGCGCCGCGGGCATCCGCACGATCCTTGCCGACCACCTGGCGGCTGACGGTGAGATCGCGGTCCCCGACCACTTCTGGCTCGAGTTCGTCAATGTTCTCCTGCGTCGCTACAGCCGTACGCCGACAGAGGTCGTCGAGGCGATCCGGGAGCTGGACGAGCTTGGCATCGTGACCTTCGAGATCGACCGACCGCTCCTCCTGCTCGTCCTGCAGCGGATGCTGGCCGAAGAGCTCAGCGCGTACGACGCGGCGTACCTCGCCCTGGCCGAGGTCGTCGATGGCCGGTTGCTCACGCTCGACGACCGCCTGTCAGCGGCGGCAGGGGAGCGAGCGATCCCGCGCCCGGGGGGCGGACCGTCTCGCTCGGCCGAGACGCCGGCCACCTATCGGCATGTTGCCACGCTCTCGGCTGCGCCGGCCTTCGGCCCGTACCTCGCCGAGCTGCGACGCCGGGCCGAGGCGACGGCCTGACCGCATGACGGACACCGAGGCCGATCGCGCGACCCTCGAGCGTGCCCTGGCCGGGCACGGCCCCTGCGAACTCTTCGCCTGCGACCCCGGGCTGGCCGACACCGCGGCCTTCTGCACCGCGTACGGCTTCGCCATGGAGGACGCGGCCAACACCATCGTGGTCATCGGCAAGTCCGACCCGCCGCGCTTCGCCGCGTGTGTCGTCCTGGCCACGCACCGCCTTGACGTGAACCGGACCGTCAAAGCGCGGCTCGGCACGCGCAAGGCGTCGTTCGCCTCACCCGACGAGACTCGCGGGCTGACCGGCATGGCCATCGGCGGCGTGACGGCCTTCGGCCTGCCCAACGGCGTGCCGCTCTGGGTCGACGCCGCGGTCATGGACCGCCGGCGCATCGTCCTCGGAGGCGGCAGTCGCAGCTGGAAGGTCATCGCCCCACCCTCGATCCTGCTCACGCTTCCTGGCGTCGAGGTCGTCGAGGGGCTGGCCAGCCCGTTTGCGCGAACGTCAGGGGGAGTCTCCGAGCCGTCGGGGTGACCGCGTGGCCGCTCCGGCTGCACGCCTGGTGTGCAAACGAGCGAAGGAGGCATGGCGAGAGCCTCCGGGATGGCGCCCCGTGACCTCCGCGGCGTGGCTCGTTCGTCGTCCTGCACGCCTGGTGACCAAGGTAGCGATCGAGCGACCTCCGGCGGGTCCGGGCTCGGTCCCCGTTCGTCGGTTTGAACGCCAGGCGACCAATGGCCGCCGCGCGGGGCCGGAGCGGCCGTTCGGCACTTCCGTTGGTGTCCGGACCGCCGTCCCGTCAGGGCAGTCGCACGTCGTGGGCCAGAAGGTCGCGGAGGGTCGTGAGAGCCGCGTCTACCTCGCGTCCCTTGGCCTCGATGATGTCGAGCAGCTCCTCCGGCGTGCGCGTGTCGACGTCGGCCCTGGCGTTCGGGTTGACGGCCTTGAGGTCGAACTTGCGGGCCTCGATTTCCTCCCGCGTCAGCGTCCACGAGTGGTCCGAGTCGGCGCGCTCGGGGAGCAGCCGGAAGAACTCCTCGAAGCGGTCGATGGTGAGCGGCTGCTTCTTGGTGACCTTGACGTCGGAGAGGTCGTAGTACCAGACGCGCTCGGTGGGGCCGCCCTTGGTGAAGAAGAGCAGGTTCGTCTTCACGCCGGCGCCGGCCGATGAGAAGACCCCGGGCGGCAGCGAGACGATGCACCAGAGGTCGCAGTCGTCGAGCAGCTTGCGCTTCGTTTGCACGAAGGCGGTCTCGGTCGTGCGGAAGAGGACGCCCTCGTCGATGACCATGCCGCAGCGGCCACCCGGCTTCAGCGCGCCGATGACGTGCTGGAGGAAGAGCACCTGCGTCGCGCCCGTCTTGTAGGCGAAGAGGGTCTGCGCCTCCTTGCCCTCCTTGCCGCCGAAGGGCGGATTCATGAGGATCACGTCGAAGAGCGAGGGTGCCCCGAGGAACAGCCCGCCGTACGTCTCCTGGCCGGTCAGCGTGTTGCCGTGCCAGATGTGCGGGTGGTCGATGCCGTGGAGGACGAGGTTGGCCAGGGCGATGGGGTAGATCAGGTCCGCCTTCTCGCGGCCCCAGAAGGTGTCCTCGCGCAACCTCGTCAGCTGGTCCGCCGTGGCGGCGGCGCCCAGCCGGTCGCGCATGTGCTCGAAGGCGAGGGCGAGGAAGCCGCCGGTCCCGCAGCCCGGGTCGTAGACCGTCTCGCCGGCCTTCGGGTCGATCGTCCGCACCATCGCCCGGATGACCTGGCGCGGCGTGAAGAACTGGCCGCCGTCATTGTTCTTCTCGCCCATCTTCAGCAGCAGGCCCTCGTAGGCCTGGCTGAGCGTGAAGACGTGGGTCTCGTCCACCGCCTCCTGACGGATGTCGTGGACCCGATCGAGGATGTCGAGCAGGTTCCGCTCCGTGTCGACGCCGACCTTCTCGACTGCCGAGACGACCTGGCTGATGACCTTCTGGCGCGCCCGGCGCTGGGGCGATCGCGCAGCCCACGCAGGTAGGGGAGGAGGTCGCCGTTGACGAAGCCCAGGAACGAGCCCATCGGCGCGTCGGTCAGCTCTCGGCGCTTGGGGCCATCGGGCGCCGCCCAGTCGCGCCAGCGGAACGGCGCCTGGAGGGACGGCGCAGGAAGGATGCAGGCTCGGCCGATTGGGTCGGCCATGCGCGAGATCAGGATGTCGCCAGGCTCGAGCAGCGTGCAGTTGAGCTCGCGGGCGCGGTCGGCGGTCACGTAGCGGCGCGACTTCATCCTGAGCCGGCCACGCCCGATGTCGCCCACCTGGAGCAGCCGGACTCCATCGGGGTAGACAACCTCGCAGAGCTTCCCCCCGTTCAGCTCGGCCGGTTCCCACCGGCCCTCTCGGTAGTTCCTTTCGACCTCGTTGATCGCGCCGATGAGCTCCTCTCGAAGGGCGTCTGGAAGCTCGCCGAGGGCCGGTCGTGTGAGTGTCGAGGCCGAATTTGAGGCTGGCGGGACCGGCCGCCTTTGAGGGCGAAGGTGGGCTGTCACGGCTAGGAGCTGGAATCGACGAGCCCGGTCACCAGTGCCGCGGCTGCCTCCCAGCCAGGACGAGTGAGCTTCAGCTCCCGCTTGCGGGCCGAGCCGCGGACGTTGAACTCACTCTTCATCTCACTCAGAGCTGAAGCGAAGTTCGGACTGTCGTACCGCTTGTAGTCCTCTGCGGTCTTCCGAATGACGTCGGTGTACGACCACTCCTCGCCCTGCGACTGCCGAGCGGCGGCGACGAGGAGCGCGATTTCCTTGGTTGCCTTCGACTTTGCAGTGCTTAGCTTTTGCGGCGACACCACGAGCTCCAGCTCCGTCCCGCTGTCGTGGTACACATCGGCGAGGACGACCACGTCGAGCTTCAGCCGGGTCGCAAGGCGACTCAGCGGTGCCTCGCCTACCAACGGCGTCCCGCTTGGCAGGACCCGAGGCCGCGTCGCGTGTGGATCTCGTCCAGCGACGAGATCCACTGCCTTTCCAAACGCCACAACCCTGAGCTCGGTCGGAACATTGGCATTCTCAATTGCCTTCAGCGCCTCTGTCAAGATGGTTTGGACATCCACGGGCATCATCTCCTCGGTCTCTGAGGCTGAAACCAAGGAATAGTATCGATGGAACTCCCTGCTGTCAAGTCAGATGGCATGACAGCGTGGATGGCAGACAGAACAGAAGGTCGAAAGAGCGCGTGGAATGGTGACGTGGACTCTTGATTGTGCCATTCTGTCAGGAGTAACATCTTCGTGTTTGTACGACTCTTCCATAGGAGCCGCTTGCGCCGTCCGAATGCCCGTTCGAGGCGCCATCCTCCGAAATCGAAAGAGCCGGGGGCCTCGCGGCCTCCGGCTCTTCGCCCCATGGGAGAGTTGCAGGGTCAGCTCAGCTGCAGCCGCTCGTGCTGCCGCAGTTGAGGCACTTGTAGCAGCTGCCGTTGCGGACCATGATCGAGCCGCAGTCGGCGCAGGAGGGGGAGTCGGCGGAGATCGAGAAGGCGACTTTGGTCGTGCCGCCGAAGCTCAGCGGCATGGTCCCGCTGCCGGCTTCCTTCGTCTTCCCGTTGCCGTTGCCGTTCGCCGAGGCCTTCCCACCACGGTCCTCCGCAGGCGGCGTCGGGGCCGAACCGCCGAGCCGCTCGGAGCCGGAGGCTCCGGGCGAAGCTTCGGCGAGGCCCACGGACGGACCAGCCGGCGCCTCCGCCACGACCTCCGGCTCCCGGGCGATGATGCCCAGCGCGTCCCGCTCGTCCTTGGGCAGGAAGCGCGCCCCGAGCCAGCGGAAGATGTAGTCGACGATCGACTTGGCGATGGGGATCTCCGCGTTGCCGGTGAAGCCGGCCGGTTCGAAGCGGACGTGGCTGAACTTGTTGACCAGGTCGCGCAGCGGCACGCCGTACTGGAGCGCGACGCTCATCATGGTGGCCAGGGTGTCCATCAGCCCGCTGACCGTGGACCCTTCCTTGGCCATCTTCAGGAAGATCTCGCCCGGCTGGCCGTCGGGGTAGAGCCCGACCGTGATGTAGCCCTCGTGACCGGCGATCTCGAACTTGTGGGTGACGGCGGCACGCTCGGCCGGCAGCCGGCGCCGGTGCGGCTTCTTCGCCTCGGCCAGGGCGGCTGTGAGCTGCTTCTTCAGCTCCTCGACCTCCGCCGAGTCGACGGCCTCGCCGTCCTTCTTCTTTCCCGTGCTGAGTGGCTGCGAGCGCTTCGAGCCGTCGCGGTAGATGGCGATGGCCTTGAGCCCGAGCTTCCAGCCCTCGAGGTAGACGCGCTCGATCTCGTCGGGCGTGGCCGCCTCGGGCATGTTGACAGTCTTGCTGATGGCGCCCGAGAGGAAGGGCTGGACCGCGGCCATCATGCGCACGTGGCCCATGTAGTGGATGGAGCGCTCGCCGTTGACCGGCTTGAAGGCGCAGTCGAAGACGGACAGGTCCGATGTGCGAAGGCCCGGCGCGCCCTCGATCGTCTCCCGGTCGTTGACGTACTCGACGATCTCCTCGACCTGGGCCGGGGAGTAGCCGAGCTTCTTGAGCGCGCCCGGGACGGTCTGGTTGACGATCTTCAGGAAGCCCTCGCCGACGAGCTTCTTGTACTTGATGAGCGCGATGTCCGGCTCGATGCCGGTCGTGTCACAGTCAAGCATAAAAGATATGGTGCCCGTTGGGGCAAGGACACTGGACTGCGCATTGCGGAAGCCGTGCTGTCGACCCAGTTCCAGCGCCTCGTCCCACGTGGCGCGCGAGGCCGCGATCAGGTCCGAAGGCGCCTGGCCTTCCGGGATCGCGTAGGCGGCGTCGCGATGCTTGCCGATGACCCGCAGCATGGGTTGCTCGTTGAGGGGGTACTCCATGAACGGGCCGCCGTGGTCGCGGGCGATCTCCGCCGACTGGCGATAGGCCTCGCCGGTCATGATCGCGGTCAGGGTCGCGGCGTAGGCCCGCCCCTGGTCGGAGTCGTAGGCCAGCCCTCGGCTCATGAGCAGGGCGCCGAGGTTCGCGTAGCCCAGCCCAAGCGGCCGGTACTTGTGCGAGTTCTCCTCGATCCGGGGCGTCGGATAGCTTGCGTTGTCGACGAGGATCTCCTGCGCCGTGATGGTCACCTTGCAGGCATAGCGATAGGCCTCGATGTCGAACTCGCCGTCATCCTTGACGAACTTCATGAGATTGACGCTGGCCAGGTTGCAGTTATGGGCGATCAGGCCCTCCGCGATCACCGAGTGGGTGAATGGCTCGGTGATGTCGTAGACCGTCGTGACGCCGTCCGGTTCGATCGATGCGATCGCGGCCGGTCGCGGGTTCTTCCGTGCGCCGGCGAAGGTCGTGGCTAGGATCCTTGCTGCGCGGGCCGACTTGGTCGTCGAATTCGGGAACCCGACCAGCGTCAGGAACGTGCGCGCCTGCTGGTTGAAGATGTGCAGCTGGCCCTGCGGGTTCTTGCGTCCGGCCGGATGCGCCCAGCTGATGCGGCTCGTGATGCCCAGGTCGGCCAACAGGAGCTGGACCGACCGCAGCAGCGCCGGCGATGACGAGGCCAGCATGACCTGGTCCTCAGTCGCCCACTTCTGGCTGAAGATGCTGCCGTCCGCAGAGAAGAGACCCTGGAGATAGGCGACCTTGAGGTCGTCGGCGACACGATGGATCTCGGAGGGGACGTCCTTCACGGTCGCCGTTCCCTGCTCGAACCCGTAGCGGTCCTCGAGCAGTTGCACGACCGCCCTAGAGCCGGACGAGATCTGCATGACGCCGTTGGCCTGGGTCGATAGATGGTGGCCGCGCCCACGGGTAGGCGTGGCCACCCCGGCTTCGGTGAGCAGCGCGCCCCGGGACAGATCGAGCTCCACCGAGGCGACTAGCGCTTCTTGGGCCTGTGCCTCGGAGACGAGCGCCCGGAACTCCTCGGCCATCGACTCGGCGGTGTCGCGCTCCTGTGGCCCGAAGACGAGCGCCGCTGTGTCCTTGGAGAAGACGCCATCGCCCGTCAGCCAGCCCAGCATCTGCCAGCGCCGGACTTCGGCATCGGACGATTCGAAGCGGACCGGGTTGCCGCTCTCGCGGATCGCGACCCGATCTTCCCCGGGGCGCAGCTCATCGACGCGCTTCCATTCACCTGTGTCGGTCAGGAACCGATGGTCGCCGGTGGTCCGGATCGAGCGGCCGTCCCGGAGCTTCATGCGGTACACCGGCCGTTCCCCGACGAGCGTGACGAGCGCCGGCCGATGCGCGGTCAGCCGCCGGTGATCGCGCTCGCCCGACAGATCGGTGGTGACGAGGACCTTCTCGCCCCGTTCCTGGGCAAGGAACAGATCCTCGACGGTGCGCAGCCCATTCGGCGTGCTGATCCGCGTCTCCGGCGCGAAGCACGCCGTGTCATTCAGGAACATGTATTCACTGCACGGGTTCGAGGCGTAGATGCGGTCCGTGTTGGCGGAGGTGTGCCAGTCGTTGATCGTCGTGTCGTACTGGATGCCGGGGTCGCCGCAAAGGTGCGCGGCGTCTGCCATGGCCTTGAAGAGGTCACGCGCCCGGTAGGTGTCCACGGGCTCGTCGGTCGTGACCGCGCGTGTCGTCCAGGTCGCGTCGGTCTCCACCGCGCGCATGAACTCGTCGGTCACGCGCACCGAGTGGTTGGCGTTCTGGAAGAAGACCGAGCCGTAAGCCTCGCCGGTGAAGGAGGGGTCGTAGCCGGCCTCGATGAGCGCCCAGGCCTTCTTCTCCTCGTGGGCCTTGGAGGTGATGAACTCCATCACATCGGGATGGTCGGCGTCGAGGATGACCATCTTCGCCGCCCGGCGCGTCTTTCCGCCCGATTTGATCACGCCGGCGAACGAGTCGTAGCCCCTCATGAAGCTGACCGGCCCGGAGGCGATTCCACCTCCCGCCATCTTCTCCTTCGAGCCGCGGATGGGGCTGAGGTTCACGCCCGCGCCCGAGCCGTACTTGAAGAGCATGGCCTCCGTCTTGGCCAGGTCCATGATCGAGGACATCGTGTCCTCGACCGAGTTGATGAAGCAGGCCGAGCACTGCGGCTTGGGCTCCACGCCGACGTTGAACCAGACCGGGCTGTTGAAGGCCATCTTCTGGTGCAGCAGCAGGTGCGTCAGCTCCGCCTTGAAGGCGTCGAGGTCTTCCGTTGTATGGAAGTAGTGCTGCGTGGCCGCCCAGGCGGTGATCGTGTTGACCACCCGGTCGATGAGCTGCTTGACGCTCCGCTCGCGCCCGGCCGTGCCGATATGGCCGCGGAAGTACTTGCTGACGACGACGTTCGTGGCCAACTGGCTCCAGAAGTTCGGGACCTCGATGTCGTGCTGCTCGAAGACCGTCTTGCCCGACTCGCTCTTGATCTCCGCCGAGCGCAGGTCCCAGGTCACCTCGTCGTAGGGGTGGACTCCCGGGCGGGTCCAGCGGCGCTCGAACGTGAGGCCCTGGACGCCCTTGCCCCGGAACGAGGCCGGGTCCCGGGAGACGCGCGACTGGGCGGCGGTGCTGCTGGCTGAGGCGGTTCGGGCCATCGTTCCTCGTTCCTCCCGCGCGGCGGCGCGATCGGCCCCGCGTAGCTGCGGAGCCCTCCCTCGTGGCTCTCCGTGCCGTCGATCCCGGAGGCTCCGATCGCCCGTGATGGGGGCGGTGAGCGGGGTCGAAATGGGGTCGGCAGGGAGCGGCCGTAGACTCCTGAATGTACGGTGCTCGGTGGTGGCTGTCAAGCCCGAAAACACAAGATGTGGTGGGTCGAGGCCCATTCGTACCACAAGATATGGTGGCGCAGCGTTCTTCACCGGTGAGCGCCTGTGGATGGTCGGTGGACCCGGCGTGGACGAAGCGTGGACAGGCTGGGGACGAGTGGCCGATGTCCCCCGCGGGCGCGTGGCCGGACCGGCACAGAACGGATGTGCGGTTCCTGGCTGTTCCGCCGGCTCCCTCCGTCGCCGGTCACGCCCGCGGGTGGGCACGCCGGCGGCCCGTCCCCGGTGTACGCTCTCGACCATCCCAACCACCCGGGGAGTCGCGGTGCACTGTCCGACCTGCCAGAGCGAAGTCCTGCCGGGCCAGAAGTTCTGCCCCGAATGCGGCACGCGCATCGAAGCGGCGTGCTCGTCTTGCGGCGCCGCGCTGAGCCCGAGTGCCAAGTTCTGTCCCGAATGCGGCACGCCGGCCCAGGCGCTCGGCCGGCCCGCGGGAACCACGGCCACGCCGCCCGCCGCGGCCGCGGAGGTGCCCGTCGCGGAGCGGCGCCTCGTGTCCGTCCTCTTCGCCGACCTGGTCGGCTTCACCGCCGCCTCCCAGGACCGCGATCCCGAGGAGACGCGCGAGCTCCTGACGCGCTACTTCGAGCTGGCCCGCGAGCGCATCGAGCGCTACGGCGGCACGATCGAGAAGTTCATCGGCGATGCCGTGATGGCCGTCTGGGGAGCACCCACCGCGCACGAGGACGACGCCGAGCGCGCCGTGCGCGCGGCCCTCGATCTCGTAGAGGCGGTACCGAATCTGGGCACCACGCAGCGCCCCGTCCAGGCGCGCGCCGGCGTGCTGACCGGGGAGGCCGCCGTGACCATCGGGGCACAGGGGCAGGGCATGGTCGCCGGCGATCTCGTCAACACCGCCGCGCGCCTGCAGGCCGTGGCGGAGCCGGGATCGGTCCTCGTCGGGGACTCTACGCACCTTGCCGCGAGCGCGGCGATCGCGTTCGAGGCGATCGGTGCTCAGGCGCTCAAGGGCAAGGCCTCCCCCGAGCCGGCCTGGAAGGCCCTCCGCGTCATCGCCGGTCGCGGCGGGTCGGGTCGCTCGGAGGGGCTGGAGGCGCCGTTCGTCGGACGAGACGAAGAACTGGGGCTCCTCAAGGACCTCTTCCACGCCACGACGCGCGAGGGTCGCGCCCGCCTCATCTCGATCACCGGCCAAGCCGGCATCGGCAAGAGCCGCCTGGCCTGGGAGTTCGAGAAGTACATCGACGGGCTCGTGGAGACCGTGCGCTGGCACCAGGGCCGCTCGCCGTCCTATGGCGAGGGCGTGACGTTCTGGGCGCTGGGCGAGATGGTCCGCCGTCGCGCCGACATCGCCGAGGGCGAGGGCCCCGAGGCCACCCGCCAGAAGGTCCGCGCCATGTTGCGCACCTACGTCCCCGTGGAGGAAGAGCAGCGCGAGATCGAGCCGGCGATCCTTGCCCTCCTGGGGCTCGAGGGTGCCCCGGACCTCGAGCGCGGCGAGCTGTTCACGGCCTGGCGGACGCTCTTCGAACGCGTCGCCGCGACCGGCACCGCCGTCCTCGTCATCGAGGATCTCCAGTGGGCCGACGCGGGCCTCATCGATTTCCTCGAGAGCCTCGTCACCTGGTCGCGCAACCACCCCATCCTCGTCATCACCCTCGCCCGACCCGAGCTGCTCGAAACCCGGCCCGGCTGGGGCGGCGGACAGCGGAACTTCACCAGCCTGCATCTCGAGCCCCTCGGCGCAGAGGCCATGCGCAGGCTGCTCGACGGCCTCGTGCCGGGGCTGCCGGCGACCGCGGCGCGGGCGATCCTGGAGCGGGCCGAGGGGGTGCCCCTCTACGCGGTGGAAACGGTCCGCATGCTCGTCGCCGACGGATCCCTGGTGCGCGATGGCGACCGGTACGCGCTGGCGCGCCGGCTCGACAAGCTGTCGGTGCCGCAGACGCTCCATGCCCTCATCGCGGCCCGCCTCGATGGCCTCGAGGCCGCGGACCGGGCGCTCCTCCAGGACGCCGCGGTGCTCGGCCTGAGCTTTACCACGGGGGCGCTGGAGGCCGTGACCGGGGCCCCGGGTACGGACCTGCGAGCCCGGCTCGAGGACCTTGCCCGGCGCGAGTGGCTGCGCGTCGAGACCGATGCCCGCTCGCCGGAGCGCGGCCAGTACCAGTTCGTCCAGAGCGTGATCCGGGAGGTGGCCTACTCGACGCTGGCCAAGCGCGACCGCCGCCAGCGGCACCTGGCGGCCGCTCGCCATTTCGAGGGTCTCGAGGACGCCGAGCTGGCCGGCGTGCTGGCCAACCATTACCTGTCCGCCCACCGCAGCGCCGCCGAGGGACCCGAGGCGGACGCGCTCGCGGCCCAGGCGCGGATCGCACTCCGCGCCGCGGCCGAACGCGCCGCCAGCCTCGCCTCACCGATCCAGGCCCTGGCCTTCCTGCGCGAGGCGCTCACCGTCACGTCGGACCCTGCGGAGCGAGCCGCCCTCCTCGAGCGAGCTGCCGACACGGCCGTGGTCGGCGGTCGGTACGACGAGGCGCTCGGGCTGCTCGAGACCGCGGTCGCCTGGTACGAGGCCCGTGGAGACCGGTCGTCGCATGCGCGGTGCGCCGCGGGTATCGGTACAGCGCTCATCCGGACCGGCAAGATCCGTGAGGCCGTTTCGTTCCTCGAAGGAGCGACACGGGGCCTCGATGACCTGCGGCCTGACGCCGGGATGGCGCGGCTGGAGGCAGAGCTCGCGCGTGCATACATGCTCGACCAGCAGAACGAGGCCTCGATCCGCATGGCCGATCGGGCCATCGCGGCGGCCGAGCGGCTCGACCTGGTCGATGTCGAGGCGGAGGCTCTCGTGACGAAGGGCACCTCGATCAGCCACACGCTGGCGCGCGAAGGGCTCGCGGTCCTGCTCGGCGTTCAGCGGCTGGCCCAGATCCACGACCTGCCCTGGGCCGAGGCGAGGGCGATCAACAACATGAGCGGCCCTCTCTCCTACGAGGATCCCGCGACGCATGATGCGCTGGCGCTGCGTGGCGAGGAGATCGCGGCACGGGTCGGATCGCGTGACGGCGTTCAGCTGTTCAGGAAGATCCGCGGCGCCTACCGCTTCACCCGGGGAGATCTGGCCGGAGCCCTGGCCTTGGTCGGCGACTACGACGCCGACGACGTCGGGATCCTCCAACGGCTCGAGCTCGCGAGTACGGCGCGTCAGGTCCTCACCTGCCTCGGGCGACTGGAGGAGCGCGATCGAGCCTCGGCCGTGTGGGACGAGCTCATCGTGCAGGTGTCGAACCCGGAGTTCCACGCCGTGCAGCACCAGGACCTCGGCCTCATCGCGCTGTTCGAGGGGCGGCCGAACGACGCCGTCCGGTCGGGGCGGGAGTATCTGCGGGCCGGCATACACCCCTTCGAGGCCTGGGACATCATCGGTCGAGGCGCACTCCGGGCGGGCGATGCCACGCTGGCGCGCGAAGCGCTCGAGGGCGTTCAGCGGGAGCCGGTACGTGGTCGCCTCGCCGACGCCCAGCGACGACTGCTGGCGGCCGGCGTCGCAGCGCTCGACGCGCGTCGCGACGAGGCGATGCGGTCCTACAGGGACGCGGAGCGGGCCTTCCGTGACCTCGGCAGCGTGTTCGAGCTTGCCCTTCGCCAGCTCGACCTGGCGACGGCGCTGGCGGGGGGCCCCGAGGCCGAGACGCTCGCGAAAGATGCGCTCGAGATCTTCGAGCGCGCCGGCGCCGCCCCGTTGGTGGTGCAGGCCCGCGCGCTCCTCGGTGATGGGGCCGCGAGGGACACGAGAGCGCCGAGCACGAGCGCGGTCGACGAGGGGAGCCGCGTCGGATAGGGCCGCCTAGTTCAGCCCGCTGTAGGCGTGCAGGCCGGAGAAGTACAGGTTGCCGAAGAAGGTGAACATGACGGCCGCGAAGCCGATGACGAGCATGAGCGCGGCCGGTCGACCGGCCCAGCCGCGCGCCGTGCGGGCATGCAAGTAGACGGCATAGATGAGCCAGGTCACGAGCGACGAGGTCTCCTTGGGGTCCCAGCCCCAGTAGCGGCCCCAGGCGATCGAGGCCCACCAGCTGCCCAGGATGATCATCGTGGCGAAGACCGGGAAGCCGATGATCA
>Ga0209342_10000763_pt1 | contig 37393 bp, 20 predicted proteins | sample RifCSP16_2_FD_184023 | JGI IMG/M metagenome (GOLD analysis project Ga0209342, IMG submission 184023) | Soil microbial communities from Rifle, Colorado - Rifle CSP2_sed 16_2 (SPAdes) (version 2) | ecosystem: Environmental > Terrestrial > Deep subsurface > Rock core/Sediment | place: Rifle...
CGCGGACGCGAAGGAGGTGCTCTGGAGCGTCGACACCGACTCGGACAACCGCATCAACCTCGTCGACTGGGACAGCGACGGCGACGGGCTCTGCGACGGGTGGTGCACGACCGCCTCGACCGCGAGCTGGCGCACGGACACCGTCCAAGGATGGACGGTCACGCTGCCCCCCGGCATGCCGAATGGCGAGGACACGAACCAGAACGGCACGAATGAGCAGGGCGAGTCCTCGCCGGTCAAGGTGGACACGGACGGCGACAGGTTGTGGGACGGCTACGCCTACGCCGTGACGGCCGCGGGCTGGCAGCTCACGCAGGTCGACGGGAAATACTGCCCGATCGCACCGACGCCCGCAAAGCTCTGCGGCGAGGAGTCGACCTACTCCCTCTACAACGGCTCCTACTCGTCGAAGACGAACCGGACGAACCCGGACGCGGACGGCGACGGGCTCACGGACCTCTTCGAGGTCCACGGGTGGGCGATCCGCTACGTGAAGGTCGACCAGAGCGTCGCGAACAACTACACAGTCTCCAACCCGAACCTGAAGGACTCGGACGGCGACGGCATCGCGGATGCGACCGAGCTTGTGCTCGGGACGAACACGACGTACGGCGACACGGACATCGACGGAGTGGCGGACGGGACGGAGGACCGCAACCGCGACGGGTTCCGGCAGACGAACGAGACGTCGGCCATCGAGCAGGACTCGGACAGGGACCTGCTCTGCGACGGGCTCTGTGCCGCGAAGGGCGAGGACACGGACTTCGACGGGCAGAAGGACTCGACGGAGACCGACCCGCTGAACGCCGACACGGACGGCGACAAGACCACGGACGGGCCCGAGTACGACCGGATGCTCGCGAAGGACGCCGGGTGGGGCCTTGCCCACGACTACGACCTCGACGGGCTCACGGACCTCAACGACAAGGACTCGGACAACGACGGGCTCACGGACACGGAGGAGAACTACGACCGGGACAACGTGCTCGACGCGAAGGAGACCGACCCGTACAACAACGACACGGACGGCGACCTGCTCTTCGACGGTGCGGAGCCCTCGCCCTTCGAGGACACGGACAGCGACGGGAACGTGAACGGGCGGGACCAGAACTCGAACAACGACAACTACAACGACAACCTGCAGGTGTGGGTCGTCTTCCGGACGAACGCGGTGGCGGGCGCCTACAGCGGCAGCAGCGACGTGTGGGTTGCCGTCGTGGCGCCGTCGGTGAACCCCTATTTCCCGGAGCAGTTCGACTTCTCCTCGTCCGTGGCGCTCTACCGCTGGCAGGAGACGCTCGCCTCGCCGGCGGGCGCGGCCAATGTCTCCAACCCCTACGGGCCGCTGGACAACATCCGCACGGTTGCAGAACTGAAGACCCCCGAGGGGTACCCCGTTCAGTTCGCCGGCCCCACGAGCGGCGCCTACGACATCTACATCCAGGTCTCGGCCTCGCGGTACGAGCACTTCGTGGACAGCACGAGCGCGCCCTCGGACTGGTCGAGCTCGAACCGCACGGTGCAGTCGTTCCTGGCGAACCGGCAGGAGACGTACGACGGGCGGGTCGCCGTGGACATGGACCCGGACTTCGACGACATCACGACGCCGGCGGAGAACGCCTGCGGGATGAACCCGAACTCGAACGACACGGACGGCGACGGCATCCGCGACGGGATCGAGTACCGCGGCTGCGCGGACTTCGACGGGACGGGCGGGCCGGACGCGAACGACACGGACGCGGACGAGGACGGCATCCTCGACAACCTGGAGGACAAGGACCTGAACGGGAGGCTCGACTCGGGGGAGACGGACGCGCGCGGGCTGGACACGGACAGCGATGGAATCTACGACGGGACGGAGGACGCGGATCTTGACGGCACGCGGGACGCGACAGAGACCAGCCCGATCGACCGGGACACGGACGACGACGGCATCCCGGACAAGGCGGAGGTCGACGGGACGTGGTGCTACATCATAGAGTCGACGTCGATCTGCAATGCGGCCGACCACAACGCGCGCAAGACGGGCGCCGTGGACACGGACTCTGACGACGACGGCGTGTGGGACGGCCAGGAGATCGGGCTCTCCTCGCCCGGGAAGGACACGCTGACCACGGCCTTCCGCGGGGACGCGAACCCCTCGACCGTGACGGACCCGAAGAAGGCGGACTCGGACGGCGATGGAATCAAGGACGGGACGGAAGACCTGAACGTAAACGGGCGCGTCGACTCCGGGGAGGCCGACCCCGTGAAGTGGGATACGGATGGCGACGCGCTCCCCGACGGCTGGGTGGACTTCGGGACGGCCGGGCAGGGCCTTTGCACGGGTACCTGCCTCGGCGGCTCATGGGGCGAAGACCAGGACCTCGACGGCACCCGCGACCAGGACGCGGACGGGAACTGGACAGAGGCCGACTTCCTCGCGAACGACTCGGACGTTGATGGAATCCTCGACGGCTCCGAGCTCTGGGGCCGCTGGTGCTACAAGACCGAGACGCCGGCGCAGTGCGCGGGGACGACCAACTCCTCCTCGCGCCAGCTCTGGGTCGCCTCGCCCCTCAAGAACGGCGCGCTCGTCGCGGACTTCGACGGCGACGGGCTGCGCGACGGCCAGGAGCTCGCCGGCTGGAAGGTCGGGATCTGGTACGAGCGGACGATGGAGGCGAAGACGAACTACACCGTGACGAGCGACCCGAAGGACACCGACACCGAGGCGACCGGAGGCGGGGACGGCCTCACGGACTTCGAGGAGTTCATGAACGGGAGCGACCCGACGCTATGGGACACGGACGGGGACGGGCTCACGGACCCCGTAGAGATCGCGCGCAAGTCCAACATCACGGGGATCGAGGGGACGCCGCCGCAGATCGCGAATGTCTCGCTGCAGGTCGGGATCGACTGGGACTGGTGGGGCTTCCTGTACCTCCCGCTGCGGTCGCACGTCACGGTGTCGTTTGACGTGAGCGACAACGTCGGGGTCGGCCGGGTCGATGTCAAGTTCATCCGCTACAGCGGGACCGAGTCGGTCCACCTCGAGTGGACGCAGGCCAGCGCTCCGTTGAACTACCACTTCTCCCACCGCTTCGACTTCTCGATCGCAGAGGCGCTCGTCGCGGGCGCGGATGTCAACATCACGGCCTTCGATGTCAACGAGAACGGGGCCTGGGGCGACTTCCACATCAAGAGCATCCTCGAGGCCATCGCGGACGCCATAGCGGCGTTCCTGAGCGCGATTGCGAAGGTCATACTGGAGGCTGTGAGCGCGGCGATCAACTGGATTTGGGGAATGATCTCCGGCGCCATGGCTGGAGTTCTGGATCCGATTCTTGCGGCGCTCAATGGGGTCGGAACAGCCCTGGTGAGCTGGATTGGCTCATTTTTCTTGGGCGATATCGAAGATCAGTTGATGGATTTCTTGGAGGCCGTGTCGAATCACCCATTCCTCCTTATGGTTTCGGTGCTCTCTCTGATCATCCGGCTTGTTAGCACCGTAACGTCGCCGTTCTTGCTCTTGCTCGCCTTCCTTTTCGCCATGCTCCTTGATTTCATCGTGCCATTCATCATCGAGGCGGTTGTGGGGGCCCTCGTCAGCGCCCCGGGATTGGGTTCTCCGCTTGGTCTGGTCGACGAAACGCTCTCCAAGATGCAGACGCGTGGCCCAGTCGAATTGTGGTTGGGCTCCCTGCTTTTTCTTCTCCGTATCCTTCTGCTCGGAAAGCTTCTGAAAAGCGGGCACTTTCAAGTGACCTTGGCAAAGATCAATGAGGGCGGGGTTCTGTGGTTTGTAGGCATCTTCTTCGGTATGCTCGGGATGTTTTCCTCTGACGCACACACCGCCGAGGACGCCGCCAAGGGCTTCATGTTTGCGATAACATCCTTGGGATTCACGGCCATGGCACTCTGGGCCCTTGGCGTCGGCCTGGGCCATGAAATGCAACCCGCCGATGCTGCGGTGGTCGAAGACGGCATGAAAGACGCCAAAAAGCCTTCGAACATGAAGGCCCTCCGAAGGGGCGGTGCGGGCGGGCTCCTGATTCTTGAGTACGCCCTCTACAACATCGTTCTCCCGATTCTTTCCATCTTGGTTTCCCTTAAGTCCTTCTACGATTCGGTGGCGAGGTTCAACGCATGCAGCGGTTCCGTATGTTAGGGGGGAGCGCCACGAACGTGCCGCTTTGGCTCGAATTCGCGGCTCTTTCGGTGGCCATGCTGTCTGCGGCTTTCCTGCCCTTGGTGTGGTTTGTTCCGGCCTTTGCGGGTACTGCCCTTGTCGGTGGTTACCTAATGGGGCTTAGGGTCGGTTATCTGAGTGCTAGGACCCATCGGCAATTCCGCGGGCTCTATTTTCCGATTTCGGTTTTCGGGCTACTTGTTCTCGGAACCTTGGTTGTTCTCATTGCTCCGTCGCCAAATCAATCCCCGGCATCTGACGAGTTTCGGTTGAGGCTAATCGTTATCGGAGGATCCTTTTTGATAGCAGCCGGGTTCGCGGTCGCAGCGTTCGTTTCTTCGAGTCTCACGGTTCGTCGAAGCGGAGATCAGGGCGTCCAAAAATGAGGCGGCAGTCCTGGGGTTGCGTGGCCGAAGCGACGGCAAGGCAGCTATGGCGGAACGAGCCCGAGCCCGATAACGGCGCACTCATCGCGCACTTCGACGGCGACGGCATCGCGGACGCGAAGGAGGTGCTCTGGAGCGTCGACACCGACTCGGACAACCGCATCAACCTCGTCGACTGGGACAGCGACGGCGACGGGCTCTGCGACGGGTGGTGCACGACCGCCTCAACCGCGAGCTGGCGCACCGACACCGTGCAAGGCTGGACTGTCACGCTGCCGCCGGGGATGCCGAACGGCGAGGACGCGAACCAGAACGGCACGAACGAGCAGGGCGAGTCCTCGCCGGTCAAGGTGGACTCGGACGGCGACAGGCTCTGGGACGGCTACGCCTTCGCGGTGACGGCCGCGGGCTGGCAGCTCACGCAGGTCGACGGGCAGTACTGCCCGATCACCCCTGCGCCCGCAAAGCTCTGCGGCGAGGAGTCCACGTACTCCCTCTACAACGGCTCCTATTCAGCGAAGACGAACCGGACGAACCCCGATGCGGACGGCGACGGCCTCACCGACTTCTTCGAGGTCCACGGCTGGTTTATCCGCTACGTGAGGGTCGACCAGAGCAACGCGACTAACTACACGGTCTCCAACCCGAACCTGAAGGACGCGGACGGCGACGGCATCGCGGACGCGACCGAGCTTGTGCTCGGGACGAACACGACGTACGCGGACACGGACATCGACGGTGTGGCGGACGGGACGGAGGACCGCAACCGCGACGGGTTCCGGCAAACGAACGAGACGTCGGCCATCGAGCAGGACTCGGACAGGGACCTGCTCTGCGACGGGCTCTGCGCCGCGAAGGGCGAGGACACGGACTTCGACGGGCAGAAGGACTCGACGGAGACCGACCCGCTGAACGCCGACACGGACGGCGACAAGACGACGGACGGGCCGGAGTACGACCGGATGCTCGCAAAGAACGCGACCTGGGGCCTTACCCACGACTACGACGGCGACGGGATGACCGACCTCAACGACAGGGACTCGGACAACGACGGGCTCACGGACACGGAGGAGAACTACGACCGCGACAACGTGCTCGACGCGAAGGAAACGGACCCCTACAACAGCGACACGGACGGCGACCTGCTCTTCGACGGCGCGGAGCCCTCGCCCTTCGAGGACACGGACAGCGACGGGAATGTGAACGGGCGGGACCAGAACTCGAACAACGACAACTACAACGACAACCTGCAGGTGTGGGTCGTCTTCCGGACGAACGCCGTGAACGGCGCCTACAGCGGGACGAGCGACGTGTGGGTGGCGGTCGTGGCGCCGTCGGTGAACCCCTATTTCCCGGAGCAGTTCGACTTCTCCTCGTCCGTGGCGCTCTACCGCTGGCAGGAGACGCTAGCCTCGCCGCCGGGCGCGGCCAATGTCTCGAACCCCTACGGGCCGCTGGACAACATCCGCACGGTTGCAGAACTGAAGACCCCGGAGGGGTACCCGGTTCAGTTCGCAGGCCCCACGAACGGCGCCTACGACATCTACATCCAGGTCTCGGCCTCGCGGTACGAGCACTTCGTGGACAGCACGAGCGCGCCGTCGGACTGGTCGAGCTCGAACCGCACGGTGCAGTCGTTCCTGGCGAGCCGACAGGAGACCTACGACGGGCGGGTCGCCGTCGACATGGACCCGGACTTCGACGACATCACGACGCCGGCGGAGAACGCCTGCGGGATGAACCCGAACTCGGACGACACGGACGGCGACGGAATCAGAGACGGGGTCGAGTACCGCGGCTGCGCGGACTTCGACGCCGACAGCAAGCCGGACGCGAACGACACGGACGCGGACGGGGATGGCATCCTCGACAACCTGGAGGACAAGGACCTGAACGGGAAGCTGGACGCGGGCGAGACGGACGCGCGGGGCACGGACACGGACGGCGACGGCATCGGCGACGGGACGGAGGACGCGGACCTGGACGGCACGCGGGACGCCACGGAGACCTCGCCCATCGACCGGGACACGGACGACGACGGGATCGGGGACTACGCGGAAGTCCACGGCACGTGGTGCTATGTGGGCGAGACGACGGGCTGCGGCGGCGAGACCTCGGCGCGGTACCTGACGCCCACAAGCGTTGACACAGACGGCGATGGTATCCGCGACGGGGTCGAGATCGGGCTCACCTCGCCCGGCAAGGACACGCTTGCGAGCGCTTTCGTGGGGGACGCGAACCCCTCCACGACCACGAACCCAAAGGTCGTGGACACCGACACGGACGCAGTCTGGGACGGGAACGAGGACCTCAACAAGAACGGGAGGGTCGACTCAGGCGAGGCCGACCCGAAGGCGTGGGACACGGATTACGACGGGCTGCCGGACGGGCGCGTGGACTTCGACCCCACCTCGGGCACGCTCTGGAAGGGCGAGGACCTCAACAACAACGGGGTGCGCGACCAGGACGCCGAGGGCGAGTGGAACGAGACTGACTTCCTCGCGAACAACTCGGATGTTGATGGCGTCCTCGACAGCCTGGAGGTCAACGGCACCTACTGCTTCAAGGGCGGGAGTTGCGCGAACACCGCGCACCCGTTGCTCCCCTTGAACGCTGACAGCGACGGCGACCAACTGCGGGATGGCCAGGAGCTCGCGGGCTGGGTCATCGGCATCTGGTACGAGCGGACGATGGAGAAGAAGGAGAACCGGAGCGTGACGAGCAACCCCTGGTCGGGTCAGACCGATTCGGACTCCGACGGGATGACGGACTTCGAGGAGTTCATGAATGGGTCGGACCCCACGCTCTGGGACACTGATGGAGACGGGATCACGGACCCCGACGAGATCGCCCGCAAGTCGAACATCACCGGGATCGAGGGGACCCCGCCGCAGATCGCGAATGTCTCGCTGCAGGTCGGGATCGACTGGGACTGGTGGGGGTTCCTCTACCTCCCGCTGCGGTCGCACGTCACGGTGTCGTTCGACGTGAGCGACAACGTCGGCGTCGGGCGCGTCGATGTGAAGTTCATCCGCTACAGCGGGACCACGTCGGTGCACCTCGAGTGGACGCAGGCCGCGGCGCCGCTGAACTACCACTTCTCCCACCGCTTCGACTTCTCGATCGCCGAGGCGCTCGTCGCGGGCGCGGATGTCAACATCACCGCGTTTGACGTCAACGAGAATGGCGCCTGGGGCGACTTCCACATCAAGAGCATCCTCGAGGCCATCGCGGACGCCATCGCGGCGTTCCTGAGCGCGATTGCGAAGGTGATAATGGAGGCAGCGAGCGCGGCCATTAATTGGATTTGGGGCATGATCAGGGGGGCGTTTGACGCAATCTTTGCGGGCGTAAGCGGCGCGATTGATTTTCTGATGGGAGGGATCAAGCGGGCTTTGGAATACCTTCAAAATTTGAACCCGGCAGACGGCCTCGATCCGGTTGAGATTGCCGATCAGCTAATTGTCGGCGTGATTGACAACCCGCTGCTAGAACTGCTTTACGTAATCTTACTTGTGATTAATGTCGTGTTGCTACTCACTCTTCCAGTGACATCTCTCTTCTTTTTTGTGGTCCCCATTATTGCGGGATTTCTTGCCGGAATCTTGATCACCGCGCTCATCGGAACGGCAGCCAAAGCGATTGGTGGGTGGGTTTCTGATCTCATCGACGGTGAATTCGATGTGGGTCAGCTATGGGCGAAGTTCGTCCCAATGATTTTCCCGTCGGCCGCTCGAACCCGCGCCGATTGCACGGTCCAGAACGTGCTATTCGCCTTTACCGTGAGTCTGATTGAGATTACCGGTTTCTTCGCGGTTCGGTATTATCTGAAGGTTACTAAGGTTTTGGCATCGAACGCGTTGGTTGAACGAACCCTCGGCTCCGATGTGACCTTGAGCGAAGCCAAGAAATCCGGAGAATTTTCCTCAAACGTCTTGAAGAAACTCGAAAAGAAACTTGCGGCGCTGAAAGGGAGGTATGACAAGCTTATCGATGACAAGTCAAAAGGCTTGGCCGAGGTCATTGTTGGGTTCATCATCTTCGGACTCGGAGGCCTCCTTCCCCTGCCCGGTCCACTGAACATTGTCCTGGCAGTGGTCGGCTTTTTCGTGACCCTAAATGGCGTCTTAAAATTCAAGGACGAGGCCTGGAAGCGCTCAAAGGAGCGCGAAGATGCCGCAGCGGGGCTTGCACGCGACCTGGCCGACCTCGCTCCCAACACGAAAATCTTACATACGATCGAAAAAGTATTCGTGTACGGGACCTTGGTTGGCGAGGTGGTCGGCCTCCCATTGATAGCCCGAGACGACATTACGCAATGCTAGGGGGGACACACGCTACGCCGAAGTTGCCTGGCCAAAACACAGAGGTTCGCGTTTCAAGAAGGCGATTGGGCCGGATGACGGGCGTTAGTGCGTCTGTGACAGTATTGGTTTGGGTTTCGGGATCCCTCGTTTTCCAAAACCCGGTAGAGGGAAGATTCTGGATATGGCTGATCGTTTCCTTCGTATTGACGGCGGTCTCGATCGCGTTCGTCTGGGGATGGCTCTCGATGCGCGCCTTTGAAAATGGGACGATGGTGATCGTGAGGCAGGCCACGCTCGATTCACTCGCCACAATTGGTACAGTCGTTCTAGAATCGGAATCATCAAAGGATATGCGGGCGCGGGGTGGTTGGATTCCATCACAAGTTATCCGTGTCTCTGAAATGGGACAACCGGGAAGAAGCATCCTTCTCCGCGTCTTCCGACATGAAAACTCACCTGAAACAACAGGCAACCAAGCGGCACTCCCGCGGCTCGTGATGTTCGAATCGCCCGACAAAGCGAGTGGCGACGCCGGCTTTAAGGAGGTCGAGGACCTACTCACGGGAGAGGCGTCGCGATCGCGACGAGGAACCAGCCCTGAGAATCCGAAAAGCTTCAGAGCTTGATTTTTTCCCCGTCAAACTGTAGAGGAAGCGTTAACGAAGATCTCCGTCGTTGGAGAGGCGACTATGCGACTGCAAATCGCCCACCTTTGGCCAAAGTTCTGGCGCCCGTAGCCCAGGTTTGACAGTTCGGACCTGAGGACCTCGTTGGGCCCTCGTCTCACGTGAGCTGTCGAATCCCGCACCCCGTTCGCCCGTTTCCTCCTCGAAATTCACGTCAACCGGCGATGCCCTGTTCCACCGTCACCTTCTTACATGCTCCCGCCAAACGCCCGGCGGGATGCACATGGCCAAGGGCTCCGTCGTCGAGTATGGAGCTTCGCGCGCACTGTGGGAACTCATCCAGCTGGTGGAGCCCTGGCGTAGGCAATCATACGGGCGCGGTCCTACGCGAGAAACAAGGCCTTGACTGGGTGCGCGACCCTAAGCTGGCGAGATCAAGAGCGATACGGAGGAAATTTTCGATTGCGGGCGTAAGAAGCGCTACGCCGAGGGTGAAGCGTCACCGCCACTCCGGCGGCAAGCCCCAGCCCTCAAGCCTCACTCCGCGCTCCTCAGAAAACCGTGTCGCCAATTCCCAAATCCGACCCTCGACTTTGCGGTGCGCCTCCATCACATCCAGAACCTCCTGAAAAAACTGATCTGACGCGCGCTTCCTCTTGCCGACTTGCGAGACCTTCTCTCGCAATCCCTCCAACCGCGCCCCATGGGCCATGAACCGCGACAGCGATTCGTCGTCGAAGGCCAACCCCATCGCCTGCCACGTCACGAGGAGCAGGTACCAGAGCCTCAGCTCGCGGTCCGCACCATCGATTCGTTGGAGCAGGACGGCGGGATCGCGGAGGTCAATGGGCATGCCGGCCTCGGATCCCGATTGGCCCCCATGAATGTAAGCATGGCGCGCGTCATCCTCGCCGAGTGCGATTACGGCCGTGGAGGGCCCATGTCCTCAAAGCCCGGCCGCCGGGGGCGCGCTCCACCAGAAAGTGGATTTCGCTCCTTCGCGATCGACGGTGCTGGCTATGAGGTCCTCCGCGCCGGCCGCCCTGCTCGCGCTTGCCTTGCTGGGGATTCCGGCGGCGGGCGCGGCCGCCCCGTCCGTCGACCCGTCCTGCGGCACGCCGCTCGGGCTCGAAGCGGCCAACGGCTCGAATTCGCCCCTGGAGCGTGCGGGCGACCCCGAGTACGACGCCGTCGACGCGCTGCGCCTGCCGGGCGCCCAGCGATCCCCCGGGGCCGTCGTCTCGGCTTGGGGGCGGCTCGTGCTCATCGCCGAGGCCAAGGTCGACCAAGGCACGAACTTCACGTGGGGAATCTTCGCGCGGATCCACTCGAACGTCACGGGCTGGAACACCCCGGCCGTCTGGCTTTCGAGCCCCAACACGACGCAAGCGTACCCGGCCGGCGTCCATGTGCGTCCCAGCGCGGCGCTCTTCGGCGAGCGTGTGTGGGTTGCCTGGGACGCGCAGGGCTCCGGGCTTGGCTCCCCAGGCGACCGGATGATCCTCCTTCGCGCGATCGACTCGGCCGGCGCGGCCTCCCCGGCTGTTCGGGCCTCGGAGACAAGCGCAAGCGCGACGACACAGCATGCCGTGCTCCACGCATCGTCCGACGGCCTTGTCCTTGCGTACTCGACCTCCGAGGGCGACGGCGCTGTGGGCGACACGCACATCGTCGTCCGGACCTTCGACGGCAGCACCTTTGGGCCGACCGTGGCCATCTCAAACGTCTCCGACGGGTTGTCCGACGCACTCCCCGCGCTTGCCGACGACGGCGCCGGGGGCCTCGTGGCGGCCTGGACGGCCACGGACGCTTCAGGGAGTTCCACGCGCCTCATGTTCGCGCGCTACTCCGGCGGGAGTTGGGCCGCGCCCCTTGCGGTCGCCGAGCTCGGCTCCTCGCCTTCGTCGGCGCCCGCGTTTGGCCACGTTGGCGGGCACCTCTTCCTCGCGTACTCGACCACGCACGCGCCGGACCTCAACGGCACGGACTCCGACGTAATGGTGACCGCATACGACTTGGGAAGCGGCGGCTTCGTGCCCGCCGTCCGCGTGAACCCGGAGCCATCAAACGGTGACGACACCGCGCCGACGCTCTCGCGCGTCGGCGACCTCCTCTACGTGGGTTGGAGCACCGACGAGGACTTCTACTACGCCGCAGGCTCCGACACCGATGCGGTCTACCGCACCCTCGACGGCAACGCCTTCGGGCCCGTGGTGAGCCTCTCGGACCCCGCACTCAACAACTCGGACGCGTCCCCGAGGTTCGTGGGGGTCGGCTCCCACGTGTACGCGCACTGGATGGTGACCCCGCCGCCGGTTGCCGGTGCGCCGCGCGGCGACTCGCGCGAAGCCGTGCGGCTCGTCACGCGCCCGGCCCAGTGGTACGACAACCTGACGCTCGGCTACCGGTTCCCCGCCGTGTCGGACAACGGCTCGGCGCTTCTCCAAGTCACCTTGCCGAGCGACCCTGGCGTCGCGGGCCACGAGATTCTCGCGCGGCTGCCGGACGGCACGCTGGTTGCGCTTTCGCCGGGGACTTCGGGGGCCTCCGCGTGGGTGCCGCTCGACCCCGCGGCCGCCAACTTCGAGCTGCTCGCCTGCGGCAAACCCGTCGGGGCCGTGCGGCTGGGCGAGCCGCTCGCACCGGCGCCCCCAAACCCCCTCCTCTGGATCCTCGCCGTCCTGGCGCTCGTCGGGCTTTCAGCCGCCCTCTGGTGGTGGCGCGCGCGCAGGTAGAAATTTCCGAACGGCTAAATACGCTCCACCCGCTTTCCGCCCCGTGGATTCGCGCTACGCCCTGGTTGCCGAGGGCCTTTCGAAGTCCTTCAACGGCCTGAAGGCCGTGGACGACCTGTCGCTTCGGGTCGAGGCCGGCGAGATCTACGGCTTCCTCGGCCCGAACGGCGCGGGCAAGACGACGACGATCAAGATGCTGCTCGGCCTCGCCGCCCCTGACGCGGGCACGATCCGAATCGAGGGCCGCGACCTGGCGCGCGAACCTCACGCGATCAAGCGGCGCATCGGCTACCTGCCGGAGCGCGTCGCATTCTACCCGAACCTCACCGCCATCCAGACGCTCAAGTTCTTCGCGGACCTCAAGGGCCACTCGAACGCGGACCTCAAGGCGCTGCTTGCAAGTGTCGGGCTTGCCGAGTTTGCCGACAAGAAGGTCGGCACCTTCTCGAAGGGGATGGTCCAGCTCCTCGGGTTTGCCCAGGCGTCCGTGGGCGACCCGGCGATCCTCCTCCTCGACGAGCCGACGACGGGCCTCGACCCCAACTGGGCCCGCACGGTGAAGGACCGCGTCCTCGAAGCGAACCGTCGGGGCGCGACCGTGTTCTTCTCGTCGCACATCCTCTCGGAAGTCCAGGAGCTCGCCAAGCGCGTCGCGATCCTGAACCGCGGCAAGCTCGTCGCGCAGGACACGGTCGCGAACCTCCGGATGGCCGTCCAATCGAAACCCCAACTGCGCCTCGTCACGGGCGCCCAAACGCAGGCGGCCCTCGAGAGGCTCAAGGCCTTCGCGGGCCTCGAATCGGTTCGCGTCGAGGGCCCCGAGATCGTCGTCGTGTGCGACGCCGAGGCGCGCTCCAAGGTGATCGCGGACCTCGCCGGGGCCGGCATTTTGGTCCAAAACCTGCGGACGGTCGACCCCTCGCTCGAGGAAGTCTTCCTGCGCTACACGGAGAGCTCAAGGGGGGCGGTGCGGTGAGGGAAGACGGCGCCTTCCTGCCCGACCTGCGCCAGGTGCGGACGATCGCGCTCAAGGAATTTATGGACAACGTCCGCGGCAAGTGGATCCTCGTCCTCTCGGCGCTCTTCGTCCTGCTCGCCCTCGTCGTCTCCGCCTACGGCGGGGTCGAGACCGGCCAGGGCGCGGGCATCCGGGGATTCCGCGCGACGAGCCTTGGGATCATGGGCCTCGTGTCGAGCTTCGTGCCGATCCTCGGGCTCATGGCAAGCTACGCGACGATCGCCGGGGAGCGGGAACAGGGCTCGCTCCAGCTCCTCCTCACGATGCCGGTGACGCGGGCGGAGGCTCTTCTCGGCAAGCTCGTCGGCCTTGGCGCCGTCCTTGCGGTGGCCATCCTCGTCGGGCTCGGCTCAGCGGGCGTCGTGATCGCGGTCTCGGCGGGGACCGAGGGCTGGGGAGCGTACCTTGCGCTCGTTGGGGCGACCTTGCTCCTCGCGTTCGCCTTCGTGAGCCTCGGCATCCTCTTCTCGTCGTTCGCCTCGAAGCGCAGCACCGCGATTGCCCTGGCGGTCTTCCTGTGGTTCTTCTTCACGATCATCTGGTCCCTCCTCGTCCTTGGCCTTGCGGCGGCCGCCGGCATCACGTTCAACCTCCAGGGCGGAGCCTTCTCGATGCCCGGATGGCTCTGGGCTCTGGACCTTGTAAACCCCGCCGAGGAAGTGGGCGCGCTCACGTCGGCCGCCTTCGGGATCACCGAGTTCATGGGCTTCGGGTTCGTCTACCCGGCCTGGGCCACGCCATTGTCGATGGCCGGCGCGCTCGCGCTTTGGGTGGCTCTGCCCCACCTGCTCGCCCAGCTTAGGCTCCGCCGCCTCGACCTCTAGGGGCCGGTGCCGGGCTCAAAGCCCCTTCATCGCCTTGTCGACCTCGGCGTTGCCGGGGTTCAGCTTCTTGGCCTCGGCGAGCGCCTTCTTTGCCTCGTCGTTCTTGCCGACCGACTTCAACGTGATCCCGAGGTTCAGCCACGCGAACTCGTTGTCCTTCTTGACCGCAAGCGAGTCTCGGTACGCCTTGGCGGCCTCCTCGAAGCGCTGGAGCTCGGCGAGAACGTTGCCGAGGTTGAACTGCGCCTCCGGGTACTGCTCGTTGATCTTCACGGCCTTCTCGAAGGCCTGGAGCGCCTCCTCCGCGCGCCCCGTCTGCTTCAGGGCCGCGCCGTAGTAGTTCCAGGCCTCCGCGTACCCCTCGTTCGCCTCGATCGCCTTCTCGTAGCAGTCGAGTGCGTCCTCGAAGCGCCGGAGCGAGGTGAGCGCGTTGCCCTTGTTCACCCATGCGTCGGCGAAGTCCGCCTTGATCTGGAGGGCCTTGTCGAAGGAGTCGAGGGCCTCGCCGAGCCGCCCGAGCGCCTGGAGGGCAAACCCGCGGGCGTTCCAGGACGCCTCGTGCTTCGCGTCGAGCTTCAGGGACTGGTCGTAGGAGCCGATCGCCTCCTTGAGCCGGTTCGCCTTCGCGAGCGCCGCCCCCCGGTAGTAGAACGCGTCGCGGTTGTCCGGGTTCTTCCGGATCATGTCGTCGTAGAGCTTGATCGCCTCGTTCACCTTGCCGCCGGCAAGCAGCGCGTTGGCTTTCGAAGAGACCGCGCCCGCGGCGTTGGGGTTGAGCGCGATCGCCTTGTCCAGCGCGGCGTCCGCGTCCGCCTGGCGGTTCAGTTTGGCAAGCGCCGAGCCCTTGTTCTGCCAGGCCTCGTAGTCGTTCGGGTTCGCCGCGATCGCCTTGTCCGAGGCCTCGACGGCCTCCTTGTAGCGCTTGAGGCTGAAAAGCGCGCCCGCCTTCTTCTTCCACGCGTCGGCGTTCTGCGCGTTGACCGCGATCGCCTTGTCGTAGGCCGCAAGGGCGGCCGTGTGGTCGTTCTTGAGCGCGAGGAGCGACCCCTTGTTCACCCAGGCCTCGTCGGACTCGCCGTTGAGCGCGATGGCCTTCTCGAAGCCCTCGAGCGAGGCCTTCTGGTCGTTGAGGTCATAGCGGTTGTAGCCGACCTGCATCCACGCCTCGAAGTAGTCGGGCTTGACCTTCACCGCGCGCTCGAGCCACTCGGTGGCCTCTTTCTTGCGGCCGAGCGACCGGAGCGCGACGCCCTTGTCGTACGGGGGCTGCGCGTTCTCGGGGTCGAGGTCCATGAGGCGGTCGTAGCAGGGCAGCGCGTCCTGCAGGCGGCCCGCCTCGTTGAGCGCAATCGCCTTGTTCTGCCAGGCGAGCACGTAGTCCGCGTTGATCCCGATCGCCTTGTCGAACGACTGGACCGCGTCGTCGACCTTGCCCTGGCCGAAGAGCGCGTTGCCGCGGTAGGTCCAGGCGATCTCGAGGTCGGGCTTCACGGCCACGGCCTTCGAGAGGGACGCGACGGCCTCGTCGAACCGCTGGAGCTGGTAGAGCAGGATGCCCTTGTTGCTCCAGGCCTCGAAGTCGTTCGGGTCGATCGCGTTGACCTTGTCGTAGCAGGCGACGGCCTCGTCGTACTGGCCGATCTGGTAGAGCGCGAAGCCCTTCTGCGACCAGGCGGCCGCCTGGTTGGGCTTGAGTTCGAGGGACTTCGTGTAGGACTCGGCCGACTCCTCGAAGCGGCCGGCGTTGCGGAGCGAAAGCCCGCGGGCGGCCCAGGCTTCCGCGAAGTCCTGGCGAAGGCCTAGCGCCTTGTCGAGCGACGCGATCGCGTCGTCCTGCCTGCCGAGCAGGTCGAGCGCCGTGCCCCTGCGGAACCACGCCTCGCTGTCCCTCGGCTCGATGGCGAGCGCGGCGTCGAAGGACTGGACGGCTTCCTCGAACTGGTCGAGCTCGGAGAGCAGCCGGCCCTTGGCCCGGTAGGCCTCGGCGTGTTTGGGGTCGAACTCCGTGGCCTTCGCGAATGCGTCGAGCGCGTGGGCCTTGTCGCCCTGCGCCTGGAGCGCGAGCCCGAGGTAGAACCAGGCGTCCGCGTGGCGCCCGTTGATACGCAGGGCCTCGCCCTGCGCCATCACGCAGTCCGCGTAGGCGTTCTTGAAAAAGTGCGCGCGCCCGAGCTCGAAAAACGCGTTGCTGTCCTCGCCTGCCAGCTTCGTAACGGCCGTCCAGGCCGGCACGGCCTCGTCCCATCGCTCGAGGTTCGTAAGCGCCCCGGCCCGCACGCGCTGGGCCTCCACGCTGTCGCCCTTGAGCTCGAGGGCCCTGGAGCCCGCCTCGGCGGCCTCCTTCCAGGCCTTGAGCTCGCGAAGCGCCAGGCCCTCCGTGAGCCACGCCTCGAAGAGCTTCGGGTCGGCCGTGCGCGCGGCCCGGGCCGCGTCGCGCGCGCCTTCGAACGACTTGGCCTCGAAAAGGAGGGCCGCCTTGAGCGCGAAGGCCTCCGCGCGCTTCTCGACGGCAAGCGCGCGGTCGAGGCTCCTCAGCGCGCCCTCGCGGTCCCCCATCGCCACGCGCGAGCGCGCCGCGCGGATGATCGAGTCCACGTCCTTCTTGTCGAGCGACGCGGCGCGGTCGAAGGCCTCGGCGGCCGCCGCGAAGTCCTTGAGATCGAAGAGCGCGCGCCCAAGCGCCCGGTGCGCCCCCACGAGCGCCGCGTCCGTGTCGATCGCCTTGCGAAGCGCGTCGACGGCTTCCTTCGGGCGGCCAAGCTCGGACTGCGCGAGCCCCCGCCCGAGCCAGGCGGGGCCGTGGCCCGCGCTGAACGACAGCGCCTTCTCGAAGTCTTGGAGGGCCTCGGCGGCCATCTTGCGAGCAAGGCGCACGTTCCCGCGGTCGACGAGGGCGTCGGGGTCCTGCGGCGCGATCGTGAGCGCCTGGGTGAACGACCGGTCCGCGGCCTCGAGCGCCCCGGTCCCGGCCTCGAGGCTCCCCTTGAGGCTCCACGCCTCGAAGAGCGATCCGTTGATCTTGAGCGCGGCCTCGAGGTTCGAAAGGGCTTCGGCCACGGTCTTCGGGTCTTCGGCAAGCGCCTTCGCGCGCCCGACGAGCGCGTCGGCAAGCTGCGGGGAGATCCGGAGCGCCTGGTCGAACGCCACGATCGCACCCTTGCGGTCGCCCTTGGCAAAGAGGACGCGTCCCCGCTCGAGGTGGGCCGCGTCGAGGTCACCCTTCGCCTTGATCGCGGCGTCGAGCGCCTTCAGCGCGTCGTCGCTGCGCCCCAACTGGAAGAGCGACCGCCCCCGGCCCAGGAGAGCGAGGGCCGAAACCCGGTCGATCTTGAGCGCCTCGTCGAAGGCCGAAAGGGCATCCTGTGGCTGCCTGAGGTCGAGGAAGGCCTGCCCCAACTGGAGCCACGTGGGGACGGAACGCGGGTTGACCTCGAGGGCCTTGCGGAACGAGCCCGTGGCCGCCTCGAGCTTCTTCAGCGCCACAAGCGCCCCGCCGCGGCGCACCCAGGCGTCCTCCGCGGTCGCATCCTTCGCGACGATCCGGTCGAGGACCGCCACGGCTTCCTCGTAGCGCTTGAGCCGCAGGAGCGCGTCGGCTTTCTTCGAGAGCAGGAGGGGGATATCGGGGGTCGCCTTGAGCGCCTCGTCGTAGGCGGCAATGGCCTCGTCGAATTCGCCCTCCTCGAAGGCGAGGTCGCCCTTGGACACCCAGACCTCGCCGCGGGCGGGCGCGAGCTTCGAGGCCCTCGCGTAGGCCTCCTTGGCCTCGGCCTTGCGGCCCGCCCGGTTCAGCGACTCGGCCTTCGACGACCAGGCGTCGGCGAAGTCAGCCTTGAGCTCGATCGCCTTGTCGAAGGCGGCGACGGCCTCCTTGGGCTTGCCGAGCTTGTCCGCGCAGAGCCCCTTGAAGTACCACCCCTCGGGCGACTGCGCGTTGAGCGCGAGCGCCTGGTCGAAGTCCGCGAGCGCCTCCTTGAAGCGGCTCTGCGCGAACACGGCCTCGCCCTTCGCGCGCCACGCGTCCGAGAAGGCCTTGTCGACCTCGACGGCCCGCGCGAAGGCCCTCTCGGCGTCCTTGAAGGCCCCCATGGACCGGTGGATCTCGCCGAGCTCGAAGTAGAGCTTCGCGTCGGCCGACTGCACGCGGATCGCCCGGTTCATGGCCTCGACGGCGTCCGCGCTTCGCCCGAGCGTCTTCAGGGAGCGCGCCTTGAGGACGAAGGGCTCGGCGGTCGCGTCCCCGGCCTCGACGGCCGCGTCGAAGCACGCTGCGGCTTCCTCGTTTGCGCCGCGCGCCTGGAGGACGCGGCCCTTCGCGAGCCAGGCGACGGGGTTCTTCCGCTCGATCGCGATTGCCCGGTCGAAGCACTGGAGCGCGGTGTCGCCGTCGCCCTTCTCGACGAGCGCCTGCCCCTTGAACGTCCAAAGCTCGGCGTCGCCGGCTTCCCGCTGGAGCGCCTGGTCGTAGCAGGCCACGGCCTCGTCGACGCGCCGAAGCTCCGCGAGCGCGCGGCCCTTCCACTTCCAGGCGCGTGCGTTGCCCGCGTCGATCCGGATCGCCGCGTCGTAGGCCGCGATCGCGGAGGTCGGGTCCCCGGTCGCGTGGAGCGTGCGCCCTTTCTCGAACTGCGCCTGGGCGTTCTGTGGGTTGAGCTGGATCACCTTGTCGAAGGACGCGCCCGCCTGCTTCAGGCGCCCGAGCGCAGCGAGGACCGTGCCCTTCGAGAAGTGCCCCTCTTCGTTCGCGTCGTTCAGCTCGATGACCTTGTTGAAGCACTCCACGGCCTTTTCGAGGCGCCCCATCTTCTGGAGCGCTTTGCCTTTGCCGAGGTAGGCCTGGACGAAGTCCTCCTTGAGCTTGACCGCCGCGTCGTAGCAGGCGATCGAGGCTTCGAGGCGCCCCTGGTCGACAAGGACGTTGCCCTTCTCGAGGTGCGCGCGCTCGAAGTGGCCGTCGAGCGTAATCACCTTGTCGAAGGCGGCCACCGCCTCGTCGAGGCGCTTGAGCTTCTGGAGGGCGATCCCCCGGTTGAAGTGCGCCTCGGGGTTGTCCGGCGCAAAGGAGATTGCCCGCTCGAGGCACAGGAGCGCTTCGTCAAATCGGCCGAGCGCGTTTAGCGCCGCCCCCTTGTTGTTCCAGGCGTCGTCGTACTCGGCGGAGAGCTGGAGCGCCTTGTCAAAGCAACCGAGGGCCTCGGAGTGCCGGCCGAGCGCCGCCAGGGACTCGCCCTTGTAGTTCCACGCCTGCTCGAAGTCGCCGTCGAGCCTCAGCGCCGTGTCGAAGCACTGGAGGGCCTCCTGGTGCTTCTCCCGGTACGCGAGCGCGTACCCCTTGTTGTTCCAGGCCTTGACATTCCCGTCGTCGAGCTCGAGGACGTCGTCGTAGGCGTTGATCGCCTCATCGACCTGGTTCAGGTTGAAGAGCGCGTTCCCTTTGTTGTAGATCGCGCGGACATACGACGGGTCGATCTTGATCGCAGACTTGTAGCACTCGACGGCGTCCTGGATCTTGGCCTTGCCCTCGTCCGTGCGGCCTTGCGAGAAGAGCGAGTTGCCGGCCGCGTAGAGCGCGTTGCCTTTGTTGTTCCACGCCTGCTTGAAGGCGGGGTCGAGCTTCACCGCCTTCTCGTAGCAGGCGATCGCGTCCTCGACCTTCTGGAGGCTGTAGAGGGCGTTGCCTTTGTTGTTCCACGCCTTCTCGTAGGCCGGGTTGATCTCGATGGCGCGGTCGTAGCACTCGAGGGCCTCCTGGAAGCGCTTGAGGGACCCGAGCGCCGACCCCTTGTTGTACCAGGCCTTGTCGTACTGCGGGTTGATCGCGATCGCGCGGTCGAAGCACGAGATCGCCTCGTCGATCCGCTGCATGTTGTAGAGCGCGTTGCCCTTGTTGTTCCAGGCCTCCGCGTAGTTTTCCTTGATTTGGATCGCCTTGTCGTAGCACTCGAGCGCCTCGTCCATGCGACCCAGCGAGCCCAGGGCGAAGCCCCGGTTGTTCCACGCAACCTCGTACTGCGGGTTGATCCCGATGGCCTTCTCGTAGCAGGCGATCGCCTCGTCATAGCGACCCAGCGAGCCCAGCGCGAATCCCTTGTTGTTGTGGGCCTGCTCGTAGTCCGGCTTGATCCCGATGACCTTCTCGTAGCACTGGATCGCCTCCTCGTAGCGGTGGAGCTCGTCGAGCGCGTTGCCTTTGTTGTTCCAGTACTCCTCGCCGTAGGGCTTGATCTCGATGGCCTTGTCGAAGGCCGCCACGGCCTCCTCGAAGCGGCCGACGGCCTCGAGCGCGTTGCCCTTGTTGTTCCACGCCTCGTCGTAGTCGGGCTTCAGCGTGACGGACTTGTCGTAGAAAAGGAGGGCCTGGTCGATGAGCCCCGTGTCGCCCTTTGCGACGATCGTCGTGGGGCCCCCGTCGCCGGTCGTCTCGGCGTCGCGGGTCCGCTTGAGGATGTAGTAGACGTTCCCGATGCGGTTGAACGCCTCGGGCTCCCCGAGGAGGCGCCCGAAGTGCTTCTCGGCCTCGATGAGCTTCTTCGCGATGAGGTCGACGAGCTTGCGGTCGCCGCCGGTGAGCTTGAAGCGGGACTCCTTGTCGACGAGCGTGGGGACGCTCATCTGCGTGAGGATCGTGTTCATCTGGCTCGTGATCGACTTGAACTGCGCCTCGTCGAGGTCGGCGACGGCAATCGAGTCGATCTGCTGGAGCGCGTCGGAGCCGCCGACGAAAGAAACCTCATCGCCGTAGGCGACAGGGCCGACCCCGATGAGCTGGTCGGAGGTCGACTTCTTCGTCCGCTTGAGGGCCGCGCCGCCCCCGATGAGGGAATCGCCCCCGATGAGGCCGCCGGCGGCGGGCAGCGGTGTGCCGCACTTGCCGCAGACGCGCTCGCCCGGCCTCGATGGGGTCTTGCATTTTGTGCAAAGCGCCACGGCGATCCCCTTACGCTCGAAACCCCGTTGTAATCGAGATGCTGGCTGACGGGAGAGAGTAATCGCAAGAGGGGAAAAATCGGTTATAACGCTTTGGGTCGCGCCATCGCGCGGCTGAAAACCGCGCGGCTGGAGGCCGCGCCCTCTCCTTGCGAAGCGGCGAGCCGCAGGTGGGCAAGGGCTTTGATGAGGGGCGCTCCATCCACCGCGCGGGAGGTTTGGGCCATGGACGACTCGTGGCCGGTCGGCGCGGCGGTCTCGATGGGCCGGCTCACCGTGCGGATTTTGGGCCGAGTGCGCTCGACGCAGGAAGACCTCTGGGCGAAGCGCCGGTGGGCGCAGGACGGCCTCGGGATCGCCGCGTCGTCGCAGACGGCGGGCGTCGGGCGCGGCGCCCGCCATTGGGCGTCACCCGAGGGCGGCGTCTACGTGTCGGTTCTCGCCGGGCGTGGCATGCTCGCGGCCGATTCGGATGTGCTGGGGCAGGCAGGGGCGCTCGCCGTGCTGCGCACGTCGGAGGAGGTCCTGAAGGGCGCAAAGCTCCACCTCAAGTGGCCGAACGACCTCGTCGTGCCCGGCCGCGGTCGGCGTTTCGGAAAGCTCGCGGGCGTCCTCGTGAGGACCGAGGCGGAGGGCGAGCGCCTCGCCCAAGGCCTCGTCGGGATCGGGCTCAATGTCCGGGTGGGCGTGGAGGGTTCCCGCATGAGCGCGGGCGTGGACGCACCGGCGAGCCTTGAGGGGCTTGCGGCGCGCTCCGGGCGCCCGTGGAACGCCCCCCGCATGAAGGTCCTTGAGTGGCTCGTCGGGTGGCTGGCGATCGAGCTGGAGAAGGCCCGCGCGGAGCCGGAGGCCGTCCGCCGGGAGTTCGCGCGCGAAATCGCCGGGGCCCCGCTTATCGCGCGCGTCGAAGGCCTCAAGGAAACCTTGCGCCCGCTCGGGGTCGAGCGCGGCGGCGCGCTCGTCGTGCGCCGTGCCTCGGGCGCGCGAGCGACGGTCTCGGTCGAGGACGCGGAGCGCCTCGTGTGGTCCATCAGGCCTACGGCCCCCGCGCGGCCGTCCACCCGGCCGGCGCGGGCCCTACCCGCTACCGCCCGGAAGCGCGGGGCGTCCGGGCGCCGGCCTCGATCCAGCTGCGCGCGAAGCGCCCGACGCGCACGCCGACGGAAATGAACAGGAACAGGAGGACGAACATCACGATCCATCGGCCGGTCACACCGACGTCCTGCCCGACGATCTGGTCGATGAGCCACACGGCGCCGTTGAAGGCGTAGGCGTAGATCAGGATCGAGGCCACGATCGAGAGCCCGAAGCCCAAAGCGCCCGCGAGGAAACCCACGGGGGGCCCTTCCTCGGAGGGCCAAATAAACCCGGCGGAGCCAGCGGGGGCCAGGACGTGGGCGTGAACTATATATCCAGGGCCCCGGTTGGGCCGCTTGCAGGCGCCAGTCTGGGCCACACCAGCAAGTCGATGAGCGGGACTCTACCCGCACTTTTCTTCTGTCGTGTTTCTTGACCTTGCGCCCGCAAAAGGAAGTAAACAGAATGGAACGAAGAGAGTATGGCGGAGGCGGTGGCCGTGGTGGCGACCGGAACCGCGGGTACAGCGGCGGACAGCGAAGCGGCGGCGGAGGCGGCTACAGTGGTGGCGGCGACCGCGGCGGCGGAGGCGGCGGACGGGACTCGGGCTACGACAGGCCGAGGAACCTCCCCGTGGAGGAAGGCAAGACCTACTCGATCAAGATCGAGGGGTTGGGGAAGGAAGGCGACGGGATTGGCCGCGTAAACGGCTTCGTCGTCATCGTCCCCGGCACGAAGCAGGGGCAGACGGTCAACGTCCGCATCACGAAGGTGGCCCGAAAGGTCGCCTTCGGCGAGGTCGCGGGCGATGCGCCGGCCCCATCCGGAGATTCGAAGGAAGAGGAATAGACGCCTCGCTTCGGGGAGCGCTTTGCGCGCGCCCCGTGGTTCTTCTCTTCCCCGCCGCCTCGTGCGGCGGGCCCAACTTTTTTCCCCTTGCCCCAAGAGCCGCGGCCCTGGCGCCCAGGCCCCTTTGGGGGCTCTAGCCGGAGAGGAGTTCCGCAAGGGTCCACTGGACCGTGTCGAGCGCATCGAGCCGCTGGCCGGTCTCCTCGGTCGTGGGGTTGCCGAGGATCTTCTCGATCCCCCTCCGCACGACTTCCTCCGGCCGCCCGCGGTCGGCCTTGAGCCACGGGTTTGGGAACTCGTCAAGGGAAAGGAGTTGCATCGACTTGCCGGTCGCAAACGCGATCGCGCCGTGGACCTCGCCGGAGTCCACAAGCGATTTGGCAAGCGCCACCGCGCGGTCCCGCTCGACCTTCGACATGTAGGGCTCGGCAGACTCGGTGGCCGGCATCCCCTCGGCGCGCGCCGTCTCGAACGCCCAGAGCGAGGAGTCGTAGAGGCGCGTGAGCATGTCGAAGGCCGCGTCGGCTTGGGCCACGGACACGTTGAGCAGCCCCCATGCGGACTCCGCGTAGGCGACGAGCTCCGCGTAGCCGAAGTCTTCGGCGGCGTTGCGAAACTGCGGGAAGAGAGACCGGAAACCCATGGGCCGCGAGCCCATCGCGAGGAGCGCGGTCATGGCCGTTGGAGCCGCCCCGCCGGCCACCGTCGGCGCGGGCGCCCGGTAGAGGAGCGTGAACCCCTTCAGCGTGTCCTCGGCAAACGCCCCTCGCGCGTCGCTCAGCATCCCCACGGAGTCCTCGAGGATGAACCCCGCGCGCAGCTTGAGGAGCTCGGGGTCGCGCGAGAGCGTGGCCGCGACCCGCTTGTAGCCGCGCACGAGTCCGTCGGGGTCGAAGATCACGATCGCGTCGACGATGTCCCAGAGGAGGTGGCCGCGCGCAAGTTCCTCGCGGCCGGCTTCCGTGTCGAGGAAGTCGCGGGGGTCGACGGTCATCAAGTCGGTCGAGATGTACATCACGTCGAGGACGACCCCGTCGCGCCAGAAGGCCGCGGGCGCGGGCGGCTCGCCCTCCACGACCACGTGGAGGTCGACGTCCGAGTCGTCGAGCGAGTCGCCGCGGGCGGCCGAGCCGTGGACGAAGGCGCCGATGACCGCCTCGTCCTGGGCCTGCAGGTCTTCGACGAACGAACGCGCAGCCGTAAGCTGGGGCGTGGAGCGGAAGGCGCCGGAGAGCGCGGCTTCGATTGCCGCGCGGGGGAACTCCTGCTTGGGCGCCATCGGAAGTACTCGCCAAAGAAGGCTGAGGATTCGGGATAAGGCTTGCGGAAAGATGGGGCCCTTCGCGTTCGCGCCCCTCACCGCGCGCTGCGGATCTCGTCAAGGGACGCGCGGTTCTCGAGCCCCGAGAGGTCGCCCTGCTCGCCGCCCACGACCGCCGCGCGGATCGCGCGGCGCAGGATCTTCGCGTTTCGGGTCTTCGGCAGCTCGCGCACGAAGCGCACCTGCGCGGGCCTAAACGCCTTGCCGAGGTCGCGCTCGACGAGCGCGACGATTTGGCCGCGCAGCGCGTCGGTGGGCTCGTTTGGCGGGCGCAGGATCGCAAAGACCCAGAGGGCCTCGCCCTTCACCTCGTCGGGAATCCCCACGGCGGCGCACTCGGCGACGGCGGGGTGCGAAGTGACGACCGACTCGACCTCCGAGGGGCCGAGCCGCTTGCCCGCGACCTTGATCGTGTCGTCGCTGCGGCCGTGGAGGAACCAGTAGCCGTCCTTGTCGACGCTTGCGAAGTCGCCGTGGAACCAGACGCCCTTGAAGCGCGACCAGTAGGCCTCGAGGTAGCGGTCCTGCGCTTCGAAGAGCCCGCGCGTCTGGGAGGGCCACGGGCGCCGGCACACGAGCTCGCCGACTTGGCCCCGGACGGGGCGGCCCTCCTCGTCGACGACGTCGACGGCCATGCCAAGGGCCGGGCCGCCGAGCGTGCAGGGTTTGAGCGGCATGATCGTGAGGGCGCTGAGGAAGCAGGCGGCGACCTCCGTGCCGCCCGAGAGGTTGATGATCGGCACCCGCGAGCGGCCGACCTTCTCGAAGCACCACATCCACGGGACGGGGTTCCAGGTCTCGCCGGTCGAGCCAATCGCGCGAAGCGAGGAGAGGTCATGGGCCTCGACGGGCGCGTCGCCGGACTTCATGAGCGCGCGGATAAGCGTGGGGGAGAGGCCGAGGAACGAGACCTTGTGGCGTTCGACGAGCGCCCAGAGGCGGTCGGGACCCGGGTAGTCGACCGCCCCGTCAAAGAGGAGGACCGTCCCCCCGAGGGCGAGCGTGCCGACGACCTCCCAGGGCCCCATGATCCACCCCATGTCGGTGACCCAGTGGAGCACGTCGCCCGCGTGGAAGTCGCCCTGGTGGAGGACTTCCTCGGCGATCTTCACGAGGAACCCCCCGTGCACATGGACGGCCCCCTTGGGCTTGCCCGTTGTGCCGGAAGTGTAGATAATCATGAACGGGTGCTCGGAATCCACGGCCACGGCCTCGAACGACGCCTCGAACGGGCAGAGCGCGACCTTCCAGTCGAGGTCGTGTTTCGGTTCCCACGGGACCTCGCAGCCCTCGAGCCGGAGCACGACCGTGTGGCGGAGCGACGGGGAGAGCGCGCGCGCCGCGTCGGCGGTCTTCTTCATCTCGACGAGCGCGCCGCGCCGCCTGAAGCCGTCGGCCGTGAAGAGGACCTTCGCGCGGCAGTCGTTGAGGCGCTTGGCGACCGCGTCAGCGCCGTAGCCGGAAAAGAGCGGGATGAAGACGGCGCCGACCTTTGCGATCGCCACAACGGCGGCGACCGCTTCCGGGACCATCGGCATGTAGACGCCGACGGCGTCCCCCGGGCCGACTTGGAGGCCGCGCAGGAGCCTGCAGAGCCGGTTCGCCTCGTCGGCGAGGTCCTCGTAGGTCCACCGGCCCGCGCGGCCGTCCTCCCGCTCGAAGAGGACCGCGGGCTTTGCCCCGGCGCCCGCCCGGATCCACCGGTCGAGGAGGTTGTGCCCCAGGTTCAGGCGCCCGCCCGTAAACCAGCGCGGCCACTCGGGTCCCTTCGAGTCATCGAGGACCTTCGTGTACGGGACCGACCATTCGATTCCAAGGTCCTTCTCAACTGCGCCCCAGAACCACTCGGGGTCGCTTGCCGCGCGTTGGACGAGCTCTTCGTAGGACGAGACGCCGTGCGCGCGGCAAAACGCAAGGACGTTCGAGCGGTCAAGGGTCTCGCGCGAGGGCTGGTAAGGGGCGCCGTGGACCTCGCCTTTCGAGAGCCGCGGACAAGCGACAGGCTCCAGGATATCCCCCCTCAAGTGGCGCACGATCGCCGTCGGGGTGTAAAGACCGTTTCTGCGCGCGGGGGCGGCGGGTGCCTGCGCCGGAGTTCCCCCGCGCAGCCTCTTGTAGTCGCGCTCCGATCGCGGGTTGATGGCGCGCCCCGTGAAGAGCAAGGGGTTCGACACCCTCACGCCGCTCGAGGTTGCCAGGCGCCGCTTCCTGCGCCTCGTCCCCCAAGGCCCCCTCGGTTCCGTGCTGTGCCGGCCCGAGAAGGCGTTGGGGCGCGTCCTTGCAGGACCGCTACGGGCCCCGCGCAACGTGCCGCCGTTCGACCGGGCCGCAATGGATGGGTTCGCCGTGCGCGCGGTCGACACTTTTGGCGCTTCGGCGACAAATCCCCTGCCCCTCAAGCTGCGCGGGGACGCGGCGCCGGGCAGGCGGCCCGCTCTCAAGGTGGCCGCGGGCGGGTGCATGCGGATCGCCACCGGGGCGCCCTTGCCCTACGGGGCAAACGCGGTGGCGATGCTTGAGCACTGCCGGGAGCGGGCGGCGGGCCTCGTGGAGGTCGAAAGCGCCCTCACGCCGTGGGAGAATGTCTCGCGCGTTGGCGAGGACGTGCGCAGGGGGGACTTCCTCCTTGCCTCTGGCGAGCGCCTCGGGCCCGCGGACATCGCGCTTGCCTGCGCGCTCGGCCTCGAGCGCCTCGATGTGGCGAGGGCCCCTCGAGTGGGCGTCCTTTCATCGGGGGACGAACTGCGTGCCCCGGGCTCGCGGCTGAAGGAGGGCGAGATCTACGACGCGAACCGCCCGGGCGTGCTCGCCGCGCTCCGCGAGGAAGGCGCGGTAGGGGTCGACCTCGGCATCGCGCGCGACGAGGAGGGCGCGCTGCGCGCGCGAATCGTGAAAGGCCTTTCGCGCTGCGACGCCCTCGTGGTCTCGGGCGGCACCTCCGTTGGGCCGCGCGACCTCGTCCCCGAGGTCGTCTCGAGCCTTGGAGGCCCGGGCCTCGTGGTCCACGGCGTGGCGATGCGGCCGGGGTACCCGGTGGGGCTTGGAGCCGTGAGGAAAAAGCCCGTCGTGCTCCTGCCGGGCTCCCCCGTGGCGGCACTCCTCAACGTCGACGCGTTCGTGCTGCCTGCCGTTAGGCGGATGCTTGGCGAGAATGAAGCGGCGCTGCCGCGCGGCGCGACCGTGCGCGCGCGAGCCTTGCGGCGCATCACCGGCGCGCCGGGGCTCACCACCTTTGCGCGCGTCGTCCTGCGGGACTCGAAGGACGGGTTTGCGGCGGAGCCCCTGCGCGTCTCGGGGTCAGGCATCCTCTCGTCCCTCGTGCGTGGGTCGGGGCTTGTGGTGATCCCGGCGTCGAAGGAGGGCGTCGAGTCCGGCGAAGAGGTCGAAGTGCGGCTGCTTCGGGCCCTTCCGGTTCGGGGCGCGCGCAGGGCGCGTTGAGGGTGAACGCGGTTGGAGCGGCCTGACCTTATCCTGTGCACGGACGGCGGGGCGAGCCCGAACCCGGGGCCCGGCGCCTTGGGCGTCGTCTTGTGCGCCTCGGACGGCACGGTGCTTCGTGCCTTCGGCCGGTACCTCGGGAAGACCACGAACAACCGCGCGGAGTACCGCGCAGTGATCGCCGCGCTCCTGGCGGCAGCCCGGCGCACGGGCGGTTGGGTCGAGGTGCGCTCCGACAGCGTGCTCCTCGTCCGCCAGCTCGAGGGCTCCTACAAGACGCGCGACGGCGACCTCTCCCTGCTGCGGGCGGAGGTCGTGAAGCTTGCCGGGCGGTTTGCGCGCGTGACCTTCGTGCACCGGCCGCGTGAGGACCCCTGCCTGGGCCTCGCCGACGCCGAGGTGCGAAAGGCTCGCTCGCGCGCCCTTGGGAAGGGGCGGGCTTGAGCCTTCGCGCTCCGTCGATCAAAGATCCGACCCAACTTGCTATTTTACCCCGCGGCGATCGAGGCCCGATGGGCGCAGCGCACAAGGCGCATGGCGAGGACGAAGGCCGCGTCGTCTTCCGGGACCTCGCGCCCGTCGAGGAAGCGCGCGCGCGGTGGTACGCGGCTTTCACGCCACGCCCCCTGCCTGCCGTGGAAATCGACCTCGGCGACGCGCTCGCGCTTGTGGCCGCTTCCGACGTCGTTTCGGGCGTCGATGTGCCCCCCTTCGACCGCGCGGTGATGGACGGCTTCGCGGTCGTTGCGTCCGACACCTTCGGCGCCGACGAGGCGAACCCCCGCAGGCTCCGCCTCGCCGGCCGCGCGCTTGCCGGCGAGGCCGGTGAAGCCACGGTGGGCCCCGGCCGGGTTGTCGAGATTGCGACGGGCGCCGTCGTGCCCAAGGGCGCCAACGCGGTCGCGATGGTCGAGTACACGAGGGTCGAAGGCAACGCTGTCGACATCTACCGTGCCGTGAGCCCCGGGGAAAACGTGTTCGGCGCGGGCGCCGACGTGATGGCTGGCGAGACCGTCGTCCGCCGGGGCACCGCGCTCACTCCTCGCGAGATCGGCGTCCTTGCCGCCATCGGGCGCAAGAGCGTCCCCGTCCACCCGCGCCCCCGCGTGGCCGTCCTCTCGACGGGCAATGAGCTTTCCCCCTCGGGCGAGCGGTTGAAGCCCGGCAAGATCTTCGACATCAACGCGCACTCGATTGCGGCGGCCGTGCGCGAAGCCGGCGGCGCGCCCGTCATGCGGGGGATCGTCGAGGATGACCCGCAGAAACTCATCGAGGCGGTTCGCTTGGCGCACCGGGAAAGCGAACTCACCGTGATCTCGGGCGGGACCTCCGCCGGGGCCGGTGACCTCATCTACCGAGTGCTCGGGGAGGTGGGGCCGCCCGGCGTGCTCATCCACGGCGTGGCCGTAAAGCCCGGCAAGCCCACGGTGCTCGCCGTCGCCCAAGGGCGCCCGATCCTCGGGCTCCCGGGCTACCCGACCTCCGCGCTCATGATCTTCCGGCTTTTCGGTGCGCCGCTCCTCGGCCTGCTTGGGGGGCGCCCGCCCGGTGACGAGGGGGCCACGCGCGTGAGCGCGGTGCTCGCCGAGACCGTGCGGGCCTCGGGTGGCCGCCTCGAGTTCACGCCCGTGGGCCTCGTGCCCGGCCGCGCCGGCTCCCTAACGGCCTTCGCGCTGCCCTCCGAGTCGGGCGCGATCACGACGCTTGCGGAGGCCGACGGGTTTTTCGAAATCTCCGAAGGGACGCGCGCGGTGCGAGGCGGGGAGAAGGTCGTTGTCCAGCTCTTCGGGGCCGCGCTGCGGCCGGCCGACCTCGTGATCGCCGGGAGCCACTGCCTCGGCATCGACTTCCTGCTCGAACTTGCGGCGGAGCGACGCCCGGCCCTGAGGCCAAAGGTCATCGCCCTCGGCTCGACGGGGGGCCTTGCAGCCGTCGCGCGCGGGGAAGCCGACATCGCGGGCGTCCACCTCGTCCACCCGAGGACGGGCGCATACAACGTCTGGGCCCTTGAAGCCCGGAAGATGAAAAGCGCGGCCGTCCTCGTGAGAGGGTACACGCGTACGCAGGTCCTCGTGCAGCGCGCAGGGGCCACGCCCCGGCTCTCCGGCGTCTCCGACCTCTTCACGGGGAAATTCACCTTCATCAACCGGAACCCGGGCTCGGGCACGCGGACGCTGCTCGAAGCCAAGGTCAAGGAGGCGGCCAAGGACGCTCGGCTCGAGTTTGCCGAGGCCTGCGCGGCGATACGCGGCTGGGAAAGCGAAGCGAAGTCGCACTCGGCCGTCGCGACCGCGGTAGCGAGCGGGCGCGCGGACGCGGGGGTCTGCGTGGAAACGGCGGCCGTGAGAGCGGGGCTCGCGCGCATTCCGGTCGCCGAGGAGTCCTTCGACTTCGTCGTCCGCCGCGACCGGCTCTCGGCCGCGCCCGTGCGGGCGTTCCTCGAAGCCCTCCGCTCGCCCACGTTTGCCCGAGACCTTTCCCGGCGGGTCCCGGGCCTCAAGCCGGACGCCCAAACGGGCGCCGTGACGTGGGGGCTCCGTGCGGCCCGGCCCCGCCCGGGCCGCCGACCGAAGGGCCGGCGGCGCCGGGGCTAATTCTCCTCAGAATGAGGTCATCTCGCCCCGGATTTCGCCAGATTCTCGCACGAAAGGTGGCTGCCGGCCGTTGGGTCTAAATAGGGCGACTTCGTCCCGCGCCCCTGGCAATTCCGATCGTAATGGTGAGTCGCGTGTCGATTCCTCCGCTTGAAGACGTCAAGAAAATCCGGCGGCAACTCGGCCTCACGCAGGCCCAAGTGGCCAAGCTCGCGGGGGTGAGCCAGTCCCTGATCGCGAAGATCGAGAACGGGCGCACGGAGCCCTCGTACCTCCATGTCAAGCGGATCTTCGAGGCCCTCGACCGCGAGACGCGCAAGGTGCGCCCCGAACTCACGCTCGGAGAGGTCTGCTCGAGGCGCCTGGTGACGGCGACGCGCACGGAGAAGATCTCCGACGCCGTAGGGCTCATGCGGCGCCACCAGATCTCCCAGTTGCCGATCTTCGAGGGCGAGGTCCAGGTGGGCTCGCTGACCGAGCGGACGATCAGCCACGAACTCGCGATCGAGCGCCCGCCGGAGGCCCTTGCGCGCCTGCGCGTCTCCGACATCCTTGCGGAGCCCTTCCCCCAGCTCGATGAGCGGACTCCGCTCCACGCGGCCGCGGCGCTCCTCCAAACCGAATCGGCGGTCCTCGTGACGAAGAACGGCCGGCCCCTCGGGATCATCACGAAGGCCGACCTCCTGAAGGCCGTCACGCGCCCGGGCCTGTGAGCGCCCGGTCGCGGCGACCGAGCCGGCAAGGGGCAAACGTTCTTGAGCCGCGCGGCCGATCCCCGAGCAGGTTGGTCAGCATGCCCGTCGTCAAAGTGATCGAGCTGGTGGGAGAGTCCCGAAAGGGCTTCGAAGAGGCCGTGAAAAACGCCCTCGACGAAGCGAAAAAGACCGTGCGCGACATCCGCGGGATCGACGTGAAGGGCTTCAACGCCGTCATCAAGAACGACAAGATCGCCGCGTACCGCGCGAACGTGAAGATCGCCTTCCTGGTTCACCGCAAGTAAGGGGGTTGCAAACGTGTCGACGGTCGACATCATCGAGCTCATCGGGGAGTCCAAGGTGGGCTTCGAGGATGCGGTGAAGAGCGCGGTCGCCGAAGCGCGCAAGACGGTGCGGGACATCACCGGGGTGCACGTCGAGGGGTTCTCGGCGGTCGTGAAGAACGACCAGATCGTCGCGTACCGCGCGAATGTCATGGTCGCGTTCGTGTACCACACGGACCTCGCAAAGAAGAAATGAGCCCAAGCCCGCGCGGGGTCGCAGGGCCTAGAGCCCGCGGTCCCAATACCCCTCGAACGTCCATTGGGCCCTCGAGCGGCCGAGGTCGTCGGCAAACTCGCGCGCGATCTGCGGAGGGAGCGCTAGGAGGAGCCGCACGATGTGCTTGCAGACGCGCTTCTCTTTGATTCCCCGCAGGTAATCCGGGCAGTTGTGCCTGACCTCCTGCTCCGCGAGGTCGAGCACGACGCGCGTGCCGTGCACATCGGCCCGCACGAAATTCGCTTCGACCTTCGAGAGGGCCAGCTCGCGCGGCGCGATGTCCTTCGCGCGGTCGATGCGCGCCTGGTCGGTGAGGCGGCTCACGAGGACCTCGACCTCGCGCGCGGCCGGCCCCTCGCCCGGCACGAAGGCGTCGAGCGTCTGGCGCCGCGCGCCCCCCTCGCCGCCGCGCTCGAGCTTCGCGAGCTTCTCCTTTTGCGCGGGCGTGAGCGCCCCGACCATTTCGGTCATCTGCAGGGCGTTCTTGGGCCCGAAGCCGTGGTAGTGGTTGTTGAAGTAGCCAAAAACCGTTGGGACCTTCTCGAGCGCCGCGCGGATCCGCGGCACCCACGGCTCGAGCTCGGGGCGCGAGTAGTCGTAGTTGTACCAAGGCCGCTTGCCGTGGCCGTGCCATCGGAAGTACGCGAAGTCCGCAGTGATGTGCACGTCGGGGGGGAGCAGCGGCTCGTCGACGGAGACGAGGCACACGTTTCCGTCCGCAAGGGTCCGCACGGCCTCCGGCGCGAGCCACGACGGTTCGCGGGGTTCGAGAGCGAAGGCGTAGCCCCTCGGCAGGTCGGCGAGGAGGTCCTTGACCACCGTGCGGTCGAAGTGCAGGAAGGGGGGAAGCTGGAAGAGGAGCGGGCCGAGCTTGCCCGCCGCCTTCACGGGCTCCATGCGCTCGACGAAGGCCTTGAGGTCTGCCCCCGCGCCCCTCAGCTTTTTCGCATGCGTGACTGTCTGCGGTACTTTGGCCGCGAGCTTGAAGCCCCCCGGCGTGTAGCGGGCCCAGCCCTGCACGGTGCCCGGGTCGGGCAGCCGGTAGAACGAGGCGTTGATCTCCGCCGTGCCGAAAACCTTCACGTATTCCTGGAGCATCGAGCGGACGCTCTCCGGGTAGAAGATCCCCTTCCAGTCGTCGTACGACCAGCCGCTGCAGCCGATGTGGACCGTTCCCGGCGCCGTCCCACCGACTCCCCGCGAGTGCCTCAACGAGTCATCTACTTTCTCGCTGAGCAAGGGGATGATCGTGCGGGAGGTCCTGAGGCGGCGTTGCGGGGTCCTCGCCGACGTCGATACAATCAAGACCGCCGCTTCATCGGCCCCCCCGCGGATGCGCCGCCGGTGACCCCTTGACGAAGGTCAAACTGACGCACACGAAGGCGATGCAGGTCGCCTACATCGAGCACCGGGGGAGTTTCTCCTCGATCCCCTGGGAGGAAGACATCGGCAAGCTCTACGGCTATGCGAAGGCCCACAAACTCCGGCCCGCGATGCGCCCCATGGGGATCTACCCCGACGACCCCAAGAAAGTGCCCGAGGAACGGCTGCGCAGCGAGGTCGCGCTCCCTGTGAGGGGCCCCGCGACCCCCGAAGGAGAAATCCGCGTGAAGGCGCTTCCCGAGACGGACATGGCCACGGTGAAGTTCCGCGGCCCCACGAGCGACATTTCCCGGGTCTACACGGAGGTCCACGCGTGGATCCAGGCGAACGGCTACGTCCCTGCGGGGGCGCCAATGGAGCTCTACACGAAGAAGCCCAAGGTCGTGGGCGGCCGGACCGAGCTTACAGCGAAGATCGAAATCCCCGTCCGAAGGCGGTAGGGCGCCCCTCAGTCTTCGCGCCGCCGGTCTCGGATCCGCGCGACAATGTGGCCGCCGAGCAGGAGCCCGGCCGCGAAGGCGGCTGCGGCACCCATGACAATCGCGACCCACCGGAGGTCGATCCCCGCGCCGATCGAGGCCGGCGGCGTCACCGTGACGTGGACCTGCGCGACCGAGACGCCCCCGCCGCCGTCGTCGGCCGTGACTCGGACGATGTGCGTGCCGGGCACTTTGGTCGTCCACTCGAAGTCTGCGCCCGCGCTCATCTGCACGCCATCGACATCCCACATGAGGCGGACGGCCTTGCCCGAGGCGTCGCGCGCCTCCGCGTGGAAGACGCCGAGGGCGCCCGGCGCCAGGGCCTCCGGGCCCTGGATAATCACGGTTGGCGGGAGGTTTTCGACGGTCACGGAGATGTTGATCGAGGTTGATGCCCCGTCGTCGTCCGTGGCGCGAAGGCGCAGCGTGTGGCTGCCGAAGGGCGCCGTGAACTCGATGCGCCGACCGTCCCCCTGGAAGATGCCGTCGAGGTACCACAGGAACTCGATCGATCCCACCGGCGTCGTCTCCCACGAGCCTACGACGGCCTCGTAGCCGAGCGGCTGCCCCTCGAGGTAGGGCTGGCTCTGGAGAGGGCGCACGCTCGAGACCGGCGCGCGGTTCGCGACCGAGAGCAAAAGCGACTGGGAGCTCGATGACCCGTCGTCGTCGAAGACGAGCACCTCGACGCAGTGCTCGCCCGGAGGCGCCCGCGGGATCCGGTAGACCATCCCCTCGGCGTACCCCTGGAGGCAGACGAACCACGAGACCGTGAGCGGGTCGTAGGAAAAGCCCGTGTACTGCTTCACGGTGAGGTTGACGCCCTCGCCCTCCATGATCGTCCCTGGCGGGAGGAGCGTGCCGTCTGGCGGCAGGTCCACGACCCTCACCGTGGTGTTGACGAAGGTCACACCCCCGTCGAGGTCGGTGACCGCAAGGCTCACAATATACTCGCCCGGGCGCTTGGCCTCGAAGACCAGAGAGGGCTCGAAGCCCACGCCCTCGGGCCCGCTCCAGGCAAACCCGAACTGGTCGTCGGCGCCCGGGTCGCGGACCGTCGCGGTGAAGAGCGCCGTGTCCCCCTCATAAAGGAGGCTCGGGCCGATGAGGGTCACCTCGGGGGCCACGTTCGTGATCGGGACGACGAGTTGGCAGAACCCCGCCGCGCCGTCTTCGTCAGTCACGGTCACGTTGACTGTGAAAATTCCGCCGCGGGTCGGCCGGTAGGTCGCCGAGAGGTTGGCATGGAGCATGCCGTAGGGGCCCTGCCAGGCCATCGAGAGGGTGTCGTAGAACCCCTTGTCCGAGACGTTGAGGAGGACCTGGGTCGGTTGCCCTTCGATCGCCTCGCCCAGGAGAGCGAGGTCGCATTCGGGGGCTGAGTTGTTGATGACGAGTTGGATCGTCGTCCGGTTCACGAGCGTCCCGTCCGAAACCGTGAGCGTAATCTCGAAGACGCCCTCGTCCGGATAGATCACGGGCACAGTTGTCTGGTTCAGGAAGGGGTCCGCGCCGGGGATTTCCCACCAGAACGTGAGCCGGTCGTCGTCGGGGTCGAAGAGGCTCGCCTTGAGAGTCAGGAATTCGCCCTCCGTGTAGTTGCCGGCCACCTTGATCGCGACCTGGGGCGGCCGGTTGCGCGGGCGCCCGATGAACCCGTAGGCGGCGCCTCCAAGGGCGCTCCGCACGGGGTCGCCGGGGGCGCCCGCAACGATGTCGGCCCAGCCGTCGCCGGTGAAGTCCCCGAGGACCACGAGGTTGCCAAGGAGCGTCCGGTTCGCGCGGCCTTCGATCCCCTCCGACCGGTTGTCGAGGAGGAGCGGCTGGCGGGAAACGTCCTTCCCGTAGAGGATGTACACGCGCCCGGCGTCCGCGGCGCCCGACACGTCGGCGTTTGGCGCGCCGACCACGAGGTCGGGCCTGCCGTCGTGGTCGATGTCCCCGCCGGCCGCGATCGAGGACCCCGCCTGGTCGCCGGCCTCGATCGTGTAGAGGAGCCCCGCCGCATCCCAAGTGTTCTGCTGCTGGCAACAGGCCCAGTTCATCCCGCGGTAGATGTAGACCGAGCCGCCCGTCGAGGTGTTGTTCGCGTAGACGGGCGCGCCGATGAACACGTTGCGCCCGCCCTCGACGAGGAAATCGGGCGCAAACGCGAGGGAGGCACCGAGCGTGGGGACGAGCGTGTTGCCCCAGAACGTCACGTTGGCGCGCGTCGTGTTCTTCGTCTCGCCGGAAAGGCCGAAGGGCGAGAGGAACGCGAAGGCGGCGCCCACGGCCGTCCCCGAGCGGTCGGGGTACTTTGTCGAACCGACAAGGAGGTCCGGGCGGCTGTCGTTGTTGAGGTCGACGCGGCCGAGGAGGACGCGGCCGAACGCGCCCCCCGGGGCCGCGCCGAGGAGCCGCTCGGCGGCCGAGCTGTCGTTGAGCTCGGTCGGCCACGACGCTCGGCCGGGCACGAGGAAGACGGCCCCGGCGCCCGAGGCGCCCTCGGAGCGGCCGGGCGCGCCGACCCATAAGTCGCCGTACCCGTCGCGGTCGACGTCGCCGGCGGGGGCCGCGGAAAACCCGAGGCGGCCGCCGGCTTGCGTGCCGAAGACCGTCGTGTTCGCGTCGTAGTAGCCGACCTGGCCGCTAAACTCGCCCGGGCGGCCGAAGAAGATCCAGAGGCTCCCGCCTGCCAGCACACCGCCGACGCCGGTCCCGTTCGGCGCGCCCACGGCAAGCTCCTCGAAGCCGTCCCCGTTGAGGTCGCCGACGAACGTCGCGGAGGCGCCGAATTCGCCGTAGGGGCCGACGAAAATCACATCAGGGGGGCCAAGGGCAACCCCGCCGCCAACCGCGCCGGTCCCGTAGAAGAGCCAGCACGTGTTGTTCGAGGCCGAGCAGACCACGAGGTCGCTCCGGCTGTCGTCGTTGAACAGGCCGAGCGCCATGGAAGTCGGCAGGAGGTCGGAGGGCCCCCCCGCAACGAGGAAGTCCGCGTCGCGCACCTGTGTCCGCGCCTGGAGGCTCACGGCCTGCCCGGGCGAGGCGCCGAGGACGAGGACGAACGCGAGCGCGAAGGCCGCCGCCGCGCCAACGGCGGCTCGAAGGCCGCTTTGGGTGCCATGTTCGGCTCCTTTTCCCCACACGAATCCGGCACTGTGCCTTACCCGCCCGATAAACATTCTCGTACAGGCGACCAAATGATCACCCTGGGCCAGCCTCGGGGAGGCGCGCGCTGCAAGACCGGCGGCGCTCGCCGTCATTTGGCCGACGTTTTCGCAACCACCGCGCACGAGGCCCGCGAACCAGAGGACCTGCACCGGCGGCCGCGTCGTGCATGCCCCACTGCCCCGCGAGGGCTTTCGCCCACCCCGGATTCGAATTCAAGTGGGGCGGGCGCATCGATGGGCCATGCGCCAGGGGTTGAAAGAAAATGTGCGCCAGGGTGGTCTAGCCAGGTATGACACCTGACCGAAGATCAGGAACTTGGGTCACACCGAGTCGGCGGGTTCGAATCCCGCCCCTGGCAACCCTGGCGCATACGCTCAACAGAACGCCCCGTACTTGATGGTTTCCCGGATGGGACGCCCGTGAGACAGCCTCCACGCAGCGGCGCTGAGGGTTGCGCCCGGTTTCCGAGAAGGCGGCTACAAGGGAGAGGCCGCCGCCCCGAGCCTCGCGCCCTGCCGCGCGACCTTCTGCGCGATCCGGCCCTCGAGCAGGTCGGCCGGCGCGTCGTTGAGGTAGATCATCGACGCGCGCCCCGAGCCCGGCACCACGATGTCGAGGTACCCCTTGAGCTCGAGGTTCCTAAGCATCCGGTGCACGGTCGCGCGCGAGCGCGGCGTCCGCGCGAGCTCCTCGCACACGGCCTCGTAGGTCGAGCGCGCCTCGTCGGCCCCGCAGAAGGCGTCGCCGCGCTTGAGCTTCCTCGCGACGGCAAGCAGGAGCGCGAGGTGGTGGAGGTCGAGCTCCTCGAGGCGCGAGTCCGACACTGTGGGGTACGTCCAGCCCTTC
>Ga0209342_10000765_pt1 | contig 37338 bp, 51 predicted proteins | sample RifCSP16_2_FD_184023 | JGI IMG/M metagenome (GOLD analysis project Ga0209342, IMG submission 184023) | Soil microbial communities from Rifle, Colorado - Rifle CSP2_sed 16_2 (SPAdes) (version 2) | ecosystem: Environmental > Terrestrial > Deep subsurface > Rock core/Sediment | place: Rifle...
CGTTGTAGAGGTCGGCCGCCGGCGTGCCACGGATGATCGTCAGCGCGCCGACGATATCGCTCTGCTCCAGCGCCATCACCGGTGCGACATACTTGCCCGCGCTGCATCCCCAGGTGGTGGCGACGATGCTGCCCGCCATGCACTGCGCCAGCGTCTCCAGCACCCGGCGCGGGTCCTGGTCGGCATTCACCGTGCCGTTGCAGACGTAGCGTTTAACGCCGCCGCCGATGTCCTCGTCGCACACGTTGGCTGCGGCGATGTAGTCGGCCGCTGGCAGGTCGGCGGCGTCCACGCCGCAGATGTCGCCGGTCAGGTAATCGTAGGTCGCCAGCGCCGGATTTGAGCTCCATGCGGTGGTGGTATCCCGCAGGTCGTAGAGCTTCTTGCCGCGCGCCAGCACCTCGATGGACGGCAACCCGCCCTGTAATTCCGGATGATTCAGATCCAGCCGCACCACGGTATATAAATAGCCGCGCAGCACCGAGGTGGCGAACCACTTGGCCGGCACGGCAGCCATCAGCCCGGCGTCGGCGGCATCGCTCGGCGCGCCGAGGTGCTTGGTGACGCGCACGCGCGGCAGATTGACGATGTGCTGGTACGAACAGGTCACCTGCCCGTAATCCTGCGTCAGCGTGACCGCCGCGCCGGCCAGCGTATAGGGCACGGTTTCGTAACCGTCGCCGGCGGGCTTAACGATGCTCAGCGTGCCGGGCACCGGGGTATACAGCAGGCTGAAACTGGCTCCGGTCTTGGTCTCGCTCTGCTGGTCGGTGCGCGTCGAGAAATAGTCCCCGCCGGTCACATCGCCGTTGCCGTCCAGCGTGCCCAGCGCCTTGCCGTTGATGTAGATTTCTTCGATAGCGTCGCACTCGTGCGCGGCATGCACGCACACCAGCCACTTGTATTCGTCGCGCGCGCCGCTGGCGAACATCGCCACGATATCCGACCCGACCCGCGCGCGGCCGTAGATAGTGCGGTGCGGCGCGTCGCTCGCGACGCGGGTGAGAGTACGGTCCTGCAACGCGGCGTTGCGCGCACGCCGCGCCGCGTCGCGCTGCTCGGCGGCTTTTTTGCGGGCTTGGTCCGCGCCGTAGACGCCGCCGGCCACGATCAACGCATAGCCCCACCCGGCTAAGGCTGGGGCGAAATAAATTATTGCGTACCCAACAATCTGCATCACCGTCCCCTCATCGGCGAACGCAATGGCCGGAGTCAGTAGCAGTATCAGTAGAACCAGGCGCACGTTGCCTCCAGTCTGCTCTTGAATACCAGCCCATCCTTGCCGGGGCAGCAGATGTGCGCGCCGCTGAACAGGTAGGCGATACCGCCCGCAATCGCCAGACCGCCGTCGCGCGCAAAGTTTGGGTTGATGCGTGTTAAGTTCCGGTCGAATGCCGCTTCCAGACCACCCATGTCAGCGATGGCGCGGTGCGCCTCAGCCTTGTTTGTCCAGGTCACTTTGGGCATATATTTTTTGCCGCTGGCCAGCTCCGCCCAGCGCACCGCGAACAGCACGCAATCGTTGACGCCGTATTTAAACGGCGTTTTTAGGTGCGCGGTGAGATAGTCGGCAAAGGCAACCCCTCCATATCCCCTTGTCAGGGGAGAGCCGGTTCGCTCCTCCCCTGACAAGGGGAGGCCGGGAGGGGTTTGAGTTTTTTTCATATCTGTTGGAACCGTTTCGACAGCCACACCTGCGGCTGCGCGATCAGGTCGGTGAGGTAATCGAATCCGGTGTCGGTGGGATAGCGCTGTTTCTGCTGCGCCGCGTTCAGCCGCAGCGACGGGATGCGCTTGATGCCGAAGGCGCTGGTCTCGCACTTCAGCGTGATCTGCCCCTCCTCGCCATCGACGCCAACCGACATCGTATCCATCGTGCCGCGCCAGCAGATCTCCGGCGTGTCGATCAGCACACCGTTCTCGGCCAGCGGACAGAAATACAACTTCGCGGCACGTCCCCGGTAGTTCTCCACCGTGCCCAGCGCCAGCGAGAGCAGCGAAGTTTGCGCGACATTCAGGCCGAACATCATCGCGCTGGACGCCACCCCGGCGGATTCTTCCACCGCGCTGATCTTGCCCAGCGACCCCAGCCCGATCCAGTCGTAACCGCCCCAGGCGAACGTCTGCCCAAACGAACACACGCGCAGCGTCCCGGCAGCGAATTGCAGCTCCAGGAACCACGCGGTGCGCACCACCGGTTTTTCGAGCGCGGTCTGTTGGGCGGTGGTGGTCATGCCGGTGCCGGAATATAAGTTTTCATGCGCGCCAATCCTCGATCAGGTCGAGCGAGAAGTTGGAGACGATAAAATCACCGGCAATGCCGCTCGGGGCGTAATCCCATTTCGCCGCCGAACTGGCACGGCGGAATAGTGCGCATGGTTTGTCCCAGGTCACCGCAGCAGCAATCGCATGGGTATTGCGCAACGGCGGCTCCACGGTGACGCTGATGACGCCTGATCCGTTCGAGGTGGCGTCAGCCGTGACCATCACCACCTGCTGCGTAATCCCGGAACCGAGTCCGAGCAGATCGCCCTGCACCAGGGTCTTGGCATTCTCGCCGCTGGCGATAATGGAGAGTGTCGTCGCGCCCTGCACTGCTTCGGCATTCAGCGTCATCGTGCCGCGCATGGTGCCGCGCGGCGCCGGTCGGCCAAAATCCCACAACGCGGCCTGATTGGTCTTGCCGCGCAATTGCATCAGGTAGGCTTTCCATGCGCCGCTGATGCTGTCGGCCGCAAGCGGCGCTTGCAATGTGGCCGCCCAGAGCGGGCCCGAGCCTTCGACGACTTGAGCACCGAATGGCGAACGGTATTGGATGTCATTGCGATGCTGAGCCCAGCTCGATTTCATAACAGCGAGCGCGGCAGGGAAGGTGATGACGGACATCAGAGCGCTCCCGCGCGTTGCAGTTTATCGACCAGCTCGGCGTTGCCCTGCTGCACGGCGCTCCTGATCAATTGCTGGTTGCGCGCCATGTCGGTCGTGCCGTCGATGTCGATGTTGATGACCTGATTGATCACCGCGCCACCGCTCTGCCCGGCGGCGTGGTCGATCACGGTCTCGTTGGGATGCAGGATCGCCGGGAAGCCGCCGCGGCCATCGATGCCGCCGGAGCGCGAGCCGTAGCCGGTGAACCCGCCACCGGCGTATGAGCCTCCGTAGGCAACCGCCCCGGCGTCGGTGAGCCCGGTGACCGGATCCACCATGCCGCCGTTGAAACCGAGCGCGGTGGACAGCCCTGCAAAGCCGCTGAACCCGCCGAGCAGCGATTGCGTGATGTTGGCCGCCGCGGCATCCGCCGCCATGCGCAGCAGCATCTGCTTGAACAGGTCGGCGATGTCGGTGAACTTGCCGTTCAAGTTGTCGTAGAGCACGTCGCCCAGGTTACGCTGCACGTTCTCGGTGAAGCGCTGCCAGGTCTGATCCATCTCGGTGGCGACCTTGTTGGTCTCGTCGATCTGCTTCTGCAGCATCGCGATGTTGGCCTCGCCGACCTGCTGCGACACGCCGCCCATTTCACTCATCGAAATCTGGATGTTGCGGATCTCCTGGCGGTATTTCTCGGCCGGATCGGCCAGATCATTCCAACGCTGGATCTGCTTGTATCCTTCTTCCCTGTTTTTTTCGTAAGCCTTGACCATCGCATCGGCATCTTCGGCGGGCTTCGGCGGCTTGCCATCTCCGACACCGAGACCGGAAAGCAGTGCGCGGCCCCTGACGGAATCTTTTGCTGGCGGTGCCGGTGCGGATGTGGCGCGCAACGATTCCAACTCTATTTGCAGCGCAATCATCCGGTCATTGATCGCATTACGGCCGTGCACAGAAATATTTTTGCCTTCCGATGCGACGCGTAATTCGCCGAGCTGCTTCATGATCTCCTGCTGCCGAGACAGCATATCGTCGGTGAACATCGCGTTCCAGGTTGATGCGAGACCCACCATAACTGCGTTCAGCAGCCCGCCTTCTCGCGCTGCAGCAGCCATGGCGGCGGCGATCTTCGTCAATGGCTGGAGCGAATCCTTGGCGATGGCGATACCCAATCCGGAAAACTGCGCAGAAAGTTTGGCCATGTCGTCCTTGAACTGGTCGGCCTGCCTGGCCATCTCGGTGGTGATCGGGTTGAACCGCTTGCCCTGCTCGATCCATTCACGCAGTGCGGCGCTGCCCTGGTTCATGAACGGGATCATCTCTTCGCCGTTCCTGCCCATCAGCTTGACGGCCAGCGCGGTCTTGTTCACGCCGTCCGGCATGTTGGCAAACACATCGGCGAGCTGGATCATCGCGCCGGTGGAATCTTTGGCGGTGACGCCGAAACGGGCGAATATTTCCGGCTTATCGGCCATCGAGGTGGATAGCTTCTTGGCGGCCAGTGCGACCGATTCAAGCGAGGTGCCATTCTGGTCGGCGGCGAACTTGAGTCCGGCCAGAGTCTCGACGCTGGTACCGGTCTTCTGCGCGAGATCATTCAATTGGTCGGCAGCATCGATGCTGCCCTTGATGAACGCTGCGAAGCCTGCTACAGATAGCCCTATGCCGAGTGTGCCGAGTACGCTATTCAGTCCCTGTACGCTGCGCCGTGCCGAATCGAACGCGGCGCGGGTCTGGTCTTGCGCGGTCAGGATGACGTTATATTTTTTATCAGCCATCTCGATCAATCCTTTTTGTTGAGTATCGTGACGGCTTCCAGCTCCATCACTCTCAGCCCGTTAAACACCTCGCGGCGATCGGCCGCATCGATCTGTAACATATCCTGCACCAGCGGCACGGCTTCGTATCTGAACCCGATTACCGCGCCGCGGCCGGAGACGTACCACTGTGTTGACATCGCCGCGAACATCTCGGCCGCTTGCGCATTTTCCAGCCATAATTCCTGCCGTGCCTCTTGCAGTGGCGGGATGCCAAATTTCATCCGCCCGGCGTTGGCTGCTTTATTATCGAGGTCACCCGCCAACAGGCAGCGGGTGACCTCGATCAGTTTTTTTTTCGCGCCTCGGCATAACCTTGGAAGTAGGCAAAAAAGATGCTGTGCATGGCATCGGGATATTTGGTCAACAGCAGACGCATGCTGTCCTTGCTGTATGGCAGGTCAAAGCCGTCCCAGCTCACCACCACCTCATCGAACAGATCGACGATGTTGGCCACCTTCCGGGCACGGATACATAATTTCAGGAATTCCCACTGGCGGATCAGCCAGCTTGTTTTGACCGCGGACACCATCATCAGCAAAGACATTCTGCGTTTATGGTCCAGCGTACGAAAAACGAAGGTTGTCGCAGCAGGCGCTTCGGCACCAGGAACGACGATTTTCACTTCCGCCTCGAACGTCGGATCGGCAATCAGCTTGATCATTGGTTATCCAGATTAAGCAGTCGCGCGCGTCAACGTCGGGGTCGTGCCACCCGGCTTGAGGGTGATGCTGCACGCTGCCTTGTCGCCCACTTTGCCGCCGATCGGGTTGTAGCTGGTGACGAGGCCGGTGCCGGTAAATTTCGGGTTGCTGGCGCTGACCGCACCGGCGTCCGGACGGATCTCGAAGGCGACGACGGTGCCCACCAGCGGGAACAGGATGGCGTCTGCCGCTCCGGCAGCATAGTCCTGATTCAGGTCCACCTTGAGAGACCAGTCCTTCAGCCCACCCAGGCTGGATTTGGTGTTGTCGCCAAAAGCGGTGTCATCCAGCTCGGCCGCGCTGTAGTCGATCTGCACGCTGTTGCCGCTGGATGACAACACGTTGGCGGCGATGCTGATGTAGGCGTTGATGAGTACGATATTTGCCATTTTGCTGCTCCTTTACAAGATGAGATTGTTTACAAAATTCCAACGGGGACGAGGAATTGAAACGAAGGGGTGGTACCGGTGATGGTGTAGTTGATGCGCCACCAGGTGTCAGTGATCGCACCCGCAACGGGGGCGGCCCAGACTGCATTCGCGCCGTTCTGCGAGGCGAAGGTGATGCGGTCGGTGGGCGTGCTGAATGCCTGGGCATCATCGCTCTGCACCTTGACCACCAGCGCCGGGGTAGTGCCGGAAACCAGCAGCACGTGCAGTGCCGCATACACTTGTTGCAGCGCGCTGACTGCGCCCAACTGGATCGCCGAGGTGTTGCCGCTCACGGTACGGGTGGCATTGTGCAGTGCGGTGCCGCGCACCAGCGGACTGTTCTGCGCACCGCCGCTCACCTGGAATTTCAGCAGCTGGCCGACAGCGGCGCCGGGCGCATATTTGGCCTGCATTGATTTGAAAAAATACGCCAGGTCGCCTTCGGCCAACGCCAGCGGTGAGATGGTGACCGGATTTTCGGCCAGCCCGATGTTGTTGAAAAATACCTCATCCACACCGCCGACGCCCGCCTCGAACAGACCATCGTACTGAAACTGGATGCTCTTGAGCCCGCCCACGTTGCTCTGGGTGTTTTTTCCAAAACAGGTATCGTCGAGCGCATCGACGCTGTAGTTAAGATCGAGCGCATTCATTTTTGCGCTGAAGTCGTATTTTCCGACGATCAGTTTGCAATCCTGCAACATTTGCCCGGCCATTTTTTATGCCTCCAGACTGGTCTTGGTCGTTTCGTAATCCACCACAAACTCGAGATCGGTATTCGCGACCGGCACCTGCAGCACGTCGCGGCTGCGGCTGGTGCCCGTCTTGCGCACATTCAGCGCCAGCCCGCCGACGGTCTTGTCTGCGATGATGCGGGCATACGCCTGCACCATCAGCGGATCGCCCGCGCCAACCGGATCAGTCCCGGCGCTGATGACCCGCACGTGCAGGGTCAGCTCGTGCTCGTTCATCGTGAATGTTGAGGGACTGGTCGTCTCATCGCCGAGGAACACTGCAACCACCGGCAGATCGGCCACGACAAAGGCGTAGTCCGGATCATTCGAGACCCCGCCGCTGCCGATGCCGGTCAGTGCAGGCGTCTGCAATAAAGCGATCACGGCGTCGCGGATCTGGAGCGCACGGGAACTCATGCTGGCTCCAGTTCCAGCAAGCTGATTCCGGTGCCGTCAGGCTTGGCCTCGCGCACCGTGTAAGATGTGCTGCCCACCACCAACGTCTGGCCGCGCGGATCGCTGCCTGCGTCAACCGAAAGGCAGGTAAAAGTTGGATTGGTACCGAGCATCATTCCGGATAGTCCATTGGTAAAACCGTTGTCAAACTTTCCGGTGATCGCCGCGCCGTTCAGCGTGGCGGCATCGGTCAATAGTTTCGCTGCCACTGCGGCATTGGTGCGCGCTTGCAGGGCAGCGAAGGTCATGGTCCCGTTCGTCCTGAGCTTGTCGAAGGATTAAGTCGCGACCGGCACGTTGCTACCGAGCAGCATCTTAACGGTGGCCGACGGGTTGGCCGCAGCTTCCACGGCGATGCCGACACATTGCTGCGCGGTGGCGGTCTTGTTCACCACCTTGTTGGTCGCGTCCCAGAACAACCGGTCGCCGACACTGATCGCCAGCGCACTGGTCTTGCCGATCTCGACCACGCCTTCGGTGCAGAATGGGCCGGGGGTGCTGATCACCACGTCGGATACCGCCACGCCGAACAGCGCGGTGCCAAACAGATATCCGACACCGGAGGCCACGGCGGCTGCCGGGGTCAGGGTGAGGATGTCGCCTTCTTGAATATAAGTTTTCATTGCATGTTCTCCTGTGTTTCCCTCACCCTAACCCTCTCCCGCAAGCGGGCGAGGGGATGAAGGTTGGGTTTTTAAGCGCCTGGGTTTTTTTGAAGCGAGCGGTAGTCCAGCGGTGCCACACCTGCATCGATGCGCACCTTGAATTCCACGCCATCCACTTCCCAGCCGCCTTGCTGCTCCAGCGTCGGGGTATGGTTGCCGTCGAGATAGCTGACTTCGATGGTGTCGGTGACACCGGCATCGGCAGCGCCGTACCAGGCCGTCGCAGAAGCGGTATCCAGACGCGCATCGGAGATCACGTCGAACAGGCCGCGCATGGTGTTGGGCACGGTGTTGTTCTTGGTGGATGCGCCGACTTCGAATTCGGAATTAGCCACCACGCGCGCCGCGCCTTCCAGCCCGACCGGGGTGATGATATGCGCGAGGCGGATGTTAAGCGGGCCGCCGCCGGTAGCTTGCCGAGCCATCGCGACGCGCACGTTATCCGTGCTGGCGGTGCTGAGCACCGTGCCGGTGCCGACCAGGTTGCCGTGGGTGGCGGTGTGGAACAGCGCCACGCCGTCCGCCATGTTCGGGTTGCCGGTCAATACCGCATAGACCAGATCGCCGATGGTGCGGATCGCGGCGCGGCCCATGCGCATCGGGATCTTGCTGAAGGCGTCCAGATCGTCGTTGATGATGGTCTGGCGGGTCAGCGCGAACAGCTTGCCGTAGGTGGCGAGCTGCACGGTCTCGCCGCGTTCGCCGACGGTGGCGTATTTGTATTCCGCGCCATCCAGCACCTTGTCCAGCGCAGGGAAGGAATTGAGATCGAGACGCTTGCCGACCTTGAAGTCGCCGAGCGTGCCGACCGAGCACCATTTCTGGAAGGTCTCTTCGGATTCCTCAAAGCCTTTCAGCATGGCTTTTTCGGCGATATTGGACAGCAGCAGCGGGAAGTCGCTGGTGGAGGTGAAGGCGGCGGCCACTACATCCATCTTGCTCTTGCCGCGCACGTCGATGCGCGCCTGGGCCAGACATTCGCGCGCCATGTCCATCAGCGAGTAGCCGCGATAGTGATTGCTGCGGTCGTCTTTTTCCATACCGGCGCGGGCCAGGATGGCCGACATCGCCAGGGTGCGGAACTTGTCGCGGCTGTCTTCCAGCGAGACGACATAACCGCCCGCGATCGGGGCAGACCCCTTGCCCAGGAGTGCCAGCAATTGGGTGTTGGCGCTCTGCGCAGTACAGGTCACGTCGTTGCTGCACGTGGCCAGCAAAGCGGGCACGCCCTCGACGCCGCTGAACTTGGCAAAAGCGGTTTGAATATCGCTGCGGCGCAGGGCTTCTCCGGCCAGCGTGGCGGCCTGGATTTCAGCTTCGGTTCTGGCGGCAGAGGTTGCGATTGCCGCCGTTTGGATTACATCAGGCATGTTGATCTCCTTGGAGGTTGCTGCGGCGGCTGCCGCATTGATTGCCCCGCCGGAACCCGGCAAGGATTTGAACCGCGCGGCAAGTGCCGTGCGATCAAAACTGGCGGCCAAGGGCATGGCCGTGACGATAGAATTAACGAAGTTTCCGGCCAGCGCCTCATCGGCGGTGTACCAGTGGTCTTCACCGTCGGTGAGCAGCGCGAGCATGTCTTCCGGAGTGCCGCCGGTCTTGGCAGCGTAGCTGGTGGACATCGCGCTGGCCCAGGTGTCGAGATAGTCGGCGAAGTCGCGCATGTCGGCGCTGTTGCCCATCGACATGCCCCAGGGCGCATGAATCATCAGCAGCGCGTTCTCGGCCATCTCCACGGTGTCGCCCGCCATCGCGATCAGGCTGGCGATGCTGGCGGCGACGCCGTCGATCACCACGGTCGTGGCCGCCTTGTGGCGCTTGATGGCGTTATAAATTGCGATGCCGTCCGAGACCGAACCGCCGAACGAGTTGATGCGCACCGTGATCTCGTCGGCATCCAGCGCCATCAGTTCCTGTACGAAATCTTTAGCCAGCACCGAATCGCCATACCAGCTTTCGCCGATGTCGCCGTAGATCAGGATCTCGGCGGATTTGGCTCCCTGCGCAACAGGTGCGCGGGCACGGATGCTGTACCACTTCAAAGAGGATTGAGGATTGAGGACTGAGGACCGGGTTGCTGGCATGACGCACACTCCACATGTTGAGTGTGCGCAGTGTCGCGGGGCGGCTGTCTCATTTACAGGGGGAAGATGAGACTATTTTTTAAGGCAGGATGCAGGATGAAAATGCGCCGCTATCGATAAAGCTCGTTCCATTTCGGGTGATGGCGGCGATCACGCCGGGTGATGACGACGCCACTGGTTGTGGTTGACGGCGCGATCGGTGGAGTAACAACGATATCTAAAATAAAACCGGCAGTCGCCACGGCCAGCGCGCCATACCCAAACCCCCGTACCGCGATCGATCTTGCATTCAGGCTCATGTGCGCGTCACCGTGACGGTTCCGCCCACCTCAGAGATTGTCTGCGACACATCCCCGGCGGTGCGCGAGGTCGGCGTGATTACCACCGGCGTGCCGGCGACAACCCCATCCTGCTTGGCCATGTCCATCAGGCGGGCGAGTTCAGTGGTGAGTTCGGTGCGCACGGCCTGGGCGTTCTGCGGCGCACTCGGCAACGCCTCCACGGTTGCTTCAATGGTATCTGTTGCCAGTTCTATTGCAGCTAGGCTAGCAGCCTGCCCCGCCGTAAGCCCGGACAGCAACTCAACTCCTGCGTTGTAATAAGCCCGCGACCAAACGTGCCGCCGTATCGAGCCGCGCCCATCCTCTGCATCGTAATCCCAATAGATATGCAGCACCATCCAGGTGTTGAAAGCGCCGATGGTCGTTGCGGCAGCGTATCTGCCGTTATGTCTCCCGCTGATATCTTCCAGTAGCGCCAGCGGTGTTGGCTGTGCTGCTTGCAGTGCGCCGGTTGCTGGGTTGAACCACTCCACCGTGCTTTCCTGATACGCCTCGAACTTGACCACGTTATTTCCCAATCCGGTCAGCGCCAGTCCGGTAGTAGGATGTTCGAGATTGATCGACCACGTTTCCGTGACTCCGAATACCACGGTAATCGCTCTGGCAATATCCGTCTCGCTTACCTGCCCCAGCGAGATTGTCCTTGTTGCGTAGAGCGTGACTGCCAGCGACAAATCTATCTCGGACGCTTGCGCCAGCGCAATTGTGATCGGAGTGGGCGATGAGATTGTTTGTGCGGCATCTGTCTCGGTCACTTGCCCTACGCCGAGCGGCTGATTGGAGTACGCTTCCAGGATAACCTGCGCAACATCCAACTCTGTGACCTGACCAATCGCGATGGTCGTGGCGCTATACACGGCAATGGACTGCGCCAAGTCTGATTCTGCAACCTGCCCGATAACAAGGGTGACGCCCTGCAACGCTGCAATCGGGCGCGCAAGGTCTGTTTCGGTTGTTTGCCCGACTGCGATAGTTAGCGCGCCGAGAACCGTGGTGATAACTTGCGCGGTGTCTGCTTCACTGGCTTGCGCGACATCGCGGATAGCGTTTTCGCTTAGGGTGATGACTTGCGCGGTGTCGGTTTCTGTTGCTTGTCCTAGCGGCGGCGCACCATCGTTAAAAGTAATGGTGGTTGAAAGCTCAACCCACGGGCACTCGGTGCCAGAACCACCCCCTGATGTTAACGGTAGATCGGTATAGTCCTGATTGTCTATCGCTAAATCAGCACTAGCGCCTGCCGCCGGCGTTACGAATCGGTGCCCTAGCTCAATTACAACTCTGTCACCGGCCAGCGCGTTAACTGTGGTATGAGCAACGTTATTGACGATGCGCGTTGCCCCAGTGGTAGTTGCCTCGATGTCAGCAACTAGCGGAATACGTAAGACACCTCTAACCGTGTCTGTGTCGCCTACCATGACACGTACACCAACCGCAAGATACGCATCGGCGAGCGTGGAACTTTCTCTGACTATAATCGCAGCCGCTACTGTGCCCGATATGGTCTGGTTAACATCCAGTGGCGGTGACACCCACTGGCGCAGGCACTGGTAGCCGATGTCATCAGTGGTACCCTGCCAGACCTGATTAACAAGAGCGACGCCGCCTGATCCAGTTTTAGTAAATGCGCTTGGATAACGTGCGAATGCAGGGGCGCTATACGCCCACCCCGTGCTAACGGTAGGTGCGGAAGGCGCTGAGCCAGCAACCGGCAGATAAAATCTAGTTGTCATAATACGGTATCCACTTGGTCACGCCGCCAACGGAGATTTTGATCTTCCCTGCATAAGCGCCAAGCGCGGCAGTGCTTAATATCCCGTCTGCGGTTTCGGTAAGCATGAAATAATCGCCTACCACTTTCAACGCGGGAACTCGGTCATGAGGTATTGCCCCGCCAAGGGCTGACCCAAGATAATCGTAGAACAAGTCGGCACCGCTGGTAACAGATACGTTGATTGGATTGTCTGTTCCACTCAACCCATAAATCCTGCACCCGATAACTTTGCTACCATTGGCAACAATACCTGCCCCGCCTGCTGTCCCTTGTACCAGTAAGCCATAGAATGTACACGTCTCTACTGGCTTCCCTGCTGCACCTTTCTTGGCGCTGTCAAAGGTAACGCTACCGCCAATAGAAAAACAGCCAAAGAATTGATTGTCGTCTGCCGCCCAAATTTCCAAATTTGACCAAGAGCAGCTATAAAAGGTGCAGAAGCATGTATTAGTCCCTCCGTAGCTTGCGCTTGCGCCACTTAGCAACCACGTGCCAACCACTCTGCAACGGGTATACCTATTGGCATAAACGCAGTTGATTCGCGAGAAACCAGGATTAGGGTAATCAGCTGAATTAGGGGTCAGTGATTCACAATGCCAGGCAAATCTGATGTCGCTGACATCTTTAGCCTGCACGACTATATTTTTATAATCGCAGGTAACTGTCGCGGCCTCGTAAATTACCGAACCTGCTCTGAATCGTCCATCAACGCATAGGTTATGTAGAAAGGCACCCCAGATGTCCTGCGTAGTATTTCCGATTACAGAGATGAACCGAATCGACTGCGGCGCACCAACATACACCAGCATCGTTCCTGTGGCGTGGTTGTCCGCAATGACGCTAGGTGCGTAATAGTATGGATAATATCCCCACAGGCTACCTACCCCAATATCCGCACCCGCCAGCCCTTTGTAGGATGTGGTCAGACTGATTGTCAGAGTGGAGAGATAAATTCTATTATCAAAATCAACGCGCGTAATACCTGGAGATGCGTTCATTGCAGCAACCGCCGCAATAATAGCTGCCCCATCGTCAGTGCCAAATACGAACTGCGCAGTAGTATCACTAATCGTTGACGATATAGCCATCTGCACGTGAGCACTATCAACGAACGCTACAATGGTCGTGTTGAACGAGGCATCTTTACTCAACCCGCCGGGTGCGGTGCTGTGATAAGCGACGTTTAATATCTTGCCAACATCGCCGACAGCAAAGGTGCCTGACGGAGCGGTGGCAATATCGCTGCCACTGGTAACGGAGCAATCAAAAAACCATTTGCCATCACCAACTGCGCCGTAAGCTGATACGTTGATTGAGAATGTAGTTGAGCCACTACCACTGCCCTCTCCTGGCGGGCCTGGCGGGCCAACAGGGCCAACAGCGCCATCCGCTCCGGTAGCTCCTGTGGCTCCAGTAGCACCTGGAGCACCCGCAGCCCCAGGTAAACCATTCAGCCCAGCAAGAGCCGCTCTTAGCGACATATCCATTAAGAGTTCCCCCCCGCGTTAGTCACCGAACCTTAGCTTGCGCGGAAGAAGCCTGCTGCCGCGATCTGTGCGGTTATATCGCCGCCGTTCGGGGTAACAACGAAATCGTGCTGCGTGCAGGGAACAATATTCGCGTCCGTGCCAGCAGTAGAATCGCTGTCATAGCTGATGGTCAGGTCGGTCCAGTTGCTCCCCGCAGATACCGCAGTCCAGGTCTGGTCTGGAATATCCAGGTCAACGCGGTCGTTGGTGTCGTCCGGCGCGAAAGCCACGATGTCGGCATCGGTCAGCACCTTGCGCGCATAGCCGCTGTTGGTGGCTTCGGCGACGTTGGCAATGGTTTCAAGCGCGGCGTGGTCGTCAGCGTCAATACAGGCCGCGTCCGTAGCCGAAATTACCCACGCTGTAACTACCAGCACGGCGTTAGTCGGGTCGCTCAAGTCCACGCGATTGTAGAGTTCCGCCACACGTCCCTTGGCAATGTTGAATACGAGATCAGCCATGATTCACCTCCAGCGCACAGTTGTAGTAGTTCTGCATAACGTAGCCAGAAGGATTTTCCGCATCGGGGGATGTCTTCCCCACGTGCTTCTCGGTCACATGCTTGCGAGCAGCCTTGCCGTCACCGTCGTCCACCAACTTTTCGCCACAGTGTCGGCAATACCGGCCTGGTTCCTGTTTGATAGCAAACACAACATCGCCGTCAAGACCGTGAATTGTTATCTTCACGCCCTTGCGTACCAGCCAGCCTTCGGCTTCTCCGCCAGTCAGGAAGTTCTCTGTGAACTTCTGCTCCTCGTCCTGCGCAACCAGCTTGCTAAGCTGCACCTTCGCGCGCGGCTTGAGACTGGAGATGATCTTGCGCCTGATAAGCTCGTCAAAGATCATCGCGGCAGAGATTGCGCCCTGCGGTAAAGTTCCCTGCTTTTGCTTCAGCTCGAAGAATGCAATCACCATCAAGGCATCGTCCGAGTTAAGCACGGCCTCCCGTGCGAGCACCTCGCCAGAAGGTGATATTGGGTCGTGGAATACTTTTATTTGCATTTTGATTCTCCTTTATTAAATGGTTGTTGATTCATTGACGGGCAAGGGCGAGGCGCGCAGAGATATGCAGTAGTCCACGTATTGCCGGTAGGTGCGGCCTGCTTTAGGGATGATGTAGGTGTTCATTCGACAGCATCTTGTGCAGACGTATCCACCGGCAAGGGCGCGGCGGGCGGCGCCTGTTCGTTGGCCAGGTCGGAACCGAACACCAGCTCTTTCGCTTTGGCTTCGCTGCGAAATGCGGCGATCTGTTCGATGACATCGCGCGGATTCCCACCGCGTTTACGGATGACTTCGACTTCGGACGCGAAGCCATCCTGCACCAATTGATGCCAGGCGTTGGCTTCTTTGAGCGGGTCGATCCACGGCATGGATTGCCCGACGTACAGGCAATCGTCCTCGCTGTATTGCTCCAGGTCCCTGGGCATGGTCACCTGACCGGAAAGGTGCGCGGCCAGCACGAATTGCTGCCACACCGGCTGCACAAATTGGCCGACAAATTCGTCGGTGAGCACGGCGTAGTGGATCCACTGCTCGACCAGCTCCTGACGCTGAGCGGAGTAGGTGCCGTTGTAGTCGCGCGCCAGGCTGGAATAGCTGGCGCCGAGACCGGCGGCAATAGCGCGCAACTGCCCCTGGCGGAAGGTGACGACGTTCGGGTTAGGGCGGTTCGAATCGATCAGGCCGATCTCTTCGCCCATGCCGAGATTTTCGATGATGGTGCCGGGCGACAGGCTGAGTTCGCGCGGCAATGCGTTGCCTTCCGCGTCGCGGTCGGTGATGGTGGCCGGGTCGTACATATCCGGCGAGCCCTTGCGCACGTAGGCGGTGAGCGCGGCGGCGATCTTGGCGGCGATGCGCTCGCTTTCTTCGTAGTCCTTGATGTCTTCCAGCCGGGTGATGACGCTGGCGAATCCGGATACGCCGCGCATCTGGCCGATGCGGTCCACCGAAGCGAGTTGCAGCATGCGCGACGAGTCGATGTATTTGAGATCGTTGGAGCGGGTGAGCGTCAAGCTGCCATTTGGGAAGGTCTTCCATACCCAGAAGCCGGTGGGCTTACCCCAGCTATTGCGCTGCACGCCCTGCTGGATGCCTTTGCCGGGATCGTGATAATCCATCGGCACCATGTCCGCCTCGAACATCTCCAGCGAGAACGGCACGCGCGTGCCGTGGTCGAGGAACGGCACCGGCCCGGTTAATGATTGCGTGAAGACTTCGCCGTCGCGGAACCAGCTCGCGGCCATCATGCGCTGCACCTTGGCCCAGTGGTGGCGCTGCGTCACTTCCGGGCACAGGCACCAGTCGCGCCACGCATCGCGCAGCGCCTTGGCATAGTCGGTATGGATGCTCCCGTCTTTCTTGCGCGGCTGCGGCTCGATGCCGATGCCGGTGGGCCCGACCACGTTGTTGACCAAGGTGCGCAATGCGCCGCGCGCGATGTCATGGTTCTGTTCCAGGTTGCGCGCCAGTGTGCGCAATGCCACCGCGCCCTGCTGCACTTGCAGATCGGGCGAGCGCTGGTCTTTGGAGAATTTGCGCAACCGCGACGGCTTGGCTGCTTCGTACTGGCTGAGCACGCGCCGCGCGTTGATGCGGCGCAACCCGGCGGACGGGCTGAGCCAGGCGACCAGTTGATCCAGTGGGTTCAATTCGACGCGGTTCATACGGGATTATCGAATCTGGCCACAGACATCGTCAGCCCGCCGATGGTGGGCGCCTGGTTGGCCCGTGCGACTTCGGCAACGGCGCGCTGTTCCCATTCTTTTCGCCCGGCGATGATGGCGGGCAGATCTTCCATGCGCAGGCGCCGGTCGCCAAAGCTGACTTCCTTGCCCTCCAATAACGCGGTTTCAGCGACCAGATATTTGGCCAGCATCTCGGTAGCAGTGCTCATCGGCGAACCCTTGTATGGTTTTATGCTTCTCTCGTTCGCCTCCCCTCCCGCTTGCGGGAGAGGATTGAGGAGAGGGCGCATTCAGGTTTGCCGAATTTACCGAGGCGGCTGTCTCATTTACAGGGGGAAGATGAGACTGTTTTTTAACCTGATACTTGCCGGCCATTTTCATTCTCCTTTTAGCATCCGATAAAATTGCGCCTTGCTGATGCGATGTTTGGCGCATACTTCTGTCCTGTTGCACCCATTAAAATCTTTCAGCACTTCTTCCTTGCGCGCCAGGCAATCTATTTTTGCAACATATACTTCACATCCTCCATCCTGTTGACGATCAATGATGGCCCAGCGTTCAACGACCGGCCAGCGCAATTGCTGCTCGATCTGCTCGGCGCAGTTGTCACTGAATGAGTTTTCACCGATCGCATGTTGAACGGCTTTGAGGACAAATCTAAGCAACGCTTCACCGCTCACTTGAATCCCCTTTGCGCCCAATCGTCCGTGGCGAAACTGCTGCGCGCTGCGCCAGGTTTGGCGGCGCGGCTGGGTACAGGCGTCTGCATTTTGCTCGGCACACCGGCGACCAGCTCGTCCAGCGTCAGTTCTTTGGGCTGACTGAACAGGTCTGCCATCAGCGGCTGCACCTTGGCTTCCAGATCATCCCAGAATTTCGCGCTTTTTTTATGCAGATCGAAATATGTCTCCAGCCAGATGGTGTACACGCCGCAGTCCCAGGCCTCAACGCGCTTCCTGATCGCTGTCCAGGAGGACTCTTCGCCGCGCGTGGTGCGGCGGGTGGTGCGCGCTTCGCCGGTGAATTGGCGGAACCATTCGTCGCTGAGTTCTTTACTGAAGTGGACGTAGCCGGGGCCCGGCTTGGTAATCTGCAAGCGGCCATGCAGTAGGTCTTTGGCGTGGTTTGTCCCGACCCACCACAGCACCAGGCCGTTTTTGCGCAGCCGCCCCTTCCAGTCGATATCTACTTTGCTGGCACCGTCCTTGATGTGTTTCTCGCGCCCGCTGCGCCCGCCGATGGCGAACACTTTACGGCGATTATGTTTGGCTACCCAGTTGTACACGGCGTGGGTGTTGTGGCCGCGCGTGTCGATCGCCGCGCCGGTGATGCGCAGGCGGGATCCGCTGGCGTGCATGAATTCGGTCTCGAACAGGAATTCGTCCATATCCGCCCACACCTCCTCCTCGTCCGGGTTGCCGAAAAAAATGCGGTGCGCGACGGTCCACATTTCGCAGCCGCGCCCATAACCCCACACGCCGCACTCCAGCCGGTTCGGTTGTGTGTCGATCCCAGCCAGCAGCAGCACTGCGCCGCGCGGCACGCGCTCCAGCAGGAACGGCTCGGCGCGCGCGCGCAGTTCGTTCTCGTCGGTCTTTTCGTATTCTTCGGCCCAGTAATCGCCGCGAGTGGTGTTGACGAAGGCCTGTAGCTTTTCTTTTTTGCCCTCGCCGCTTTCACGGTTGGCGGCAATGAATTCGCGCACGATGCCGGCCCATGATACGTTCGGGCTGTAGGCGCTCCAGGTGTGGAAAGCGACGCACGCCGGCGGGCGAATGATCTCGCCCTGCGGGTTGCGGAAGATGCCCTTGTTGTCCAGCGTGGTGCCATCATCGGCTTGATAGCGTCCGGCCGTGTCCAGGTCGATGCCCAGGTATTGCGCCTGCGAGATCAGCGCGCCGCAGTGCGGACACAAGTGGCGGACGGTTTCGGGATCGTCGTCATGCCACTTGAAACCGCTCATCTCTTCTTTGCCGCCCCACACCAGCGGATGGTAGCCGCCACACTCCGGACAGGGAATGCAGGGTTGCAGGAAAATGTCCGCGTCGCGCTCGCGTTTTTCGATGTTGGAAAAACCCTTCAGCTTCGGCGTGCTGCCGAATACCATCTTGGGAAAGGTCGCGCCCTCGACGCGCTTGGCCGCCAGCGTGCCGGGATCGCCTTCCTTCTCGATGTTCGCATCGAACGCATCGTATTCGTCCAGCATCGCCACGTCCGCGCTCAGCCGCCGGTAGTTTTTCGCGGCCTTCCCGCCCTTGATGTGCGCCATGCTGCCGAGGAACTTCTTCGCCTGCAGCGTGTTGTCCTTGTCGCGTTTCAGGTAGGCAGGGAACACCATTTCCATCACCGCCACGTCGCGCAGCATCGGGTCCAGTTCGGTCTTGACAAACTCGTCGCGGTCATCATCGGTCGGCTGCCACAACACCTGGTTGCGCCGCTTGTGTTGCGCGAAGTAGCCCATCGCCGCCAGCAGAATCTTGGTATATCCGACGCGAGCCGACTTGCGCCAGATGATCTCGCGGATATCGTCGTTGCTGATACACGCCATGATCGCGCGCTGGAACCACCACGGCGTCCACCGCTGCTCAACATAGGACGATTCGACGGACAGATAGAAATGCTCCCGCGCCCATTCGTCCAGCGTCATCGGCGGCGGCACCCCGAACGCACTCATCCCTCGCGCCAGGTGTTGCTCCAGCGTCGGGAGAATGAAACGAGTGTGCTCGGATAGATCCATCAGGCAGCCTCACCCATTATTTGATCAACAACAACGGCATCATCCTCGACGGTCGCCTCATCATTCAGGTCTGATAACGACATCGCAGCCACCGTATTGCGCGCCTTCGCCACCTCTCCTGCGATCAGATCAATATCATCAGCCGTAAGTTGAGGAACGCGACGGCGCACCATCCCAGGTATTGCATCCAAAACGCCGGCAACCTTCGACGCCGCCTTGGTCAGTACCTCCTCGATCAGCGCAACCGGCGCCAGCTCGCCGCGCGTGACGGCGTTCTGCATCGCCACCTTGTCGGCCTGTTCACTGGCCAACCTTGCGCGCTCGGCCGCCAGTTCACCCACGTTCGCACCACCTCTGCCAGCGGCCTGCTCTCGCAAGCGGCGTATATATGCAACACGAATATCACCCAGTTCAACAGTTTTCCAATCTAAATTGATCTGCTCCAGAAGCTCACTTACAGCTTGCTGGCTTAAATCAAGATGATCTGCAATATCCTGTTGACTCAACACCTTACAACCCCCTTAGTAAAAACTCATGACTAGAGCACACACAAGGTACTAATCACCCGTATCGGGAAAGCTGCGGGAGTACCTTTCGTTTCAATGGGTTGTATGCTACTTGTTGCGCAACACATAACTACTGGCGCTTCATTGGATGCGCTCATTTCGCCGTCCTCATTGCGCTGGCAAACTCTCTGTCGAACTCGATGTTCCACACCCTATCAATGGTTTCGCTGGCTGTCTCGAAGTAGCGGATACGCTTGCCGTATGACGGCGTTCCGACGAACAGGATGATGGGACGCACGAATGATTTACCTGCTTGACCGTTCGGGTAATGCCGCTCCCATATCCCATCAGGCAATCCGGTGTTACGTCCACCGCGGAAGTAGGCGAACCCCCATTTCATTCCCTTCCCCTTGATCAACCTGGTCGTGTTCTTGCGGTTCATGCGATAGCCTTGTTCAGGGAACGCCTTGAACCACGAGAGTATCTGCACGATCTTGGCACCTGACAGATTGCCATACTGATCGAGTGCATTGCTGCGCTTGGCAAACACACCGTACATTCCGGCGGGCATCACCCCGACTTTTTGCAGGGCTCGCTCATATCGCTTGCTCACGCGCGTACCACCATCGATCAACGCGCTCAGGTAACGGTCTGGCATGGTTGATCCCTTCCCTTGCGTACCTGCCAACTGCCCCAATGAATTGCGAGCCGACTTTCTGACACCGTCCCTCAACCCGACCTCTGCGCGAAGATTGGCTTTGGTCGCATACTCGTACACAAACATGGCTTGCCGAGTTGCTGGGTTAGGCCGATCAACAGCCCGGTTGATCTCATCCTGCAATGCCTGGTTGACCAGCTTGGCCGTCGAATTAAGCGCGTTTTTTGCAGCGAAGGGGATCTGCTTAAACCCGATATCGCTCAAGTCGCGCTTGAGTTCTTCCAGACCCTCGATCTTTATAGTCAGCATGGCGAGCCACCCTTCCACACCTTCCATACCTCAAGCCAAGGTATGGAACCCTGCAAGCCAATAAAACCGGCCCTGTTCCATACCTTCCATACCTTCCATACCTTCCAGACGTAAATGTGATTACGCACGCGCGCGCGTATATGCGCGGGCGCACGCTCACGCACGTGAGGACATAGGTATGGAAGGTATGGAAGGTATGGAACATCGGCCACCGGCGCGGCTTGCAGCCTTCCATACCTTGCCATACCTTCCATACCTCGGGGGTCAGAACGCGTCATGTTCGTCTCCCGATGATTGCTGCGCGAGCATGCTGCTTTCCGACTTTGCCGTTTTCTCTGGCGGCTGGTACCAAAAGCGAGTCATGCCGTTGCGTTTTTCCACCTTCGCGCACCCGAGCTTGCGCAATGAAATGCCAATTCTCGTTTGCAGATCGCGCGTCAATTTCGACGCATCCATCTTCAACCCATCCATTGCGGCCGTTGCGATGGAAAACTCCTTAAATTGCTGATACACCCAGTCATGCAGGGCATCCACCAGTGAATCCTGTTGCTCGCGCTTGAGTTGTTCCGGGTCGAAGAACTCGCGCTGCTCCGCCGAGGTGGGCCAATAACGCTCACCGGCCTCGAACCTCACCAGCGCCTCGGCGAACAATTGCTCGCGCGCTTCGCGCAACCCCTCGACGTGCACATCATTGTCCACGGCGACCGGCCAGAATCGCCGCCCTCCGGTCGGGTCCTTGTTCCATTCCCAATCATTGGTAGTGCCGGCGAACACCACCTGGCGCGGACAACGAATCTCACGCCGGCCATACACCGGACGGAACTCGTCCACCTGGCGCGAGATAAAACTCTTCTGCTTGCTAGCCTCATGCTTGGCCAGCGAACCCATCTCCTGGAACTCATAGAGCCACTTGCCGCGCAGCGCGCTCATCGAATCCTTGTTGTCCAGGTTGATATCGGTATCGCCGAACCACTCACCACCGAGCACGGCCAGTGCGCTGCTCTTCAAGCGGCCCTGCACGCCCTCCAGCACCAGGCAGTAATCGAACTTCTTGCCCGGCACCATCACGCGCGCGATCATGCCCATCAGATACCAGCGCGCCACGCGCATCGAATATTCGGTCTTGGGCACGCCCATGTAGTCGCACAACCAGTCATCGACGCGCGGCACGTTGTCCCATTTGAGCGTGCGCAGCCAGCGTCGCACCGGGTGGAATCCGTTCTCGCGCGCGATCACCTCGACGGCCTCTGTCACCAGCGCGGACGAAGGTGCGAATTTGAACAGGCGTGAGAGCATCATCGCGGTGCGCGAATCATCGGTCGATTCCCACTCGCCTATTGTTCCGCCGATATAGACCGGGGCTTTGAGTTTGACGACACGCTGCGCAAACTCATCGAATGCGATCACGCCACGCCACGCTTCCGAATTTGCCAGGATGTCATGCACGTTCGCCAGGCACGGCAGCACCTCGCCGTGCTTGGTCAGCAGGTTGAGATGCCATTTGTCATCGTCCGGTGCGGGCTGTGCCTCATCGACGGGCGGATCGGAAGCGACCCGCTCGCCGGTGAGCTTGCGCAGGCGCTGCTCAGCGTCGGTGCCCAGACCTTTTGCGCCGTGGTAGAAGATAAAATCCAAAACCCGCTTTTCATCCCAGTCCTGCATGCCCGCCATCGCAGGGCCGAACCCTTCGGGCAATTGGTCATTCGCAAAAGGATCAACGATCCACAACACCTTGCAGCCATAACTGAGCGCGATTTTTTCCAGCTTCAGCGCCGCCATCCAACCCGGCTGCCGCTCGCGTGGCAGAACTACGCCACCCTCATCCGCATCCCGCTTAACCTTTACGCGATCCATGGTGCGCGACGGCCAGATCACCACGCTCAGTCCCTTGAGCGGCGACCAGTCCACCTCGTCGATTTTGCGCAAGCCGCCCGGCCACGACACGACACAACACCCGGACGGCAGCAGCTTCCTGGCCCAATCGGCTTCATGTTCGTCGAACACGATCACCACAAAACCCAGCGGATCGGCGGCATATTCAGCCAATTTATCCAGGCCGAACATCGGCCTGAAGCGCTGAAACTGAATCCAGCGCCAACCCCGAATGCCATCCTGATCCTGGCACCAGGTGAGCGGCAGATGCACCGCTTCGCCGGATGAAGTGGTGAACCGGCAGATGCGTCCGAGCGGCCGGCCTTCGGCATCCTGGTAAAAGAACACCCGCAGCGGCTCGCCGCGCGTCGGATGCCGCACCCGCGCCACCGGAACATCGTCCGGGATGGGCTGTATAGGCGTCCACACTGAGCGCGGTTTGTCAGCCATTGGCGGCACCCATCTTATTGGCCCAACGTGTCTTCACGGCCAGCTCGATCGCCTCATAAAAATCCGGGATCTCACGCGACTTCCAGCGTTCCATCCAAGCGCGCCGCCAATCGATGCCGGGCAGGCCGGTCACAAAACGGGCACGGCAACAAACGTTGGCCCAGTTGTATTCGCCGCTTGTCGCGACGCACAAATTGCATTCGATAGCGGCGCTCACTTATCCACCTCGCGCGCCGTGTTGCACTCGCCGGTGTGGCGGATATCGGTGGTCTCGAAATCGGGCACGAAACGGCCATTGACTACCGCGCCAGACCACACCTCGCCACTCTTGGCCAACGCCGCACGGCAGCGCTGCCGGTACACGTTGAACGGCACATCGCAATCGGCGGGCAGCGTCATGTAGATCATGTCCATCACCGTGCCAAAGCGGATCGCGGCCCATACCTTGCCGGGCGGGAAGGGATAGGGAAGCTCATAGGAAACAGCGTCCGTCATAACGGGCTGTGAAAAAAGGTGCTGCACACCGCCCGCGGCGCCCACAATGCAGGGAGGAGACACCGGAGACGCCGGTTAGCCGGGCGGGTGCAGCAAACTGTTGACGGGGCGAGCATCATCTGCTGGTGCGCGCCGTTGTGATCTTTGCCAGGGACTCGATGCGCTCGGCCATCTTGGACAGGCCCTTGCTGGCATCGATGAACTGCCGCTGCAGCTCCGCCATTTCGTCGAGCGGCTCGATCGCTTCGACTGCGTAACCCGCCTCGCGGCCGACAAAATACATTGCGCTGTGGCAACCGATATTGCGCCCTTCGCGCAACAACCACATCACCTGTTCGGGATCGAACTTCTCGCGGCGCTCGACATTCAGACAATCCGAGATCCAGCGGGCCGCATCCTTAGCAGATTTTTCAGGACGCATCATCACACCGACCTTCCTGGCGCCGCCCAATGCTTGCACCACCTCTCGTAGTGCTTCGTTAATTGTAGTTGCCAGCATCATGAGACCTCCTTGATCAAGCCACGCGAGCGCAACAACTCAAGCTGGCGCATCGCCTTGTTCAAGGTCTCAGCTGCGCCGGTGATCGCCTCCACCAGCTTCACCTCTTCATCGGCTGGCGAAACACGTGCCGGGCGCGCATGGCAGGTTTCATCGCAGGCAAACAGCAACGGCTCATAACACTCGCAGAATTTCATCGCGGCGATGATCTGCCCGAAGGTGAGCCTCTCATCTTTATCGGGATTCAGGCAGGCGCGCAGACGGGCATATGCCGAGTCCGGTTTGAGGTGGGGAAATAAAAAACAGGCCAGTTCTTTAGAGGTCTTTTGGCTGCTGCTGATCATCAACTGCAGCGCCTCGAATTCATCATCGAACCACAGCTTTGTTTGTGTCGTTTTCATTTCCGCCTCCCCTCCCCTGTCAACCCCTAATAATTAGGGGTCGCTAGGGGTGCGTAAAAAAGTTTAAAAAAATAGGATGCCGTCATGCAGACCGACACCCTCACCCTAAATAAAAAAGCCGCAGACGTAAGCCTGCGGCCAACAGCGCCAGCCAAAAAGGCAGTAGCCAAGAACGGGTTGCAAGGGCTGGACTTGAACCAGCGACATTCGGCGTATGAAGCCGCTGCTCTACCGACTGAGCTACCTTGCTATGGATCATGCGGCCTCCGGAAAAGGTGGGCATCCGCGAGCGTGATAGAGTGGAGTTCTCACACAACCCCCGATCACGAAAGGAATGCCCATGAACAACGAAGATATCCTCAAAGAGCTCGAATCTCTGGTCTGCGCGACGGAAGAAAGTCTGGCCATCATAACCGGCACCATCTCCGAAACCAGCGACCCACGGCGCGTACTAATGAATCTATGTGCGGGAATCGAGGCTGCCAAAACGAACAATGGCCAAAACGATTGGCGCGACCGGCTGATGCGCTCGTCGCTGAAAATCGCGGCACTGAAAGCGCGGACTGCCGGTTCAAACGATCCAGTTCTGCAAACTCTGATCTCCAACGTTCTTGGAGATCGGAAAAAGACAGATCAGACTCATTAGGCTTCATATCATGCGGACTCAGAAATTTGAGTGGATTCGGATGGAGCTGGGCCAAACACGTCGGGGCGAAGCAGCCTCAAATACATTTTGCGCGCAGACGGGATTCCATCGTTACGCCACTGAGATACAGCTTGTGGAGTAACCTCACAAATGCGCGCGACTTCATTCGTCCCGCCAAATTTATCAATAACCTCAGAATCACTCATGCCACAATTAAAGCATACTTTAAACCAGCAGGTCAAGCACACTTTAATATGGTGCGTATATGCTTCTAATTATCATGAGCACATTAAAAGACCGAGTTATCGAGGCTCTGGAAGTCGCAAAAGCACGCGGCCACGAAGTGGTCGATATATCAAATAAATGCAATGTAACCGTGCAGGCTGTTTATGCTTGGCTCGACCCGCTTGAACCAATGAACTGGCTACGCGCAGAAAGTATTCTTGGGCTTGCTGATCTTTCTGGCTTTAGCCCGTGGTATATCAATGACGGGCTGGGGGAGAAGATATTGGTTTATGCAAAAAATGAATTCCAAAAAAACACACTCAAAGTGATGGAACCAATGGATATTAGAGATCAAGCAAGAATGCCTAAATTTGGGCGTACGCTTACTGAACCAAGCGAAGGCACCAACGGCAATCAATAACGTGATACAACTACAGATCCAGTTGTGTTTCAATTTCTAAAGGGGAACTCATGCTCGCTCGTCTCGCCATTATATCAACCGTACTTATAGTTGGCTGCACACCAAAGATATTTATTCATGAAACAAAAAACGCACAGGACTTTGAGCGCGACAGATATGACTGCCAGTTGGTTGCAACCCAATATACCGCAAATATGGGGTATGCCGGCAATCCAATAATCATCAGACAGGAAATTCAAAATTGTCTGGAGAACAAGCATGGATGGCGCGAACAAAGCAAATGAAACCAACCTATCAATTCGACGGAATCGAGCGCCACGGCAATTACCTATCCGCCCGTTACAAGATCATCCTGGGCAACGAGACGGATAGTGTCGCTCATGCACAGATCTGCATCAGCGTGCCTATATCAAACCACGACGAGCGAAGCTGTCTTCAACTAGAGCGAGAATTGCACGCGCTTGCTCTGGCGGGAATACAAACTCAGCCGTTTGTAGACTGGATCGATCGGGAACGTCAGAAGACCTAAGCGCTTCACCCTGCTTCACCCCATCCTGAATAGCCGCCGACTGCGCGGCTTTTTCTTTTTCTTGCTCCATCGCATACCTCCAAATAAAGCCGCAGGACACCCCTGCGGTTTTTATTATGTCATAAATTAAAGTATGCTTGACTATTTAATTTAAAGTGTGCTTTAATTCACCCCTACCGCAACCACCAATCGCATTTCATCAATCTACAAGGGGTTGAAAAAGTGTAGCGAGCGGCGGTTGTGGTGTAGGGGCGGGTTTCAAACCCGCCCGAATCAAAGGGCCGGCGAGTTCCATGCTTTCGCTTCCCGGTTCAGTGCGCGGTGCGGATCGGGTGATCTGGCAAACGCGCACGCAAATTCAGGGGGCGATGATGGACAAGAAATTGAAAGCATTGCAGAGGAAGTTGGAGCGAATGGAGCTTGAGCACCTGCGCCAACATGCGTTCGAACTTCATCAACGAGTCGAAGAACTGGAGGCGGCCACAGAGAGTGCGGAGTTCTGGCAGAGGCACGCGATGGACTTGCAGGAAGCGCTGCACGACGGCGAGTTTGCCACGCACCGGAGCGTTGGCCTGACCAAGGCCGGCGAACTGATGGTCGTGAGACTGGACGCCTAGCGATGGCAAACAAACCGAACATCACATGGCATGCACGCATGAATAACGAGCGATCGCTGTGCGGGTTGAATCCAAAGCAAGGGCATTACAACATCGCCCGGTTTTGCAGTTTTTTTACCGCCGCGCCAGAAGATCAATGCGCAAAGTGCCTCGAACTCATCAAAAAACGCGGCTACAACATCGAGCAGCTTCGCAAGCAATATCGCGCGGTATATGACCACGCGCAGGAGATCGACAAGGGCGAGGCCGGACAATCAATGACGACTTTTCTCGAACAGGCACGAACAATTATTCGTCATCACGCGTAGGAGAGGAATGATCATGAAATGCAAAGACTGCCGGTATTCAGAAGTTCCGCGCGACGTGCTGGACACAAGCACTGAGGTTATTTTTTGCCCGCGGTTCGGGCAGTATCGCGCTGCCGAATGTGAGCGTTCTTGCGACGGCTTCGCCGCCTTATTTATGGATCGCATGCCCGCCGTATTCCGCACTGCACGCCGTGAGCAGGTGCCCGGATGAACCACTACCAGGTCAAGATCACCGACGCCGGCGGCACGCGCACCTGGAACATCATCGCGGCGACCAGCATCAAGGCCGCGCGCACCGCGCTGAACTTCGCGCAGATCAGCGGGCCGTTCTTCATGATCACCAAGCGGGCCAACTAAGGGAGCCAACATGATTGAAGAATTCCACAAGCAAGCCATCCTGTTGGCACTCAAGAAAATGATGGAAGGTAAGCATTTTAATATCTGCACCTTGAATGAAGCACTTGAGATCACAGGCGGAAGATTAAACAGCAAGGACAAAGCCGCGCTCGGTGCATTGCATTGCATTGACTGGGCAGACATGTCGCTAGGTCTGCGCAATATGGTGTTCGCAAAAATCATGGAGGTATTACAGCATGAACCAGAATTCAATATGGAGCTGCTTGAAGCGGCAATTCACCGACCCGGTGCTATGCGTTTGCTCAATTGATCGCTGCCAGGTGGCGGTCGGCGCGGTCTTGATAAAAAACCGCATGCGCCCTACAAACACACCAGCACAGCGCGTGATGATGGCAAAACTTTGTATCCGGCTGCAAACATATTTCAAGGGGACAACATGAACTTCAACAACTTTGCATCGCGCCGCAGCAACGTCATCCCGCTACACCCGGCACGCAGCCGGTTGCGCAGGCTACTCGGCGTCATCGCGGACGGTTGGTGGTGGACAAAAGCCCATCTGATCGCCCTGTTGCCGGATCTCCTGCGCCGCTATCTCAGGTACCGCGCGCTCGGCTTCCCGCGACGTTCGGCCTGGTTCAACGCGCGGAACCGCATCGGCGCAGGGCGACGGTAAATGAAAACGCTCCGGACCATCCTCATCCTCGCCGCCGTGCTGTATCCGGCGCATGACGTGGTTCCGGAGCAGCAATTGAACCACCCATGGCAGCCGTTTGTATTCGGCGCGCCGTGCAGCTTGAAAAGCGATTACGAGGATGGCGAGGGCAGAACGTTCGCTGGTTGCCAGACGATCGAAGTCCGATCGCCACGCGGTGCGAAAGAACGAAAACGGAGAGGGATTAAAAAATGAGTGCAACAAATACGGCGAGCGAACACCTGCAGATGATCGAAGACTGTGAAGCGCGCGAATCACGGCTGACCGAATGGGATGTGCAGTTTTTGGATTCGATAAAAAACCGGCTGGAACAAGGCCGTTCGCTGACGACCGGCCCAACGGGACAGGCCGAGAAGCTCGACGAGATATGGGAACGTGCCACGGCACACGGATAACACGATGAGAAAACGTACTCCTCGCCAGCACCTCGACCCGATGGCCTGCATCACCAGGCGCATGCCATTGGCCGAAGACCAGCAGCGCGATATCTGCATCGCCTACCGTGCCAGCCTTCAAGCTCTGTTGCGCGGCCATGGCACGGAGCAAGCGTGGAGCACATTGGCCTGCTCGTTCAACATCGCGCTGATCCTCGCTGAACAGGGCATCGCCGCAGCAACAATACCCACCATCAAACTCGCGCAGGAAGCCCTGCTGCGCGTCCAAAAACGCGCCCTGTTGCGCGGCAAGTGGGCCTTCGATAGCGAAGGCATCCGCGTCGTGCTGGCTGCCGCCAACATCCACGACGAACAACTGGAGATTGCCGCGCGCGGCCAGATCGTCGCAGCACTGAATGAAGTGCATCGGCGAATCGAGGAAGGAATCACAGCATGAAGGCATTAATTTTATCAACGCAGTAACCACCAAAAGGAGACACCATGAACGCAATCACCCAACCCACCCTTCCCTCAATCGGCACACCCATGCCGGGCGGATTTTTCGCCGGCGCGATCAATCTGAACGGTCAGCGCTTCGCCATCATCGTATCCCAGAAATCAATCAAGCTTAAAGGCGTGTGGCATGAAGATGAAATCGACGTGCCGGGCGCAAAATCTTACAACGACGGGCTGGCCAACACACAAGCGATGGCCGATGCGGGCAGCGATCTGGCCAAACTCGTTCTCGGGCTCGATATCGATGACCAAACAGATTTCTACATTCCGTCCCAGGACGAACTGGAACTCTGCTATCGCGCATTCAAGCCCACCCCGGATTTGAACTGGTGCTATGCACGCTCCGGCATCAACCTGTCCGCCGAGCCCCCCACCTATCCTTACACGCCAGAATTTCCCGTGCAGACCATGCTGGATGCCTTCAAGGCGGGCGGCGAAGAAGCGTTCGAGCTTGAATACTACTGGACCAGCACGCAGCACGCCGGCTACTCAGGCTACGCCTGGTTTCAGGGTTTCGGGTACGGACACCAGAGCTACAACAACAAGAGCTGTGAGCTCCGCGTGCGCCCCGTTCGCAGACAACCCATTTAACCAATTCAGTCATTCATCAATCAGGAGCCACCTATGCCCACAACTACAACCCTTGAAATCGACGGAGCCAAGCTCACTGTTGATACGTCTGCACTCTTCCGTGCCTGGCTCGAAAGACACCTCGGCCAGCCCGGCAAACCCTTGTTCGCAATACCCGCTGCGAGGCCGGGCGAACGCTACCTTGGCTCGATCATCGAACCAAGCGGACGGATGCGCCATACCTTTCTGATGCCGGGCGACGAAGAGAAAGATTGGAACGACGGTATGGATTGGGCCAAGAACCTCGGTGGTGATCTACCAGACCGCGTCGAACAGGCCATGTTCCTCGCTCACATGCCGGAGGAATTCCAGAAGGCTGCTTACTGGTCGAATACGCAGCACGCCGGCTACTCAGACTACGCCTGGTATCAGTATTTCAGAAACGGACTCCAGTACTTCAACAACAAGAGCTGTGAGCTCCGCGTGCGCCCCGTTCGCAGAGAATTCAGTAATTAGTCATTTAACGATTTGATTTATTCAGCATGGCTCTCCATACCGACCTGACGATACACAAAACGGCCTACGACCTGTTCGATGCCATCATGGATCTCGCCAAGAACATGCCCCGCGACTTCAAGGCATTGATCGGCGCAGAACTCCGCAAGGAGTGCATTGCCATTCTGGTGCTCATCTTTCGTGCCAATTGCGCACGCGAGAAGGACATGCATATCTTGTCCTTGATCGAACGGTTGCAGGTCGCCGAACTGTTGCTGCGCTTGTCGAGAGATAAGCGGCTGATCTCCACCGGGCAATACGCCAAGGTGATCAAACTCACCAACAGTATCGGCAAGCAGGCCACTGGATGGCGCAAATACGCAAATTCGTCCGCTTCATGATGGTCAAGGCCACGATGACTGTACGAACTTTTAATCTGGTCGCACCGCTGGCCCCCGAGAATCATCAGGCGGCCACCGACATGCGCACAACAGATACCGCCGGGCTAGTTACCCGAGGCAGGTCTGGCGCAGTTTCCTTGTTGACCGGCTGCAGAGGTCGGCAGGGTGACATAGATAGTGCGAATAAACGCAGCACGCCGGCAACTCAAACAACGCCTGGTATCAGAATTTCAAAAACGGAAACCAGAACAACAACAACAAGAGCTGTGAGCTCCGCGTGCGCCCCGTTCGCAGATCAAAACTTGGGCCATCAATATACGGTTGGCCATGCTGATTTTTCTTTCGAGGAGCTGGTGCAAGCCTACCTCGATTGCCGCAACAACAAACGCAACAAACCGACTTCCCTGGCCTTCGAGATCGATCTGGAACACAACCTGTGCCAGCTCGACGACGAACTGCGCAGCGGCTCGTATCGCCCCGGTCGCAGCATCTGCTTCGTCATCACCCGGCCGAAGCCGCGCGAGGTGTGGGCGGCAGACTTCCGCGACCGTATCGTCCACCACCTGCTCTACAACCGGATCTCGCCCCGGTTCTATGCCGGATTCATCGCCGACAGTTGCGCCTGCATCCCAGGGCGCGGCACGTTGTATGGAGCCAAGCGGCTGGAAGCGAAGATCCGCAGCATCACCCATAACTGGAGCATGCCGGCACACTACCTCAAACTGGATCTCGCCAACTTCTTTGTCAGCATCGACAAACGCATCGTGCGTGAACTACTGGCCAAGCGCATCACCGAACCATGGTGGATGCAGCTGACCGAGCAGGTACTGTTCCACGATCCGCGCGAAAACTTCGAACTGCGCGGTGCGCCTGATCTGCTGGACCGGGTGCCGTCGCACAAGCGCCTGACCAATCAACCCGTGAGCCACGGCCTGCCGATCGGAAACCTGTCATCGCAATTCTTCGCCAACGTTTTGCTCGATGCGCTGGATCAATACATCAAGCACAATCTGCGCTGCAGGCATTACGTCCGCTACGTGGACGACATGGTGCTGCTGCACCCATCGCCACAATGGCTCAACCAAGTCCGCGCCGACATAGAAGCCTGGCTGCCGGAGAACCTTGGACTTCGCCTCAACCCGGCGAAGACCATCCTGCAGCCGATAGAACGCGGCGTGGACTTCGTTGGCCAGGTCATCAAGCCGTGGCACCGCGTCACGCGCAAACGCACCATCAATGAGGCGATGCGCCGGGTGCGCGACATCGATGCCAAGGACTTATTCGAAACGGCCAACAGTTACTACGGCTTGCTTCGTCAATCCACACACAGCTATCACCAACGCACCGAGTTATCCAACATCCTGCGTTATCGCGGGCATGTGATCAGCGGCAATTTAACCAAGACGTATCGACATAACCACCAAGGAGATCAAGCATGAACGCACCCACCCCATCCGCAGCAGTAGCGATCAACCAGACCATCGCGATTGAACTGCTCACCCCATCGCCAACCAACCCGCGCAAACGCTTCGACGAGGCCAAGCTCAATGAACTGGCCGAGTCGATCAAATACCAGGGCGTGCTGCAGCCGCTGTTGGTGCGCGAGATTCGATCTGCGCCTGGCAGACCGGCTGCCGTCTGGCCATTCCCCGAGCCTTACACCCTGGCCGACAAGCTCTATGCCGAGCGCATCCATGCCGGACAGGCCGAAATGCCCTCCGATATCGACAGTAAAAACATGGCCGGCGTCAAAGTCGCGCTCGCTGAGATCAAGAAAAACCAGAACCGCGAACGGGCAGCCACACGCTACGAGATCGTCGCAGGCGAGCGCCGCTACCGTGCCGCCAAACTGGCCGGACTGACCGAGCTGCCCTGCTTCGTGCGCGAGCTCACCGATCTGCAGGTGCTGCATGCGCAGGTGATCGAGAACCTGCAGCGCGACGACCTGCATCCGCTGGAAGAAGCCGAAGGCTACCAGCGCCTCATCGAGCTGGGCAGCAAAGCCGAGGATCTCGGCACCGAGATCGGCAAGAGCCGCGCCTATGTCTATGCCCGGCTCAAGCTGCTGACACTCTGCAATGACGCGCGCAAGGCGTTCTATGACGGCCTGCTCGATGCCTCCCGCGCACTGTTGATCGCCCGCATCCCGACCGACAAATTGCAGTTGGAAGCGCTTAAAGCGATCACCCATCCGCGCTTCGGCGACGAGGCCATGTCATACCGCGAGGCCAAGCATCATATCCACGAACATTTCATGCTGGATCTCGCCAAGGCGCCCTGGTCGCCCAAGGATGCCGAGCTGTTGCCCAAGGCCGGCGCTTGCGCCACCTGCCCAAAGCTCACCGGCAACCAGCCGGATCTGTTCGACGACGTGCAAAGTAAAAACGTCTGCACGGACACCGTTTGCTTCGGCCTTAAAAAAGTCGCCCACGTCCTGCTCATCCAGAAACAGGCCGCAGCCGACGGCCACAAGGTGATCGCCGGCAAGGAAGCGAAAAAGATGATACCTCACCCGCATTATAGCAATTACAGCCTGAATCACTCCTTGCAGCAGCAAGGCATGACCCTGTTGACCGAGGCCATCCCGAACGATCCCAAGGGCACCACCTGGGAAAAGGCGCTGATCAAGACCAAACTGCTCACCGCCCAGGATGGAAAACCGTCCGTGCAAAAGACCCTCATCGAAGATCCTCACCACAAAGGCGAGATCATCCAGACCATCAGCATCGAGGCCGCCACCAAAGCGCTGCGCCAAGCGGGTTTCGAGATCAAGCTCAAGGGCGCCGCCTCGTCCGGATCGAAAGCCGACAAGCAGCGCCTGGAAAAAGAAAAAGCCGCCGTCGGGGCGGAGAACGCCTTCCGCACCAGACTGTTTGAAGACCTGCGCGCCAGCATCGCTGCCGATCTGGCCGCCGGCAAAATGCGTCCCGAACTTTTCCGCGTACTGGCCGAGGATACATTCAATGGAGCGCGATATGACAACGACCTTGTCAAAGGCCTCATCGCCTGGCATGCGCCGGACCTGGCCGCACTACCCAACCATGACGCGCGTGCCGAGGCCTTCGAGAAAAGATTGCCGGATATGGACCCGAGCGAACACTTCCTGATCGTGTTCGAGATGGAGATGGCATCCGAACTCGATGTCGATATCTGGGCGCTGAAAAGAGCAGATGGCAAGACACCACAAACCATGCTGCGTATCGCCCAGATACAAGGCGTCGATGCCGAGGCAGTGCGGAATGCCGCGATCGCCGAGGTTAAGGCTGTTCAAAAAGCAGTCGCCAAACCCGCTTCTACCCCAACCGCTGCTGCGCCTGCAGCGAAAAAATCCGCGCCAAAAAAGAAAGCTGCGCAAGCAGCGGAGGCAACAGCGTGAAGGTCAACCCCGGAAAAACAAATAAGGTCGCCGGACTTCGTCCGGCGGTATTTGATGATGCCGCCATGGCGGCAACGGCGCAATGCCGCTGGTTATGACCAAAGAACGCCCAATTTTATTTTCCGCCCCGATGGTGCGTGCTCTGCTGGATGGAGGCAAGACCCAAACGCGGAGGACAGTGAAGCCGCAGCCATCCAGCAAACTCTGCAAGGAGTGCAACCCAACAACAAAAAGTGTGTATGCAGCATTGTTCGACGGGAAGCGGATACCGTGCCCATACGGCCAGCCAGGTGACCGCCTATGGGTGCGCGAGACATGGCGCATCGGCGCATGGAATGAAGATGGGGGCGAGATCGCCGTGGACTACCTGGCCGACAACCACAGCCGGCGAGAATGGTTGCAGGTTCCCGAAGCCGACGACTTTGAAAAATACTGGCTGCAATGCTGCGACGATTGCGACAAGGCTGGCGAAAAGACGGATGAGGAGGGCAAATATCACTGGCAGCCCAGCCAATCGCCCTGCAGGATCCACCCCAGCATCTTCATGCCGCGCTGGGCGTCGCGCATCACGCTGGAGATCCTCAGCATGCGCGTGGAGCGGGTGCAGGACATCAACTATAAAGATGCACTCGCCGAAGGCGTCAGCGATATGTACGCTCTGCTACATAAAGACTGGAAGCCATTGGATGGTGAATCAGGCAATGACACTGGGCGGCGCTTGAAATGGCCACAACGCCTTTATCAACAGCTTTGGAAATCCATCAACGGCCCCGGCTCATGGGACGTAAACCCGTGGGTATGGGCGATCGAATTCAAGCGGGGGAAGCCATGACCAACCCGCTCTTCCTCACAGCCGACGAGTTGCGTGACCTGACCGGCTTTGCGCTCAAGGAGCGGCAGATCGCCCAGCTCCGCACCATGGGCATCGCATTCCGTCTCAATGGGCACGGCAAGCCGGTGGTGACACGCACGGCGGTCGAAGGTGTGGCAGAGCAACAACCAACCCAACAGGCATGGCGGCCTGCCGTATTGCAGGGCGGCCGATAAGGAGCGTAGTATGTCCAGCATGGGAAGAAAACCGACCGTCAATTTGAACTTGCCGCCGAGGATGCGCGCACGCGCGCGTGGCAACAAGGTGCATTACTACTTCGATGCCGGCGGAAAACCGCGCAAGGAGATCCCGCTTGGCAGCGACTATGCGCTGGCCGTTAAAAAGTGGACCGAACTGCAGATCGACCAACCGCAGCCGGAAACATTCCTGACCTTCCGCAAAGTAGCCGAGCGCTACGTTCGCGAAATCCTGCCTGGCAAAGCACCCCGCACCCAGGCGGACAATCTCACCGAACTAAAATTCCTCTATCGGTTTTTTGACAACCCGCCGGCAATGCTCGACAGCATTCGTCCTATCCACGTCCGGCAGTACATGGACTGGCGCAATCCATCAAAGGTCCGCGCAAACCGCGAGAAGGCCTTATTCAGCCACATCTGGAACATGGCCAGGGATTGGGGTTACACCGACCTACCCAACCCCTGCGCGGGCATCAAGGGCTATTCAGAGACCGGACGCAAGGATATCTACATCGAGGAGACTACTTACATCGCCGTACACGGGGCCGCAAGCCAACCGCTGCGCGATGCGATGGATATGGCCTACCTCACCGGTCAACGCCCTGCAGACGTCCTCAAAATGACCGAGGCCGATCTCCGCGACAGCGTGCTGCATATCACCCAGGGCAAGACCAAAACCAAACTGCGCATCCGCATCGAGGGCGACCTGGCTATTCTCATCGAGCGCATCCTGGCGCGCAAGATCGGCCATAAGATCCGCAGCCTGTACCTGATCGTGGACGACCATGGTCAGCGCTACACCTATCCCATGCTGCGCGCCCACTTCGATACCGCACGCGAAGCTGCCGGCGTGGCCAAAGCCACCTTCCAATTCCGCGACCTGCGCGCCAAAGCCGCCACCGACAAGACCGAATCATCCGGCGATATCCGCCAGGCTCAAAAGCAGCTTGGCCACACCACCGTCACCATGACCGAGCACTACGTGCGCGGAAGGCGAGAAAGTAGGTCCGACAAAACAAAATAGGAGCGATTTGACAAATAGCAAATCTTTCGGGTATGGTGCGCGTCAGGTGCTAACAACACTATGCAGAAGCGGATAGCCCCGCGCCCGAAAGTCGTGGTTTTTTTACGTCCATGTTTTCATGGCCGAGCGTGAGGCTAATACAAGACCCGCAAGGGAAATATGCCCGCCGACTTCTGCCGGTTGTTAACGCTTGGCCGCCCACGGTCATCGTGGAATCCCTAACAAGGAGCAGAAGATCATGAACACACCATCCCGCAAACCGTCCGTCAAGCTCGTCCACGGCAAAGCCACCACCACCAGCCTCATCGTTGCCAAGAGTTTCGGCAAACAGCATTACAACGTGATTCGCACAATCCAGAATCTGGAATGCTCACCGGAATTTAGCGCCCTCAATTTTGAGTTGGCTGGATATACCGATGCACAGGGCAAAAAACGTCCGATGTATATCATCACCCGCAAAGGATTTTCCTTTCTCGCATGCAAATTCACCGGCAAGGAAGCTGCGCAATGGACAGAGAAGTTCATCGAGGCGTTCGATCAGCTCGAACAGCACGCGCTGGAGAAGGCTGCGGCCAAGCGTGCGCCGCCAGCTCTGCCACCAGCACCCAGGGCGCTACCCGCTATCACCGGCGAACGCCAAACGCGCATCAACCAGCGCGCATGGGCGTTGACTCGTGTGGCCTATGAACAATTCCGCGATGCGATGATGGAAGACGTGATGGTCATGGCTGGCCACACCAATCCGGAAGATTGGCAGCCGCTGGAGACGCGCAAGGACGTGCTGGAATTGATCTACTGTGCCGCGCGCGGCATGGAATCTTACGCCAACAGCATCCACCGGCGAGGCCATCGCTTGGCGCGGATGGTGGGGGAAGATTACGTCAAAACCACGGCGAAGTTTCGTCCGGCAAAGGAGCATTGAAATGGGAAGAACATCACAGAACGACTTGCCGCCGCGCATGACCATCAGAAAGCGCAACAGCATTGAATATTATTATTATCTAAGAACACACAAAAACGGCAAACGAGAAGAAATACCGCTAGGGCGGAACAAGGCATCCGCTTTTTCAAGGCATATAGAAATTGAAAGGCAGCTTGAGGCAGAAAATTTATATCCAAATATAAAGGCCAGGACAAATATTCCTTGGCTTGCTGTTTTTTTATATAAGAGGTGCAAGATAGCAGCAAAAAAACGTGGAATAGATTTTTTGATAACGCCGGATGATATTGAGAAACTAGCAACGCGCGCCGCTGGTAGATGTGAACTTACCGGAATCGCATTTTCATTTGAGACCTACAAAAATAAAAAAATACGGCCATGGTCACCAAGTATCGACCGGATTCATTCTGATCAAGGCTACACATTTGCCAATGTCAGACTGGTTTGCTCGGCTGTCAATCTCGCGCTTAATCAGTTCGGTGAGGGTACACTAATGAAGATAGCAAAGGCTTTAATCAAGAATAAATTAGGCCGTATTGTCACATAGTTTGCGGAAGTATTGCGGAACAAGTTAGCAGGTGCTATCGTCTGGTGCCCGGAACCGGAATCGAACCGGTACGCTGGTTTTACCCAAGCGACGGATTTTAAGTCCGTTGTGTCTACCAATTTCACCACCCGGGCGGGTATTTGGAGGCGAGACCCGGAATCGAACCGGGATGGGCGGATTTGCAATCCGCTGCAT
>Ga0209342_10000766_pt1 | contig 37336 bp, 25 predicted proteins | sample RifCSP16_2_FD_184023 | JGI IMG/M metagenome (GOLD analysis project Ga0209342, IMG submission 184023) | Soil microbial communities from Rifle, Colorado - Rifle CSP2_sed 16_2 (SPAdes) (version 2) | ecosystem: Environmental > Terrestrial > Deep subsurface > Rock core/Sediment | place: Rifle...
TAATCGGATTAACTTTCGTGTCAAGGTATAGAAAATCCCAATAAGTTATGAATAAAGCATTAGTGACAGGCGGTGCCGGATTTATCGGTTCGAATTTAGTTACGCAGCTATTGAGAAATAATTGGAAAGTAATTTTGTTTGACAACTTATCTAGAGGCGGAACCAAAGAAAATCTAAATTGGATAAAAAAAAGTGCTAACAAAGGTAGTTTAACAATTGTGATAGATGACGTAAGGCGCGAAAAACAGGTTGAAAGACATGTTGAAAAAGTTGATGTAGTTTTCCACTTAGCGGCTCAAGTTGCCGTAACAAATTCGCTCAGCGATCCTAAGAAAGACTTTGATATTAATGCAAGAGGAACTCTTAATGTGCTTGAGGCAGCAAGACGGGCGAAGCAAAAACCCCTTGTTCTATATTCTTCAACGAATAAAGTATACGGTTCTTTAGAGAGTGTAAAGTATAAAGAGGGAAAAACCCGCTACATCTGTCAGACTTACCCAAAAGGTATAAACGAAGAGAATAGGCTTGATTTCCATACTCCGTATGCTTGTTCAAAGGGGGCAGCGGATCAATACGTTAGGGATTATAAAAGAGTTTATGGTCTTAATACGGTTGTTTTCAGACAATCCTGCATATATGGGCCAAGACAGTTTGGCATTATCGAACAAGGCTGGATGGCTTATTTAGCTGCATCTGCAATTTTAGCTAAGCCGATTACTTTTTTCGGAAACGGAAAACAGGCTAGAGATGCACTTTTTATTGACGATTTGATTAGCGCTTTTCTTTTAGCAGTTGAAAAGAGACGTTTGGTTTCTGGGCAAGTGTATAACATAGGAGGAGGAGTAGATAATTCAGTATCTTTAATAGAATATACCGATAAGTTAGAAAGGGTTCTCGGTAAAAAAATTCAAATAAAAAGTGACAAATGGAGATTGGGCGACCAGAAAGTGTTTATTTCAGATAATAGCAAAATAGAAAAAGAATTAGGTTGGCATCCAAAAACTTCGATTGACGATGGTCTAATAATATTAGTGAAATGGATTAGTGATAATATTAGTTTGTTTAGATGACAAATAAACGAAAACCAAAAGTGGCTATATTTCATTGCGGCTTTATTTATTCCGGTGGCGGGGAACGGATTGTTTTAGAAGAAGCCAGGGGTTTAAAAAAAAGAGGCTATGAAGTAGAAGTTTATGCACCTACCTTGGATAAAAAAAAGTGTTATCCGGAGCTTGTTTCCGAAGTTGGCGTTAAAACTTTTTTCCCTTCTTATGTCGATAAAATCCCATACAGGAACGCTTTGAGAATGCTTGCGACAAGCATTTTAGCACCATTGCTTTCAGTAAAATTTAAAGACGTCGACGTTTTCATCGGAGCAAATCAGCCAGGCGCATGGATTGCATTTTGTGTTTCCAGGGTATTAAAAAAGCCTTATATAGTTTATCTTAATCAGCCGAATCGAATTGTTTATCCGCGACCGGTTGATATTGAATTTGGGTGGGCGACAACAGTAGGTGACTATCAATTTTTATATAAATTATTTCGAGTTTTAAGACCAGCTCTTTCTTTATTAGACAAAATTTCGATAAATAGCGCTCATGAGCTTCTGGTTAACGGTGAATATATAGGAACTGCAATAGAAAATGTATATTCCAAAAGAATAACTAATGTACCGGCAGGTTCTTATTCATACCCTTTTTCCAAATTGTATCTTAATCCGCACACGGCGTATCAAGGGAAAATTAACATTTCAAATAAAGTTATTACAAAGCCATACATTTTATTAACCAATAGACACGACCCTCAAAAAAGATTTGATTATGTAATTACCGCGATGAAAGCTGTTTTGCGAAAGCACCCGAAGGCTTCCTTAGTAATTCCTGGACCTTTTACTAGGCACACCAAAAAACTGATAGATTTAGCTAAGAAATTAGATATAGAAGATATGGTAATTTTTCTTGGGAAGGTAGCTGAAAATGACTTACAGAAGCTCTACCGACACGCTGCAGTTTACTGCTATCCCTCGCCTGAAGAGGATTATGGCTTAGGGCCACTTGAGGCAGGCGGTTGGGGAGTACCGACTGTTGCCTGGAGGCACGGGGGCCCAACCGTAACAGTGGAGGATGGTGTAACCGGGTTTTTAGCCGAACCTTATAAAATTTCCGACTATGCCGAGGCGATACTTAAACTTCTAGGCAATCAAAAGCTTCGCGCGAAAATGGGTAAAGCTGCTTGGGAGAGGACAAAGAATGTTTTTTCATGGGATAACCACGTCGATATCCTCGAAAAATCAATCCTTGACATAATGTAACTTATAAGTTACTGTATGAAAAAGAAAGTAATAATAGATGAAAGGACAAAGACGGAGATTCATAGATTTCCATATAGTGTTCAATTGAGCTTTGAAGGATATTTTGACATCTTGGCTGAAGAGGGAAGGCTAGAATATCCTGATGCGAAGAAGGTCAGGAAAGGTCTTTTTGAAATTAGAATAAAATCTGAAGGAGAGTATCGAGGGTTGTATGCCTACGTCGAAAAGCAATTTATTGTTATCTTACACGCTTTTCGCAAAAAGACTCAGAAGATACCTATAAAGAGCCTGAAAGTTGCAGAGAGGAGGCTGAAAGAATATGAGTAATTATAAGATCAGGAAGGCATTGAGAACCGGTAAACTAATTGCGTGGGACGAGCTTTTTGCAAGCTATCCGAAAGAAAGACAAGAAGCAATCAAAAGGAAAGCTAGATACTTGCGATCGGCGATTGAATTACGAAGACTGAGGAGAAAATTAAAGTTATCCCAAACGGAACTAGCTAAAAAGATGGATGTAAAGCGGGAGTTTATTTCTAGGATTGAGTCAGGTCAGCAAAATATTACTTTAGAGACGCTGTACCGGATTGCAGAAGCAACAGGCAAGAAATTCGAGATTCAATTTAAATAACTTCGTGCGAAAATGGGTGAAGCAGCATGGGAGAGGACAAAGAATGTTTTTTCCTGGGATAACCACGTCGATATCCTCGAATCCTCAATCCTTCAATTCATATAAACATTACAGTTTCAAGAAAATTTGTTATAGTTTAATGTATGCTGGGAAAGTTTGTCGACAAGATTCTTCATGAGGAGGAGTCTTTAGTAGAAAAGAAGAGAAAGCCCAAGAGAAAAAAAGAGAAAGGGACATGGCTAATTGCCTTTATTTTATTTATTCTCGCCTTTTTGCCTCGGCTATATTTTATTTATTTTGTTTCTAATCCGGACAATCCGGGAGCGGGGTGGTTTGGAGATGCCTATCACCATTGGCAGATTGCGTACTTAACCCGCGAAGTGGGTTTGTCGCATGGTTTTTTAAGACTTTGGGATTTAAAAGGAATGGAGTATTTCTGGGGGCTTTTACACCCTTTATTTACTTTACTTGCATTTGCAATTTCAGGGAGCATATCTATCGGAGTAGAGCGTGCTATGACCGCTTTTATGGGTTCTATATCTGTATTTTTAATATTTTTACTCGGTAGAAAATATTGGAATAATAAAGTAGGTATTGCGGCGTCACTTTTTGCAGCGCTAAATCCGGTCGGAGTATTTAACGATGGAACAGGAATGGTAGAACCTATTGGAATTCCGTTTTTACTTCTTAGTCTTTATTTGTGGCCTAATAAACCATTTCTGGCTGGTACTTCTTTAGTTATAGCTTTGACTGCAAGAGCGGAATATTGGGTTTTTTCAATAGGAATTTTATTTGCAATGCTTATTCTTTCCGGTAAAAAAGTTCATTTCGACCATAAAATGATGCTTTTTATAGGATTTTTAATCCCTTTAGTTTTATATATGAAGTATCTTTTGGATTATACAGGCAACCCTATTTACCCTTTTTATTGGAATTATGTCACAAATATTTTCGGTACTTGGCAATTAAAACCCGTGTTAACCTTGGAGGACATTCAAGCCAGATTTATCTTTCGTGTAATTTTGGCTGTTACGGTTTTGTTGGTATTTTTGGTTCTTCGAAAAAAACCCAGAGGGAAATATTTATACCTTTTAGGGTTGGGTAATTGGATATTTCTTGGAGCAACATTTGGATTAGGTGCTTATATAAAAAGCTATATGAGTTACGTTTGGTATGTCAGATTTATGATTCTTCCTTATGCGTTTTTGGGAGTTTTATTTGCAGTATTTCTTTTTTGGATTATTCCCCGCATTCGTTATATAAAATTCATTCATAAGCTTTATTTTAACTGGATTGTATTTTTTACGGTTCTTCTGGCGATACAACCTGTTTGGTTATTAATTTGGGGAAGATATGCAAAAACTCAACCTGCGTGGGAGGCGACGATAAAAATTGCAGATAATATAGCTGGGCATTATAAAGAAGGCGGACTTTTATTTGTTGAAGGAAATCCCGAAATTACATACGCTTTAGTTAAATACCATAATCTTGAAGGAAAAAATATAATAGGACAAATGTTTGATCCGTATTTTTATATAGAAGGAGATGCTTATGAAAATTGGGGCGAAAATCGGGAAAAGATATTAAATTGGATAAAAGGAAACAATATTCGTACGATTGCTACTTATGTTCAATCTGAGCGCTATTCGAAGCTGGTAGAGTATGAATCCGAATATTTTTCAGAATCAGTCGGAATTCCAGACAGTAATATAGTAATTTACCAAGTTGATGAAAAACTTTACCGAGACGAAATTTAACTACGAAAGCAAAAAGTGGGGTGTTGTTCCTCTAACTAATAAATATACAAACTTCCAAGGATTAGATCTCGAATTTTTTAAAAAAGTTATTGCTCCTTTTAATCCTAATAAAAATTGGAAAGTTGTAGATTTAGGTTCGGGTGGGGGCAATATTGATGCAAGTTTGCATAAAATTTATCCGAAATGGTCAATTACAGGTATCGATATAAATAAAACAATCGTAAGGCTTGCAAGACATAATTTCCCGCAAATAAAGTTTTTAAAAAGAAGCGCAGTAAGAATTCCCGCAAAACTTCAGAGTTTGGATTTAGTTTACGCATATGATGCACTAGAGCATTTCGAAAATTTGGAAAGTGTATTGAAAAGTACTTATCTTCACCTTAAAAATGGCGGTATTTTTTATGTGGCAATTCCGCTAGAGCGACAGTTTCCAACAATTTACTGGTTTTTGTATAAATTGGGGTGGAGAGGCAAGAAGGAAAAATCAGGACACGTAAACTATTTTGATTATAAAAGTTTTACCAAATTAGCTAAAAATTACAGATTCAGACTTATTAAAAAACAATTTTCATTTCACCCTTTTTTTTCATTTTTTGATGTGGCATTTTATTTTCTCCAAGAACTCTTTCACAAATCACTCGCTTTCGAGACAACGGTTTCTGAGATGAAAACAGGTTTTAAAAAGACAGTCTTTACTTTACTCAAAAACGCAATATCGACTGTTGGTTATATAGAATCAACTTTCCTTTGGTGGTTACCCGGCGGCAAAGGGCACTTTCTCTTTATCAAGGATAAAGATAATGATTTTTTTTCAACACATCCTCCTCTTACCGTAGCTGAAGAGTACCAACAAAAATATGGTCTAAAGAAAGCTGTGCAGCCCAGAGATATTGAAGTAAAAAAACTTCTTGAAAAACTCAAGTATAAAGACGCGAAAAGGATTCTTGATTTTGGATGCGCGAATGGTATTTGGCTAGAAAGACTTTTATCCGAGACAACTGTCAAAGGATTGGGGGTAGATGTCTCGGAGAAATTGATTGAGTTTGCCAATAACCGATATAGGAGGAAAGGGAAATATATCTGTACGAAAAGACAGTGGCCGCTAAATCCGAAAAGTGTCGATTTTTGCATATCTTTTGATACTTTTGAACACATTAAGGACAAAACATTTGAGCTAAATCGGCTTTCCAAAACAATTAAAAAAGGAGGAAGAATTCTTTTTTATACGCTTAATCCGAATAATAAATATACAGTCGACTGGTTTTTTGAAAAATTAGGAAGCGATTTTATGTATAAGCGAGCAGACCATAACAAGAATTTATTCATCGCTCCCCAAGATTTTACGAAATTATTAAAAATAGCGGGTTTTGTTAACATTGGATACGAACTTTACGACGGCCCTGTTAATTTAATCTGGCGGGTAGTTAGCTACTATTCAGTAAAAACAGTTGAGAGATTATCTAAAACTTTAAAAAGAAGAAGTATTTTGAATAAATTTATAACCTTTAATGATTTAGTTTTAAGGAGTATGAATCCAATTAATAATGTAATTGATGGATATTTCTGGAAGAAAGGGTATTCCAACGGCTACTTTTTGTGGGCAGAAAAGGGGTAAATGTAAAAAATCATGAATATACTTTTTAGATTGTTTGGTATTGAAAATCATTTTTTGGATTTTGACCTAAATGTAAAAAAGCTAGGATGGAGTAGGGGATGTAGGAAACTTATTGAAGGTCTTGGATTAAAAGTTAAATTAAATCTTAAGAACTTTCCAAAGAAAAGGGCCGTTTTGGTTTATTCAAATCATCCGACGGGGTTGGATCCATACATTTTAGGCTATGGATTAGGACGAGATGATTTTATTTTTCTGGGAGATCAGTATCAAGCTGGAAAAGGGGATAATGTTGCGAAGCACGTGGCTTCAACAGCTTCTACAGGTTTTTGGCGAGCTTTATTAAGAAGACGTCCTACTAATTGGCCTGGATACATAAATATGAGAAAAAAGGTACCGCCAGTTAGTCAAAAGAAGGCTAAAATGGTAAATAAGATTGCAGTTGCCAAAATAGTTAAGAATTTGAAAGATGGACGTGTTTCAGTTGTATTTCCATCAGGTGGTGAGTATGAATTTCTGCCATGGAAGGGTGGTTTGGCGAAAATAATTACAAATGTTTCAAAAAAAAAGATAAGATTTCTACTTTACAAAATCAAATTCAAAAAATTTTCCGAATTGAAATTGATGCTTCATTTCATGAGCGGAAAAAGGCTTTTTTCAAACTTAGAAATAATAGGTTACCCGGTTGGGCTAAAGGATAACCATCTGAAAACTGATGTAAATAAGCTTACCGATATATTGAAAGCTATGTAGTAAGATTAAGTTAAGTAGTTTATTGTTTATGACAAAAATGACGTCCTCCCCAAGCGCGCCTGCCTGCTGGCAAGGCAGGGAGACTTGGGGTTTCCGTCTATACGTGGCTGCGCTATCCCGCCTTTAGCGGGACGGCGCCTCATCTCTGAGTGCGGAGACCCGGGGAATTCGGCTTGCAGCCGATGTATTAAAATGAAAAAAGCGTTTCAGGTATTTTTTAAATCCACTAATTTTTCAGTTTCACTGGTTATCCAAATTAGCCTATTAGTTGTTGCAATTGCCTTGATAGGGGGCATTTCATACATTATCGGATTTCCATATCTTTCGGGAAATGAGTTAGCGGGGAATGATACAACCGCTTTTTTCACCATAACCGAATGGATACATAGGTATTATCCAAATATCCCATTTTGGTATCCCTTACAGGGTGGAGGGGTTTCCTTTGATGGTTATCCTTGGTTTGCTGCTTTAATCGTCAATTTAATAACTTTTTATACCAAACTTGACCTTGCGCAGTCATTCCGCCTCTTAGGGTTTTTGAGTGTACCATTGACAGGTATTGGAATTTTCGTTTTCTGTTGGGTAAGACTTACCAAGGTGAATCCGGTTTGGTTAAGACAACTATTGGGCATTATCGCTGCTTTATTTTTTGCAATATCCCCAGTCAGTTGGATATGGCTTGCACAATGGGGATTTTATGCAGACCAAGTATCTGTTATTTTTGTTCCTTGGATCTTTTTATTTTTTGATCTTTATTTGGACCGTTTATTTAATAAAAAATATGATTTTCTCTACAGGATTGGTTTTGTAGGAACATTAGTTTTTTGGACATTAGGATTTCTGACCCATTTCTTTGTCGGTACAACTTCTATAGCTATTTTTATTTTAATGGGTATTACAAGGTTTATTTTTCAAAAAGAAAATAAACTATTACTTGCTCGAAGACTCATTGTCCCTTTTATCTTATTCTTCGTTTGCTTAGGCGGTTTAGTTGCCTTTCGTTACTACTCGTATAACCGTTACTCAGAAATGGTTGCAAAAGGGGGATACTCCGGATTGGGAAATCCCATAATAAATAGAGAAGGAACAAAGGAGAGTATGCAAACGCCGGAAACAATGCTCTCGCTTAAAAACCCCATTGAGCTTATTGATTATAAAGAAATACGCCATGTTATTAAACATATGAGGTTTCCATTTTATGTGTGGCTACTTACGCTTTCCAGTTTGTTATTTGCTATTTTCAAATCAAAGAAAATATTCGTCTTTTCGCTTTTTTCTGCTATTGGATTTTTTGCTAACACAAATGTGGATTTATACATTCTTTTTCAAAACATACCACTTTTAAAAGATATTCCTATATTGAATCAACTTCCATTAAGTTTTGTGGGAAGATATTTTTTTGTGCCTGGACGCGTCCTTACACCCATTGCTGCAGCATATGGTGCGTATATCATTTGGGAGTTGTTATTCTCTTTACCCCTTGTGTTATTAAAAAGATATAAAAACAGTATTTTAAGTTTCTTCCTTCACACACAAAAGACAATCCTGGTTACAGCATTGACATTAGTTTCGTTTGCTTTTATAGTCTATCGGTTTTACAACACACCATTTGACCGTTTCACCGTAAATTCTGGTCCATACATGCTTGATCTAAGGGATATCTGGAGATACTCGAGAATTCCGATGGAGATGTTACCACTTCAGTACACGCAAAAAGAAACACAATTTTTAGCAAGCAATCCAGAATATAATGAAATTGCCGATTATGTTTATTTACAATATCTTTGCACACACGAAGATAATAATATACCCATACAGGGATCTTACCCAAATAACCATCTATGTAGCCACTACCTGACTTCACCAGATAATAAGTTTGCCCCTTTTAATCAGATAATGGTCGCGCGGGAAGAGTGCATTAAAAAAGATCGCCAAGAGTACAAAGGAGACTACAGATATTGCAACGCGATGTTTTTTTCACTATCCGATCAGCTGGCTTTGAAAAGCTGGAAACCGTTTGCGATAAGCAAAGACATATCGGGCGAGTTGGAAGGGAGAAAAGATTTTTTTGCAGGTCTGCCGCAAGACAGATCTTATAGATACGACGTTACGGGATTTGCCGGAAAAGTTCTTCAGGGGACGAGTCTGGTCAATCGCGGCAAGCAAATCCAGATATATATGGGTACACTAAGCCTAATTTATAATAGCTGGAATTATCTGGGTCAAATCATGTATACCAATTTTCCTTTGTATCAAAAACCTGGTGTGTTGACGGAACTCGGAAAATGGTTTGGTTTGGAATACGTTTTTCTTGCAGGTACACCTCTGGAACCTCTTGATTACTGGGCACAAGATACAAATTGGGAAAAACTTCCAAATATTCCCAGAAATAATCTATTAAAAGAAAAAGCCTTGGAAAATCTTAACGAAGGATGGAGAAAGTTCAATCAGCCAACTGGAGATATTACCTGGGATAATCGGCCGAAAATGCTTGTTGTAACTGATAATTCAAAACCATTTTATGATGAAACATTTAAATTCATGACTCGCGGGGGATTACCTTATGAGCAGGCGGTTCCGGTTATGGGTAAGAAAAATGTTGATGAGTATTCATTATCCGAACTGAAACAATATGAAAGCATTCTCATGCGCTCATACGGTTATAAAAGTCGATCCAAAGCTTATCGACTTTTGGATAGTTATATAAAAAGCGGCGGTAATCTTATTTTTGATACCGGTTGGCAGTACAATATTCCTGATTACCAACTTGACCGTGCGCCTTCATTCATGCCTTTTGATTCCTTAAGCTGGCAGAATCTGAATTCCAGTGCGCGTTTGACCATAGCAGACAAATCATTTTTAAAAGATATCGATGAAGCTAAATTAGGAGATATGCGCTATGGCGATAACGCATCCTGGGGAGTATCTACCCCGGGGAGTCTCAAAGATTGGGCAATTCCAATAGTTACCCTTGAAGGTAAGCCGCTCATAGTTGCGGGAAAATATGGGGAAGGAAAAGTTGTTTGGATAGGATTTAACATAATTGCTCATGCGGAAGACAAAGATGCGCCTGAAGAAGCAAAGCTGTTCTCTCAGTTAGTTTCATACATTTTTGAGGGGGGGCAGAAAGTGACAACCTATACTACTCGGGAAAACCGTATTTCCCCAGATGAAGTAGAATTTACTTTAAATCAAAAAGTGGTTAACACTTCAAACCTCTTCTTTCGAGAAGCATATTATCCTGATTGGAAAGCTACATTGATTTCGGGAAACAAAAGTACCGTTATTCCTGTTCGACGAGCGGGACCGGGATTCATGGTTTTATTAATACCGCCGGTACAGGTAGGAGATAGAGTTGCGCTAAAACTGGAATCACCATTAGGACAGCACATAGCCAATGCAGTTTCCATTGCGACGTTTGTGGGATTATTATTTTACCTTGTTATCCCGCAGTTATTTAACTTTATATCAGTATATCTTAAGAAGGCAGTCGGTGTTTACCTGAGTGTTACTCCCCAATTGTCGATAAATAAATATCTCAAGAAGAAGTTTAAAGATATTACTCTTTCAGGAGAAGATGAGGATGCAAATTATTAACAATGAAGATACTTATTATTCAACCCTGGATCTCATATCGTGGCGCTGAATCGGTCAGTGTAGAGGAAGCATATTATTTAAAGAAGCTTGGCCATCAAACGGCAGTTGCAGCGATTTTTGTTGACAAGGCGCGACTTCCGGAACACGGGAGAGAAGCAGATTATTTATTACCCCCAAAAATTTTAAGCCGGATTTGTCAAAAATCCCGCTTAGTTCTTTTTTTACTCGGGCCTATTTGCCTTTTTTGGGTTGTCTTGAAGGTCATTAAAAGCTGCGACGTCTTGAATCCCCATAATTTGCCAAGTGTTTGGATTGCGGCTGTTTTGGGAAAACTTTATGGTAAGAAAGTCATTTGGACTGCGCACGGTGTGCCAACAAAAGTTTCATGGAAAGAAAAAAAAAGCATTTTTGAGTATTTTGTTTGGTTTTTTGGCGCAAGCTGGATAAATATCTGGACAGTCCGAATGACCAACCTTATTATTTCTCCCTCAACTAAGCTTGCCAAACAGATAAAGAGTCGCTATGGGAAGAACGCGGTAGTTCTTTATAACGGGATAAGTGAAACTCCGGCAAATGCAGATATTTTACCTAAGGAAATTTTGAAATTGCGGGCAGGCAGCGACTTACTTTTATTACATGTAGGAAATCTGCATCAACAAAAAGGTCAAATTATAACACTTCAGCTAGTTAATAAATTACGAAAAAAAGGAATTGAGACAGCAGCCGTTTTCGTTGGAGATGGGCCGGATAAAAATAAGTTAAATGTTAAAAGTGAGAAGTTAGAAATAAAAAATCACGTTTTTTTTACAGGTTATATTCCTCATAAAAAAATAGGCGCGTATTATGAAGTTTGTGATTTAGTTGTACTGCCCTCTGTTAATGAGACATTTTCAGCAGTTCCTTTGGAAGCATTATCGCACGGGCGATGCACGTTGGTTTCAACAGGGGCTGGGGTAAAAGAAGTACTTAACGATTATCATCTTTTTGCCAGTCCAACTGCAGATGATTTCTATAAAAAGACTATTTTATTTTTGGAAAACAGAGATTTATATCAAAAAAAGGTAAAAGCTGGAAAAATATTCGTTAATCAAAAATTTTCCTGGACAGCTTACTGCAAAACTTTTACAAAAGAAGCACAAAATTTGTTATATGAACGGACCGTATCTCCAACTATCTACAACAAAGCCTATTATGGAGTTCACTATGAATATCCCGCACCCCCCTTGCGGGAAGAAAGAGTCGCGCGCCTAAAGCGAGCACAAACACTTGCAAGAATTGGAAAAGATAATTTAGTTTTGGACTTGGGTTGCGGTAACGGGGAGCTCTCCATACTTCTTGCAAAAAAAGGTGCCAGAGTCTGGGGGATAGATTATAGCAGGGACGCAATTAAAATATCTGAAGAAAAAAAGAAACAATTACCAAGCAGGACTTCTGAAAGGATTCATTTTGCATACATGGATGCGGGAAATCTTACATTTGAGGATAACTTTTTTGACCGCATTATTTGTCTTGACGTCTTTGAGCATATATATCCTCCTGCCTTAGAAAAAGTATTGACTGAAATAAAGAGGGTAATTGCGCCTGGGGGATTGGCTGTTATTGAAACTTTTCCCAACGGTTTACTTTGGAACCCAATTACATTTTTAGCAAAAAAAATTCTGAAAAGAGGAACATTTGAACACGATAAATATCACATAAATATATTTAATTATTTTAGTTTTAAAAGAACTCTTGAGAAGTTGTCGAATGAAGTTTATGTAGACGTAGTCAACGATGGACATAAAAATTTTTCGTCCAGATTAATCGGTTTTGGGAACGTGCCATCCGCTATTAAACTCGGAGCGAAGTTTGCAGATTTTGCATTAGAAAACCCGATATCTGAAAGGATTATCCAGACAACACCCCTAAAAGTCTTTCTATCCCACGATTTATGGGGGGTCGTTAGAGTGAAAAAATGAAGGTAATGCATAGACTATCAAAACCAAAAATCGGTATCGTACGAGGTTTAATGCCCAGATTCACCCAGGCGGAGTTTGCATGCTCGTTTAAGAGATTTGAGCCCACATTCATAACCGGAGAGGCAAGAGGCGAGATAAAAGATTTCTGCAATAAAGAAAAACTAAATACCCGCGACTTAAGACTTAAAAAAATATTAAAAATAGATCCTGTTGAAATCCTCTTGGGCAATCGGACCCATCAGTCTTTCGTCGGATTGGAGGGATTAAGGGATGCAGTACGGGGTTTGGATGTTTTGGAGACATATGAGCTTTATCATTTTTTTTCCGGTCAAGCGGCAGAAGCGGCAAAGGATTTAAAAATACCGCTAGTGTGCGAAGTTTGGACTAGCTTTCTTCATCCAGCCTATTTTATTCCGCCATATAGTTTCACTGTAAGAAAAGTGATAAAAAACACGAGGTTATTTATCGCGAGGAGTTATAAGGCAAAGAGAGCGCTTTTGAAACTCGGGATTCCGAAAGAAAAGATTAGAGTTGTATACCATGGAGTGAATTTAAGAAGGTTTAGAGGGAGTAGAAGGAATAGAGGTCATAGGGAGATAGTAATTTTGTACGTGGGGGAGATGGAGGAATATAAAGGGGTAGGTGACCTTTTGAAAATTTGGCCCGAAATCTATAAGAAACATCCCCATGCAAATTTATGGTTGGTTGGAAAGGGAAGTTTACTTGAAGAGGCGAAGGGAATGACCGGGGTTAAAGTACATGGATATGTTTTTTACAGAAATCTTCCTAAAATATACAGCCAGGCGGATATTTTTATTTCACCGAGTAAAAATCGATATTTGGGCCCATTTCTGTGGTGGGAAGAGTTTTTCAGCTATACGCTTATGGAAGCACAAGCCAGTGGATTGCCAATTGTCGCGACAAGATGCGGAGGTATCCCTGAAGAGATAGGAGATAAGAATTTACTTATTAAACTAGGTGATACTCATGGATTAAAGATGGCTTTGATAAAGCTTATTGAAGATGAAAGTCTAAGAAGAAGTTTAGGTTTGGGAAATAGGGAAAGAGCTGAAAAATTGTTTGACTTATATAAACAAACAGAAGTGCTCGAGGATAAGATCCAAGAAGTGATTAAATGAATCCTACAGATAAATTTCATATCAGATACTTTCACTATTTAAATGCACAAGAAGTACTTTTTAAACTTAAAGGAAAAAAGATTTTGGATATTGGTTGCGGTAGGGGAGAGCTTAGCCGAGAATTATTTAAGAAAGCCGCTCCCTGTAAATTGGTAGCTTGCGATATCGACAAAAGCGCCCTTCAGGAATTTAAGAATAATATTTCCGATGAGGCAATATCGTTTGTGAAATGTGATGTACATAAGTTGCCCTTCAAAAATCAAGCTTTCGATGCTGTACTTATGTTTGACGTTTTAGAACATCTTAAGCACCCTGACCAGGCTCTTTCAGAAATTTATAGAGTTTTAAAACCAGGTGAATTGTTCCATTTGGTAGTGCCTTGTGAGGCAGACCTTTTTACCTTGGATGGTTGGGTTAATAAACTTTTTCGAAAAAATCTCAAAGAAAAACCAATTGGACACATTCAGCAATTTACATATAAAAAAGTACTGGATATGTTAGCCGAATCAGGATTTGCTGTTCAGACTACGGCTTTCAGTTATTATTTTTTGTATCAGTTTATAAGCTTAGTCTATTTTGCTTACGCAAATTTAATAAAAGGCGGAAAATATATACAACTGGTTGGATTTTCTAAGCCAAATGTCTTCTCAAATATACTTGTCCAGGTTGTATATTTCGGCGCTTGGCTAACCAATTTAGAAACTCAACTATTCCAATTTCTGCCTTTTAAAAGGGGTCAGGAAGCGCATATTACTTCAATGAAGATTTAGTAACCAAGAAATCATCGAGTGCAAGATATTCTAATCCAGAATGTTCGAAAGTATAAATTGCGTCCTGGGGTGAGGCGACAATTTCCCCATTTTTCAAAAGAGCTGCAGTTGCTCCATGGGTTTCATTTATTCCTAAGACGCAAATCGGATTTTCCATAAAAAAGAGATATGGCAATTATATCTTTTCTTGTCTTAATTTAAAGATTATCATGAATAGTTGCGAGTTTCGATTGAAATATGATTAAAAAGTGCCGATCATGTGAAGGAAAAAAGTTAAACGAGGTTATATCTTTGGGTAAATTATATTTATCAGATTTTACCGATGGTAACCGATATCCTCCCCGTTATCCGTTGGATTTAGTCTTTTGTGGCGACTGCGGACTAGTCCAGCTTAAAAATACAACTCCCAGGGAGCTATTATATACAAAGCGCTATGGGTATAAATCAGGAGTGACAAAAACCATGAACGAAGAATTGGAAAATATAGCCGAAAATTCTAAAAAATATGTTAACGGAGAAAGCAGAAAATTATTGGTTGATATAGGAGCAAATGACGGAACACTTTTTAAGTATTTTGGCAGGGATTTTATGAAAGTCGGAATTGACCCTGTTAAAAAATTTGCCAAAGAATTGAAAGGTTTTGCCGATATTGTAATCAGCGATTACTTTAATCTTGCCTCTTTTCAGAAAGCGGTAGGGAGTCACCAAGCTGATATAGTTACCGCCATTGCTTGTTTTTATGATATAGATAATCTAAATGACTTTGTCCGTGAAGTTAAATCAATTTTGGCGCTGGATGGTGTATTTGTCGTTCAACAAAATTATTTAGTTGGGATGTTAGAGCAAAACGCGTTTGATAACATAGTTCACGAACATATTACTTATTTTTCACTAACGGCTTTAGACAATCTTTTGATGCGGCATGGATTGGAGGTTTTTGACGTTGAAAAAAGAAATATAAACGGAGGAAGTTTCAGGACGGCAATAGGAAGGAAAGGATTAAGATCTATTGAAAAAAGCGTTAAAAGAATGAAAAGATATGAAGAGAAAATTAATCTGAAGGGTAAGGGGATATATAACAATTTTTCAAAAAGGGTCAAAAAAAACGGAGAGAAAATAAATAAATTTATAAGGGAAGAAGTAAAAAAAGGAAAAAGAGTTTATTTATACGGAGCCTCAACAAGGGGTAATACTTTAATTCAGTACTATAAACTGGGTAGAGACTTGATTAAGAAAGCAGTTGAGCGGAATCCTGAAAAATGGGGAAAAAAAATTGCATCTTTAGGAATTCCGATAATTTCCGAGGAAGAAGCAAGGAAAGAAAAGCCTCATTATATGTTGGTCGCTCCATGGCATTTTAAAGACGAATTTTTGGAAAGAGAGAAAGAGTTTTTATCTGACGGAGGCCATTTTATTTTCCCACTTCCGGAATTTGAGGTAATTTAGCCTGAGATGATTCCTATGACGATGGTATTTGCATAGCGGAAGGGGGAGTTGAACTTCATCTCTTTTGCCCGTTTCCAACCAGACTGTCTCCATTCATTATATCTCGAGTACCTTTCCATATAGTATGTTTTATCAAAACCCAATTTCCTTATTTTAAGCTTATTATCGATAAAGGAGTTGTATCCTACGGGCAATGTAACTATAAGTTTCCCGCCTTTTACAAGCATTTTTTTAAGGTGGTTTATAGCAATTTCATATTTTTCGGGCTTTTTGGGTTTTTCTTCCCAACCTATGTGCTCTAAAGTGGAGACGCTTATGATAAGGTCGTATTTTTTTTCAGGATTATACTCGGTGATATCTTTGTTGATGACGTTTTTGGCTTTTTCGTATTTATCGACAATATCATGGTGAAGTGTAAAATAGTGGGATAAGACATTTCCAACTTCAAGTATTTTCTTGCCGCGATATTCGTCGACAATTTTTTTTATAATGGGGATTTCGACAGTTCTTTCGTTTCTCCAGGCGACATTATATTTGTGGAAAAAGTAATTGTATTTTGAGCCTTGAAATGCAAATGTTTTTGTGGGGCGAGATAGTTTTGCTAATGTAGCCAACAACTCTCCTAAAATATCTTTTATACCGTTAGGGAGATTAGGACTGATAAACCGAAAAAACTTTTCTTCAAGAATTGATGGCATTTCTTAAAACTTCAAAAGTACTATTGGTAAATGAGTTCATTGAAAACTTTGAGATAGCATTTTTTTTGTCTTTTTCAAGCTTATTTTTGAATTTACTCGGGTTTAAAAGAATATCGACTATATAACGGCTGAACTCCTTTGAGCTTTTATTCTTGGTGATAATTCCCAGGCCGTATTCCTCAACCGGGCCCAGTGGAGGTTTTCCTGAGGTAGGGTAGATTGTAAGTTTATTAAAAAGCAAAGCTTCGATTATGGTTAGACCGGCAATCGGACCGCACATCAGAACCAAATCTGCCGCACTGTAGTAGTTTTTAAGCTCATCATCAGGCACAAAGCCGGTAAAGACTATATCTTTTTCAAGTTCGAGCTTACCTGCGAGTTTCTTGAGCTTATTAAGGTAGTTTTGGTCGCCGCCTCCGGCAATAATCAAGGAAGAGTTGGGAATTTTCTTTTTTACAAGTGAAAATGCTTTGATTGCCAAATCTTGTCTTTTTTGGGGATGAAGAAGCCCCTGCATAAGAATTATTTTTTTGCCTCCTAATCCATACTTTTTTGTTACTTTTGCGGGATTGGGATTAGCAAAGTAGGAAAAATCAATTCCTGCCGGGATTGAGTAAACGTTGGCTATTCCGAAATTATTTTTAAGAGCTGGAGTTAGTGTGGAATTTATAGTTACGGCAAATTTTATTTTTCCAACCAGATAAGTATTTACTTTATCCCAAAGAAAATTAAGAACTGCCCGCCACCCATGAGGTGGGGAAACGTACTTTCCTAACTCGAATACTGAAAGGACGAGCTTTTTTCCGGAAATTAACGAGGCAATGATTGCCGGCCACAGTCCTGTGAATGATTCGCCGCTATAAATGATATCCGCGGAAGCTAGTGTGCGCATGATGTTTATGAAGGTTGCCGGCATTGAAAAGAAGGCGAATACCCAGTTGTTTTGAATAAGATTATTCAAAAGTCGGGGCGGTTTAATAATTCTAACCTCAGGAGCAAAAGGTATGTAATCCTTATTAATCCGGCCAACCACAAGATATACCTCGTGCCCCTTTGAGATGAATCCTTTAGAGAGTGTTGCAAAAAGCCTTTCTCCTCCTCTTCCGCCCAATTCATGATAAACAAGAAGAATTCTCATTTAGAGAAATTATATATTAACAATTGACAGGATTCAGTTAGAATTAGTCAAATATTTATGAAAAGCATAATAACAGGAGTTACGGGGTTTGTAGGATCACACTTAACAGATTTGCTATTGGCTAAAGGCCACAAGCTTAATGGAATAGCAAGAGGAAGTGGGGGAGATGAAAATATTACGCATTTGAAAAGAAGAGTGACTTTATTTAATGTAGATATTTTGAATAAGAAGAGAGTAATCGAAACTGTAAAAAAAGTTAAACCTGATTATATCTTTCACTTTGCAGCACAGAGTTCAAATCTGGATTCTATTCAAAGACCTGAATTTACGTTTAAAACTAATGTAATAGGGACACTCAATTTATTGGATGGTGTAGTCGCCGCAAAGATTAAACCTTCTATAGTTTTTGCAGGCTCAAGTGAAGAGTATGGCTTAGTTGAAAAAGATGAACTGCCGATTTCTGAAAATAATCCTTTGCGACCGCGAAATCCTTATGCGGTTTCAAAGATTGCAGCCAGCTATCTTTGTTATCAGTACGCAAAAACTTATGGTTTAAAAATAATTAGAGTCAGAAGTTTTAACCAGGAAGGTCCAAGAAGGCAGGAGCGCTACGCCCTATCAAACTTTGCCAAGCAAATTGCAGAAATTGAAAGAGGTATGAAGGAACCTGTAATATCTGTGGGGAATTTAGACGCCGAGCGCGATTTTTTAGATGTTCGAGACGCTGTCAGCGCTTATTGGATGGTGGCACAAAGGGGGGAAGGTGGAGATGTTTATAATGTTTGTTCAATGAAACCAAGAAAGATTAAAGACGTACTTGATATTTTACTGAGCTTATCTTTAACGAAAGGTATTAAAATTCGAATAGATAGGAAAAGAATGCGGCCGTCTGATTTACCCGTTTTTTATGGAAATAATACTAAGATAATGATAAAAACCGGCTGGAGTCCAAAGATTGTCTTTGAACAAACCCTAGATGACACCTTGAATTATTGGAGAGAGAAGATTAGATGAACTCACGCAGATTTTGTGAATTTTATTAGTTTTCTTCCCAGGGGTAAAAATACGGATTTAGAAATTTTAAGACCATTTTGTGTTGCAAAATTCTTGATTTCTTGCTCCCTGAAAAGATTATCGTTATAAGAGTAGCGATTTAATCCGCGATTTTTGATTGCAAAATCCAAAACCACACTTTTTATGGCAACTCTTGCCGCTTCTTTAAAAAATAGCTCTCTTTCTTTTCGGTCGGAAAGGTGCCAAATAACTCGGATGGCGACGACGCAGTCAAAGGAGTTTTCTTTGTAGGGAAGTTTTCCGGGTTTAAGCAGGGTAGGGGAAGGTAAGTTGAAAAACTTCATTTTTTTCTTATATTCTGCGAGCATTGCGAGAGAGACGTCGGTTGGGGTTACTTTATAGCCTTTATTGACAAGTTCTTTTGTTATGCGTCCGGTTCCGCAACCGAGCTCTAGAATAGTGATTGGTGATTGGTGATTGGTGATTGGTGGAAGAAAAGAAAGAAGGGCCTTGACTTCTAGGAAGTGCTTGAAACGGGCGTAGAGGGATTTTTGTTCGCGGTCAAAGTTTTTTGCAACCTCATTTTTTTGATAAATGTCAGCCCCCGAAGTTAATTTGGGATGACGATGCGGGAAAAGAGAACCGATAAAGAAGGCTCCTAAATCAAAAACTTTGAGAATAATTAAGCAAACCAACGAGATTGGAGATTTTATAAGAAGATTAATATTTTCAATATAAGATTTAAATAAAGTTGATATATCAGTTTGTGGGGTTTTCCCATACCTTTTTTTAAAGGCTCTTAAATCTTGACCCTTTTTAAATCGTCTTCTTGCTATTTCAAATATGTTGGTTGGTTCCCAGACGTAGGTTAGGGGAGAGGAAATCTCGTAAGATTTTACCCCTTCTTTTGCAAGCTTTATGTTTAAGACCCAATCGTCGAGCGCATCAGCATCTTCGTCAAACCCTCCGATTTTATCAAATAATTTCGCCTCAATTACTTGAGGAGTTGAAAAATATTTATTTGTTCCGAGGATTTCCTTTTCCAGCTTTCTTGCCTTTTGCCAAATATTTTTAGAGGGTGAAACGTTTTCCTGAAGCGTAATCGTTTTTGACTCTTTTTGGTTAATTAGATTAAGGCATTTTTTAAGTATGGACGGGTGAAGTACATAGTCGATGTCTATGTGAACGAGATAATTACCACTCGCCTTGTTTGCGCCGTAGTTACGAGCTTGGGATTTAGAGAGATTAGTTTTCGTTTCCTCTACCAATATAACCTCAAATCTTTTATAGTCTTGTTTTGATAGTTGATATAAGCATTTCTTAAGAAGCGTGCGGTTTCCCGATTTGGAAACTGGTATGATTATTGAGAAAAAGGGTAACTTTTTCATGAGTAATTAGAAGTATATCAATATGAAGCAGTTTTTTGTGACTACAAGTTGGGACGACGGGTCAATTTATGATTTACGCCTTGCTGAGTTACTTTCGAAATATGAGATGCCGGCTACTTTTTATATACCGATTAATAATCCTGAGAGGAAGATGATGAAATTTAGGGAGATTAGGGCTATTGGGGATGGGTTTGAGATAGGGGGTCATACGGAAAACCACAAAGTTTTAACTGGTATTAGTTTAAAGGAGGCTAAGCGCGAAATTTCCGAGGGTAAAAAAATGTTGGAAGACATTATTGGGAGGGAAGTAACTTCTTTCTGCTACCCGAAAGGGATGTATAACCAGGATATTAAACAGCTTGTCGGTTTTTTAGGGTTTGCCTATGCAAGAACAGTGAGGCTTTTCGGCACTCAAATTCTGGATAAATTACAGGCACCAACTTCTGTACACGCTTATGACCATAAACCGGTTGTATATCTCAAAGAGTTGTGGAGACCCCACAACGCCCTCGCTTCGCGGGGCAAGTTGAGGTTGATTTCTAAAAAGTGGGATGAAATTGCAATAAATTTGCTTAACTATTGCAAGAAAATCGGCGGCACTTATCACTTGTGGGGTCATTCATGGGAGATAGAGGAGAGGGGTGATTGGAAGAAACTTGAAAAAGTATTGAGCTATATTTCCCGGCATACCGAAAAAGACCAGCGTAAGACCAATGGCGAACTTTTATCAGAACTTGAAAAAGGCAAGAAAAGATATTATGAGAATTTAGACCCCACGAAGTATAAATCTAATATGAAAGTTCTCGCCCAATTAACCCACGATTTTGATAAATCGAAAATGAGAATACTTGATATCGGTTGTGGAAATGGGAAGGCGTCGGAATTGTTTCCGAGAGCGGATTATATCGGTATTGATTTTGCTAAGAATTTTATTGGTTATGCCAAGCGCCTCTATCCCAAAAGAAAATTTTATCTCACAGATTTCGTAGATATTAATAGCCTCGGATTACCCAAACAAGATTTAATAATTATTTGGGGGATGTTTGAAGACGCGACCAATCCTTTTGGAGAATTAGAAATGATTAATAATCTTATAAAAAAAGGGACAAGGATTATTTTTTCTTTGCATAATAACAAAAGCCTGCTTTTTAAAATAAAAAAATTACTGCAAAGTAAATTAGGAGATATTTTTCCTTATACTTCTTTCTCAAAGGAATTTGTAGAAAAAAAGTTTGGAGTGAAAGTGGAAGAATTTGGTCCAACATTAGCAGTAATTATAGACAAATGAAAATAGCTATATTTCACCTCGCCTTTATATATTCAGGCGGTGGGGAGAGGTTGGTTTTGGAGGAGACTAAAGGACTGAAAAAACTGGGTCATGAGGTAGATATATTTGCATGTTTGTTGGATAAAAAAAGATGCTTCCCCGATTTAATAAGAAAATTTACAATTAAAACTTTTTTACCGCAAATATCTCTGATTGTTCCGAAACACGAGTCTTTTCTGGTGTTAATGACGTGTATATTATCTCCCTTAATATCGGTAAGATTTAGGAAATATGATGTAATTTTAGCTGCAAATCAACCATCGCCTTGGATAGCTTGGTGGGTAAAAATATATTACGGTATTCCTTACGTTTCCTACCTTGCTCAGCCAACGAGGTTTTTATATCCTAGAAAAATAGATAATGAAACAGGACTAGTTTTTTCAAAGAAAGCAGCTGATTCAATTACAACGAAAGCAATGAATAAAGCGAAAAGATTTATACGATTGGTAGATAAGTTAAGCATAAAAGCATCAAATATAATTTTAGCGAATGGAGAATATATTAAAAGCACACTGGATAAGATTTATAAAATAAAATCCACGTCTTGTCCGGCAGGAGCTTACCCTGGGAAAAATGTTAAAGGTCAAATGTCAAAAGTCAAAGGGTTTTTATACATTAGATCCAATAAGGTGACGAAACCTTACCTTTTAATTACTAATAGACATTTTGCTCAAAAGAGATTTGAATACGGTATTTTCGCGCTTTCCTCGGTTTTACAGAAATTCCCTGAATACAACCTTGTTATCACTGGTAGCGAAACTCAATACACAAATGAGGTAAAAGTCTTAATTAAAAGACTCAACCTAGACGATAAAGTATTATTTCTTAACCACGTAAAAGACAGCGAATTAACAATACTTTACAAAAATTGTTCAGTTTATCTTTATACTGCGCCTGAAGAAGATTTTGGGATGGGAATAATTGAAGCAATGGCTAATGGAGTACCGGTTGTTGCTTGGAATAATGCAGGACCAGGTAGAATTATTAACAATGGAAAGACGGGGCTTCTGGCAAAACCCTTTGAGGTAAGCGATTTCGCTGACAAAGTTTTAAAGATAATTTCAGACGCAAAGTTGGCAAATAAACTGGGAAGAAATGCAGTTACGAGGGTAAGAAAGATGTATTCCTATGATACTCATATTAAATTGTTGGAGAATGTCCTAGCTTCTCAAAAACGATGGTAGTAAAGTATTACCGATATACTTACTTAGTGAAAAAATTTATCTTTGCCCTAATCACAATTTTTTTTATCTTCCTTCTTTTTAGGCTTGTAAATCTAAAAGAAGCCTTAAAATTAATAGTTTCTGCCAATAAGACCTTTATAGTATTGGCCACAATTATCGGGGTTTTCCAATCTTTTATTTCTGCTTTGCGGATGAAGACACTTCTTAATATCATTTCAAAAGTAAATATTTTCTATCTTTTTTGGATGGGTTATTTAAGCGCTTTAATAAGTATAGTTTTCCCATTTTATGTTGGTGGGTTTTCCCTAGCATATTTTGTATCCAAGAAAATTAAATCCACATACCTTAAAACTTTCAGTGTTGTTTTTGTTGATTTTTCTCTTGGGTTACTACCTATATTAGTTTTGACTTTGATATCAATTCTTTTTTTTGGATCAAAGAAAGTCATATCTACGTCTTTTATGGGTAAAGAGCATACTCCATTAATCACGTTATTTATTATTGTTGTATCAATTTCGGTTTTCTTCTTTATAATCAAAAAGTTGTTTCTCAAAAATATTCTTAAGAAGTTAAATCGAGGAATAATATTGTTTACTAAAACTAAACCGGTATTATTAAAGGCCGCGATTATAACCTTGCCATTAGTCATCATGCATTTTTTACAGTTTTATTTATATTTTTTGGCCTTTGGTATGAAGCCCAATTGGCCTGATTTTGTTCTGGCGGTAAGCTTACTTTCTACCTTGAATCTTATACCCGGGGCTTTTGCCAAAATCGGCCAGTATGAAACTTTTGCAGTGTTGACGCTGCCTTATTTACTTTCTGAAGACCCAACTAGAGTGTTTAGTGTGGTTCTTTTACAGCATTCAATATCGCTTGTGACGATCGGTACATTGGGAGTAATATCCGCCTTTTATTTAAGAAGCGAATTTATCAATCTTCGCGGGTTAAAATCCAATTTATTGAGCAAACTTACGTCAGTGTTACGGGGTAGGAGTGGGGGTGAGGTTGAATGAACCTTGTTCTTCTTCTCCAATCTCCGGGGTCGGAGTTGGCGTAATTGGCGACTCAGGCGGCTCGGACTCTTCAGGAAGCGAAAGAGGAGGTTTTAGGACTGGTTCTTCTGCTGGTTGCGGTGGGGTAAGTTCTTCTCCGGTTGGTGCAGCAGCCGCAGCGCGGCGAGATTCTAAATCTTCAAGGACACCACGAGCCGTTTGGTAGTCGTTTGAATCAGCAGTTAAAAGAGAAAGTACTACTGTCATTTGGGCAATTGCTCCTTCTATATCGCCGCTGTCTCGGAGGGCAATTGCTAAATTGTAGTGGGCATTGGCGTGGTCGGGTTTGGCGGCGACAGCGAGCCCAAAAACACGAATTGCAGTATCATAGTTCGCTTGCCCGTAGTGGATTCCGCCGAGCGCAATTCTTAGGTTGGGATTGAGGGGGTCAAGGGCAACTGCCTGACTCATGGTTTGAATAGCAAATGTATCAGCTCCTTGGGCAAAAGGAATGATTGCCTGATAAATTCTGGCCAAAAGCTCCCAATTGGCAGCCCGAAAAGGATTAAGTGCAACGGTTGACTTGCCTTCGGCGATTGATTGTTGAACTAGCTGGGAAATATTGGCTCTATCCTGGTCAGATATTTGTGAGGCGGCTGGTCCTTCGACTCCCGCTGGTCGCTCAGGACCTGCGGCCCGCAGGGCAATAGCATTCGCAAGCGCCAAATTGACCTGTGCGAAGCTTGCGTGGTATCTGTCAACGCGCGGATTGGTTCTAATTGCAGCCCTCATTAAATCATACGTTTCTTGAGCCTGGTTTTGAGTTAGGGCATCGAGTGAGCGCTTAAAGGTAATCTCGGCAGAAAGAACTCTGCCTGCTCTTACAAAAAAGAACAAAACGAAAACTATGATAGGCAAAGTTACCAAAAGTGCGGGTAGACGTGAGCTTATCGCAGATGTTGCGCCCGCGGGGCCGGAGGCAACAGAGTCCGAGGCGCTAGACCCTAAGTTTAATGAAGTTTTTTTGGCTCCCGACAAAAATGACAAGAGGATGAAAAACAGTGCGATTATAAGTATAGTTGCCGGGAAAATTGCCATAAGGATAATTAAAAGCGTTACCGAAATCAGCGGAGTATTTTCTGTCAAAAGTTTTGCGGAAGAAGTACCTGCGGCTTGCGATTTACCCCTTATCTTATCTCGGATCATACGATAGACAGTTAAGACTAGAAGTATTAGTCCTGCAATGCCCAGTAAACCTACTTCGGTTAATGCGGTGAGCGCGAAGTTGTTGGCGGTGGCGAATTTAACCGGCCAAAGCTCGCTTGCGTTATATGATATTGGCCTGAATCTGGAAAAAGCAGTCAAATAATTTCCCGGTCCGACTCCGAAAATAGGGGATTCTTTGAGGGCATCAATTGCAACTCCCCAGGAAACAGATGTGCTTGGGAAACGAGGAGAAAAGGGTTTTCCCGGAAGCATGTTAAAGATAGATACAACCAAAGCCAAAATAACTATTGCTGTTGAAACTCCCAAGAAGGCTCGCCGGCTTACAATTTTTTCAGACATCAATAGCATGATTCCCAGAGGAAGGACCGTAACCAAAAATATTCCTGCAGGCAAATACCCGGCTGCCGGGTTGAAGTTAACCGCTCTCATATAAGCGGGTAGCTGGGGAATACTGCCTAAGACTTTAGAAAAGGCCAATAAAACCACGGCGGAAAAGACAACGCCGGAAAAGTATAGCAGCATCCCCGCAGTCTTTTTGGCTTTTTCGTCGAGCTGGTTTAAAAGAAAGTAAAGTAGTGCGCCGGAAACAAGTGCTGTTGCCGTGCCGGGAAGAAACAGCGCCTCCATCTTATTGGGAGTTCGCAAGATTGTGCTAACTACATAAGAAACTGCAAGTAAAGCGATAGGAAAGTCAAAAGTTCCTACTGAAAACTCGAGGCGGCGAGTTGTAATCACCCTTATTGCGCGAACCAAAAGAGCAAGGGCAACTCCGAATGAAAGTATGGTCAGCTTTATTGGTTCAAATGGATTGGGAGAGATGCCAAGAACAGCGATAGGTAGAAGAAAAACCACCGTGTATAAAATGTATGTCTCTAATTTTTGTAATAATTTATCCATTTGTTTATTCGTGTTTCGGTCACGGTTACGATGCCAGTTTCGTTTGTCGTCTTTCGGTTACGTATTTATTATGACTATTACGACAGACGTTACCGCTAAACGATGCGGGCCTCCTTACCGTAACCCTATTACCATAAAGTCTGCTTACTCACCCCGCACTTGTCAAGTCCCTTTTAGAACAAACCGCTATGCTATATATAATAGTATATAGTAACGTATACTATGATATAGTACTATTATTAATAGTATCGGCTATTAACCCTTATTCGAGCTTGTTCTACTTGATAACCTTTCCTATTGGTATTCAACTTATTCTCTAAGGATTCGACCAGCTTTCGTAGTAGAAAGTCCGTTTTGTTAATGAGTTCAATAAGCATCTCGTAAGTAATATCGTCACCTTTAATATCCTTTACAGTCCTGTTTTTAGAGGATTTTAGAGGGAAATAAAGGATTTTAGAGGAGTTTAGGGGATTCTTTGCCCAGTCGTTCCAATCTTTCAGGTCTATTCCTAGATCGCCCAATTTGCTGTCTGGAATATACTTAATAAAATCATCTTGCAGCATTCGCTCTGTATCTCCTCTAATTTCCTCTAAACTCCCTTGTGTAAAACCTAGGAAGTCAAGATATTCCTTAGTTGTTGGACGTTTCCAGCCTTCCTCTAGGGTTGACACTGCAGATCTCGAAGCGTCATTGGCTTGGTTTTTTAACCGGTATTCCGACTGAGGCAAGCTAGCTGTAACTTTTCTTATTAGAATTCTTAAAAGCACTAAATTGCTCCAGTGGACTAAGAATTTATAAGCTTGGGGGGATTTCCAGACTCGGGAACGGGATTTAGGTTTTTTTGGCTGGTCGATTTCCCAGAAGGTTTTGATTATATTAAACTGTAGAATTTCCTCTGACGAGAGATCGTCGAGATTGCAATTTGGGAAACCTTCCGGTACGTTGCCCCAGTTATGGTTATTGCTGTCGAACTTTTTAATGAATTGTTTTAGCTTCATGATTAAAGGAATTTAAGGCGATCCACTGTCCGGGCCGTAGCGGACGGCACCGCTGTTATAAACATCCCGGATTTGCTGAGGGGTGAGGGCGTAGTTGAAAATCTTCACCTCGTCGAGTTTCCCGCTGTAGAAGTCTGTTGCGTCTAGATTCTCTCCGAAAGTTACAGGATTGCCAGATGTATTTGGGGTGGTGGCGGGGATAGTACCTTGGAAATCTAGAGTTTGTTGTTTTCCGTCTACATATGCCTTTAACCTATTTGCATTTCCAGATTGTGAGCCGTCAAATACCATTGCTATGTGGTGCCACTGTCCTGCGCTAATTATCGTGCTATAGTTAAATAAACGGCCCCTATTTGTGGCACCATCTGGCTCAAAATACATAGTGCCATCACTCCAAGTTACAATTCCAAGACGAGTGTTACTATCAACACTTTTAGAAAAGATCCAATCCTCTTGGTTTAGAACATCTTGATTCATCCAAACAGTTACGGTAAATGCCGAGGCAGAATTTAGAACAGTTATATCTCCTGCGTTAATATAATCATCCGTCCCGTCAAAATCGAGGGAGGCATTGCGCTTACCGGTAGCCCCATGGAACCAGGCCTGACCGGAGGAACCCCCGCATGTACCTGCTGAAGTATTTGAGCCAGTTGCACCAATCGTTATCGTGCCATTATTGCCTTTTCCGGAGCGGTCATTCGCGACCGAGCCTGAGCATTCGTCGAAGGCCCACCAGCCCACCGGCCCGCCCTGATTATATTCCCAGGCGATTTGGGATTGGGTGCGGGCGTAATTGTAGATTTTTACGTCATCCATTAGGCCGTCATAAAACCTATTGGCCGTGAATGGATTTCTACCCAGAAAAAAGTTTGCGCTACTAGAGACATCCTTTATTGTACCCGTACCAGAATTATCTAGAACTCCGTCTATGTAAATATATTGAGTCGTACCGGCTCTTATGGCAGTAACGTAGTGCCATTGGTTAAGAGGAACCGTACCGTTAGAATAGAGATCAACCTGATAACTGGTGTTCCATACTTGGAATCTAATTTTATTAGCAGTGGTATATGCAACACTTACATCGATGGTTGATTCAGTTCGTTTGGCTAGAAGGTCAGACTCTGATGCTACAGCTGATGGTTTCATCCAGAAGCCAAAACTAAAATCTCCTGTGCCGAAATCTAGAATGCCAGAACTCGGATCACCCATGTTAACGTAATCAGTCGATCCGTTAGAATCAAGACATGCACCTTTTTGGCATTCACCTGCGTGCGACCAAGTAGGTGAGCCGCCGAAAGAACCCGAGTTTCCATTCCCCGAAGTGTCATTTGCCGAAGTTCCTGTTTTTTCATCAAACTTCCATTCGCCGACTGGGGAGGTGCAAGTCGACCCCTGTCCGGGAGGACAGTATTCGTTTTGGGATGAGAAGGTTGCATTTCCGGAGGAGTCGGTCGAGGTTGCTCCCCAAACCGCTTGCATACCCTGGTTGAAATCAAGTTTGACTTGATCGGCAGTCAAGGCGGCATTATAAATCTTGACTTCGTCAAGCACTCCGTCCATATTTCCCGCTGTTGCTGTTACCGCTCCGATTATGAACGATGCAGTGTTACTGTCGGTTGTAGCGGGTATTGTGCCTGTAAATGATAGCGATTGCGCAACACCGTTGAAGTAAAACTTAACTTTATCAGAATTGGAAGAACCATTACCGTTGTAAACCATTACCCAGTGATTCCAAGAACCGGTAGAAATAAGATTGGTATTCGTATATCCGAATGAATCAACTCCCGGAGCGTTGTTCTCCACTACCAAATATGCATCATCCGAGCCCCCTCCGTCTCCGGGTGCACCTACGCCTAATTGAATTTGGTTATCGGAATCACCTCTTTTTCCGAGTACTGTTGCATTATTGGTCAAATTATTGAAATTTACCCAAGCGCTTAATGTAAACTCAGTTGTACCATCCAACGCATTAATGTCCCCGGAGTCAACATAATCATCGGTCGTTGCTGCGTTGTCAAAATCAAGTGCTTTTCCGAATTTGCCGGAGTTGGTCCAGGTGGGGCAGGCGGAGTCGCTGGCTTGGGGACAAGATGTTCCACCTGCAAGGTTCCCGTTGTTGCCACCCGTTCCTGAATCATTAGCTGTATCTCCATATCCTTCGTCAAACTTCCAATGGCCGAGTGCCGAGCCGATTGGCGAGCCGGGGGCCGGGTGCCCCGCATTCATGTCTTCGATGATTTGGGTTTGACTGCGGGCGTAGTTGAATATTTTGACCTCGTCGATTTGGCCGTTGATATAATCCCTGTAAGAGCCAGAGTAAAAGTTTCTGCCAAGCTCAGTTGTTTGTGTACCAGAAAGGCTGGAAAAAGAGAATGTAGTTGATGAGTTACCGGAAATATAGTTTAAGTTTCCAGATGATACTTGGGAACCATCGATATAAATTGTATTTCCGGAACTCGAGTCCATTTTTATAACAACATGGTGCCATACTCCAGTAGTTATTAAGTTATTTGTAGTTTGAACTTGAAAGCCTACACTTTGGCTGGTGTCTTTAGCGAAAAATTGGAGTTCGTCACCTCCAACAATATCCATGCTGATTTTATTACCATCTCCTATTGGTGTGCCTTGTGTTTCGATGACTGCGTGAGTGGTGGTGTCATCAATCTTAACCCAAGCAGAAATTGTGTATGAACTGGCAGTGGTCATAAGATCGTCTCCTAAATCAACATAATCATCCGTTCCGTCAAAATCCCCTGCTTTGCCGAATTTGCCGACTGCGCCGCCTGTGGGGCCGGTTGAAGCTGGACAGGCGTCTCCGTTATTTCCGTTGCCGGAGCGGTCGAAGACTGAATCTGTTGCGCAGTCGTTGATCCAGCTTGCCTCATCCATCGACCAATATCCCACCGGCCCGGGAGCCCAATTGTATAAAGCGCTGATTTCCGCTGAAGTGAATGCACGCCGATATACGCGGACATCGTCGATTTGGCCGTTAAAGAAGTTTACTAGAGTTTCCCTTGTTCCTATAAAAGCGGATTGAGTATTTATTCCAATGTTTGTGCCTGTTTGGACTTCAGAGTCCTCTTCTACTCCATTAATAAAGATTTTGAAAGAGGAATTTCCGTCGAATGTAGCCGCAATATGATACCAAGTATTAAGAGATACGGTTGTGACGCTAGTTACAATTTGTGCTGCGGATATTCCACCTTTATAGAAAGCTACGGCTTTGCTTGAACTATCTATAGATAAACCGATTCCAGAATCAGAGCTGCTTATTTTTGTATAAATACGATTCGTCCCTGTAGGGGTAGTGTCAATCCTAATCCACACTGAAACTGTTGCAAAAGTATCGACATCCAAGCTGGAGCTATCTGGAATTTGCACATAATCATCTGACCCATCGAAATCACAGCCTGTCCCGAATTTTCCTCCTGCAGTACAATTCATGCCCGTACCGTTATCACCAACGCCGTTATCACCAAATAGAGTACCTGAATTGCCATTCCCCGAGGAGTCTGTTGAGATTTCTCCCTCTGCGTCAACTCCTGCATCATCCATCTTCCAATACCCAACCAACCCGTCGGAGAGAAATCTCTTGTTGTCACCGAATTCAGCTGAAGTTCCTCGGTTTTTTGTAGCCCCGAGGACATCGGCAAATACTTCCGCTTGAGTTCTTGCTGATGAAGTGTAAATTTTTACTTCATCGACAAATCCCGAGAAACCATTGCTTGAGCCATCTCCATCAATCCCAATGTAGAGGGTATCGGAATTGGCTAATGTGGCGGAGGTGATAGCGGAGTCGGTTTGGTAGGCAATACCGTCTACATAGATTGTTATCGACGTAGTTCCTGATTTTACAGCTGCAAAGTGATGCCATTTGTTATCGTCAAAGGAGGCAGGTGTTGTTGAAGCAGAGTCGGATGGAAAACTTGTTTGGTCATTGTCAATTCCGAAAATTAGGTAGCCATTGCTATCCATATAGACTTTGTATCCTCCGTCTGTGCCTGTTGCTCCGTTATATTTAGCAATAATAGTTCTTTGCCCGCTTGTTATATCTGGAGTTCTAAACCATCCTTCGAGTGTAAAGTTAGTGCTCCCTGCAAAGTCCATGTCTGGGTCATCTCCAAATGAAATAAAATCTCCTGTTCCGTCAAAGTAAAGGCACATTTTATCTAAACAAAGGTCATCGGTTTTCCAAACGGCGTTGGTAATGGTTCCTGCAACATTTCCACTTTCATCATTAACGGTAGTTCCGTAACCTTCGTCGAATTTAAGGAGTGAATCTGCCCGTACTTCTTTAGGGTTAAATAAGAAGGAGAGTTGGAGGGAGGTGATTAGGATGAGAATTGCCAGAGCGCTGGCCAGGATTTTTCGCCTCTTAGATACTCCCAGATATCTCTTAACTAATCTTATGCTTCTCTTAAGAGATAATAAGCGAAGCTTGCGACTTCGTCGTAGGAGAGATTTAGGAGATAATAAGAGATGTTTAAGAGTCACCAGTTTTTCCTCCTTATATTTGATAATTCCTGATTTAGTTTCTTTTCTTCATCGGAGATGATTTTATTATCCAAGCCCTCAACCGCTCTTTTCAGAAGATAGTCGGTTTTATTGACGAGTTCGATGAAGATTTCGTAAGTCAAATCTTCCCTCTTAATTTCTCTTATAATCCTCTTATGCTCACCTAAGGGATCGTAAGCGAAGCTTGCGCCTTCGGCGTAAGAGGATTTAGGAGGAAGGTAAGAGGTTTTAGGAGGATTTAAGGGTTTCAATTCGATTCCAATACCGGCCAGGGACGAGCCGGGGCGGCTGGGAAGAAGCCCGTCGTCTTTGGCGTCGATGATGTCTCCTTTCACTTCTTCCAGAGATCCTTGGGAAAAGCCCAAGAAGGTCGAGTATTCCTGGCTCGTTGGGCGCAGATAGCCTTCTCTAATATTGGCGACAACAGAGCGGGCGGCTGAATCAAGTTGCGAAATAAGACGATAGTGTTTTTTAAGATCAAGACTGTCGTTGAACTTTTTAATTAGAGGCCGCAGGATTACGGCGTTTCGGTATAGAGCCGAGTGTTGGTAGGCCTTGCCTTTGGGTGATTGGCGCTTAGTTTTTTCAAGGGCCCTGATGCGGAAAGGAGGCTCCCTCCTAGAATCTCCTAATTTACTTTTAGGTAGGGGTTTTTTGGTGACAGGGTCCCAGCCTATTTGTTTATAGACTTCGTCGATTCTTTTCTGGTGGGCTGATTTTTTCATAATTAAGAGATATTAAGAGCTGCTAAGAGATGTTAAGAGTTACGGGCTTCCGGTTGCTGGGCCAAAGAAAACTGCTCCGTTGTTATACGATTTTTTAACTTGATCAGCTGTTAATGCATAGTTATAGATTTTAACTTCGTCGATTTGGCCGTTGAAAAACTGGGCAGCGTTGTTTCTCGAGCCTACATAGAAGTTAATGCTATTTAATATACTTGCCGTTAAAGAGTCGGATGTTGATAAGGGTAAATTGGCGCCGTCAAAATAAAGCTTCACCCCGGCTGCGGTGCTGCTTCCGTCGTAAGTTGCCGCGACATGGTGCCAAGCTCCGTTGTTATAATCAACTGGAGTAGTGTTGTTGACTTGGATCATATTGGTTCCATAAGTATTTACCAATTGTAAATATAGAAAATCACCCGAGCCGGTTTGCAGGTTATAGCCGCTGAAGGGAGCGGAGCTATCCTGTTTGGAAAATATGGTCATGTTTCCGTCGGTGGTTGTTTTAAACCAGGCTTCTAAGGTCATCGGGATGGTGCGCTCGAGCTGAAGGTCGGTCGGGTTGCCCATATCAACTCGGTCGTCATTTCCGTCGAATTCAAGACTTGCATTTCTTTTGCCGGTTTTTCCGTCAAACCAGCCCTGGCCGGCAGCGCCTCCGCAGGTTCCGTTTGAAGTATTGGTGCCGCTTGCACCAATGGTTATCGTTCCGTTATTAGCCCCAAAGCCGGAGTCATTGGCAGTTGAGCCCGAACACTCATCCAATTTCCAATAACCTAGGGGCTGCCCTCGATTGAAGTCGTAGACAACTTGAGCTTGTGTGCGGGCATAGTTAAATATTTTTACTTCGTCGATGAGGCCGTTCATAAAGAATGTTGGGCCTTCGCAATTTGAACCGCCTATACATTGGGTTGAAGAGGTTCCACCTGACGGGTCATTGGTGGGACTGCCCGTAAGCGTGCCGTCTTGGCGCACACCATCGACGTAGACATATAAAGTTCCATTAGCATCGTTTCTGCTGGCTACAACATGGTGCCAATTCCCATCGGTTACTGTCGCAGTTCCATCTCTTTGGACATTATTGCCTGCTCCATATTCATATACACTTGAGACTTTTCCGTCACTGAGTATTCCGAGTTCACAATTGTAGTTTTCAGCTTCGGCTTCGCCTGACTTGGATCTCGCAGTAATTTCGTGTGTGGCAGTTATGGAGGTTTTTATCCAAGCAGAGACTGTCCAATCTATGCCGCAGTTTGCGGTCGAAGAAACATTCACATAGTCATTTGCCCCGTCGAAATCCAATGCACTCCCGAATTTTCCCGGAACCCAGTCGGATTCGGTCATAGAGCCGTTGGTTGTACCGTGGTTATTGTTTCCTGATGTGTCTTTAACCGCGTTACTTCCGGTTCCGGTGTTTTCATCCATCTTCCACCAACCAATCGGAGGATTTCCGCCGAAGCCTTCGTTGTTTTGGTCGGCTACATTGCCAAAAGATGCAGCTGAGGAAAGATTCATGTCCACCTTAACCTGGTCGGCTGTTAAGGCAAAGTTGTAGATTTTGACTCCGTCGATGGAGCCTGGAAAATATATATTTTGCCATCCAAGTTTTCCTCCAATTTGTATATCCACGCTATTGTCTACGGTATCATCCACTGCTGCGTGTGTATCGGTTCCATCTAGTGTACCGTTAACGTAAATTCTTTGCGTTGTTCCGTCTCTAGTCGCCACAACGTGGTACCACTGGCCTGTAGAGTATGCTCCTTGCCTGGAGTTTACATTATTGTCATCAAAGTTGGCGCTATTGGTTATCGCGAATGCAAAACCATAGGTTGTAGCACTACCGCCATAAGTACTTAATTCAAGAACCCAACCAGGGCTACTGAAATAATTACTGGTTTTTGAGAAGAGATTTATCTCCCTACTTGCCGCTCCGAGATTACTGGCATTAACCCATGCAGAAACACTGAATGCATTTGTGCCCATATCCAAGGCACTGGTATCTGTCACTGAGATAAAGTCATCGGTTCCATCGAAATTCAGAGCCTTGCCGAATTTACCGGAATTAGTCCAAGAGGGGCATGCAGCGGCTCCTGGACAAGAGCCCCCTGAGCCTGCAAGGTTGCCATTGTTTGCGCCCGTTCCGGAGTCATTGGCCGTATCTCCATACCCCTCATCAAACTTCCAATGGCCGAGTGCCGAGCCGACCGGCGAGCCGGGGGCGGGGTGGCCGGCGTTCATGTCTTCGATGATTTGGGAGGAAGTCCGGGCGTAGTTGTAGATGCGGACATCGTCTAGCTTTCCATTTATAGTATCGGAGTTATTGACCGAACTTCGCCCCAGCCAGAGTTCATTTGCATTGGTATCTGGAGAATTTGTTTGAGCTGTCGAGCCAAGTTCTACGCCGTCGACATAAACTTTGACAGTATTTCCCGAATCGTCAAAAGCACAGGCGATGTAGTACCACCGGCTAAGAGTTGGAGTCCAATTGAAATCGTGGTCTCGGAAAACCGCTCCGCCAAAAAATCCGCACCTAAGTCTACTCGGGCCCGAGGAGTAATAGATGAGATAATAGTTGGCTGTTCCGGTAGTTCCCTTTTCCAAAATATAGCTATTTTGGGAGACGGAGAAGTTGACCCAGGATTCGATTGTGAATGAGGAGTTTGTATCCAAACTTGACGAATCGGAGATAGTGACTTTATCGTCGCTTCCGTCAAAATCCAACGCACTTCCGAATTTGCCGGGAACCCAGTCAGATTCGGTCATTGAGCCATTCATTGTGCCGGTATTTCCATTTCCGGAGCGGTCATTGACAGTTGTTGTGCCGGTATTTTCATCCATAGGCCAATACCCCACCGGCCCCGGCCCCGTTAGATAGAGTTTTTGCACATCTAACGGGGTAAACGCCCTATTGTAGATACGAACGTCGTCTAACTTACCATCTAAGTAGAGCTCGCTATTGGTGGTGTCAAATTGTAGTCCAAGCCAGAGTGGTGCTGGGCTATTGTAAGTAGAAGATGGAACGGAGTCAGTATCCTCTTTATCAAGTGTACCATTAATGTAAATCTTCATAGACCTCGATGGTTCATATACGGTTACTAAGTGATACCACGCTGCTGTCGAAATAGTTGCATTCGATTCGATTACCTTTGCAGAGGGTGTGGTTGTGCCATCTGGAGAAATTACGAAGCCAACTTTATCGGTGTTCTCATTAAGATATAATAGATAGGCTCGTTGATCTAGTTGTCCTGATTGACTTCTGTATTTTCCAACTACCCCTACATTTTGAGTACTTGCGAGAGTATCTGCATTAACCCACGCAGACAGCGTAAGAGTACCGGTAATGTCTAAAGTACTGTTGTCAGGGACTTGAACATAATCATTACCTCCGTCAAAATCGCCGCCTTTTCCAAATTTTCCGGCAGCTCCCCCTGTAGGGCCGGTCGTGTTAGGACAGGAGTCGCCGTTATTACTATTTCCTGATGAATCGAGAACTGTATCGGTTGCGCAGTCATTCGTCCAGCTTGTCTCATCCATCTTCCAATACCCCACGAGCCCGTCGGAGAGGAAGGAATAATCGCGGATGCCGTAGGCGGCTTGGACTCCGTGAAGGGAGGATGTTCCTTTGACAAAATCTGTTTTTATTTGAGCGGCAGTGCGCTCTTCCTTATAAATCTTAAACTCGTCAATAAAACCTTTGAAATTATTAGTTGTGTTTCCGCCAATAAGGATGTTATTTGTATCTGCGGCTGGAGCACCTACTCCGTTTGTGGAGGAGCCGACATTATTGCCGTTTACATATATTGTTATTTCGTCGTCCCCGTCGTCTGTATAACTTAAAACAACATGGTTCCAGCGATTATCATCGACGGGAGAGGTAACATTTAGGGTTGCGTCGGTAGTTGCTAAATCCAAACTTGCCTCGATATCGAGCTTTCCACTCGAAAGAGTATCCACCCTAAGCCAAGTATTTGTGCCTTTGTAGAAAATCTGCCCGCCTGTTCCTTCCCCGGCTCCATTTGGCCTGATCCAGGCTTGAGCCGTAAAAGCACCGGCAAGTTGTGCGTCAAGGTCTATTGATGATGCATTGGTTACAACTACGTCGTCATCGCTCCCATCAAAACTTAAGCATCCTCCAGCCAGGCATAAATCTTCGGTTTTTATTGAAGGAGTTCCTGTTGCGGTACTTAGTCCCAAAGATGCCCAATAAACATCTGTATTATCCGAATATAAATAATCTATTTGACTTCCTCCCTGATTATTGTTGTAATAACTCCATTTGGCTTTGACGTCTTGGAAAGTACCGGTTTGTAGATTTGTTTCTCCTAGCCAAGAGCCGGTATATTTGTCATATTTAACATCGGCATTTTCATCGTCATAAAACACATAAACATCGGTGCCGTTAATTGCAATTGAGGGTTCGTCGCCGGCGTTGGAGTTGGTAACAGGAGCTTGCCAAGTAGTCCATGCATCAGCGTCGTTGTGTTTAACTAAAGTGACAAAATCAGTTGCGCCGTTTTCATCCACATAGCCAATCCAGGTGTTGCCGGAAGAATCGATGCCGATTGACGTGACGAGGCCGCTCAACACGTTAGCATCCACGTCCTGGAGAGTAAAAGATGCGGCATCGTTTACGTTCCCTACGGCTGCGGTAAGATCCAAGTCAGTAGAATTAATGTGCGAAATCTCTGGAATGTTATCCTCAGAGATTGCAATACTTGGTCCTCGAAAACCACCCGAAACTGAATCGACTGTCACTGCTGCTTTCCAGGACCCGCTGACTTTGTTGGTGTACCTAACCGTATCAGTGCCAGTTTGATCGTTGGTGATGACTACATGAGGCTTATCATTTGAATCTACGGCGATATCAATATCTACGTAACTGGCGGTAGCGCTATGTTGTATTATAGCGGTCGCTTCCGTGCCGAACTGGTTGTCAGATGTAGTGAAGGGAATGTAGTTAATATCAGTAAAACTGGCATCGTCGTTATACACGAAGTGCAAAGTATTTGAGCTATCAACTGCCACTGCCACTATTCTTGTGCCTGTACTAGTATTACAGGCCGGGTTATCAGCTGCATCCTGTTCTGCCCACGAAGAGCCATCCGAAGAGCTCCACACCTCACACGAACCTCCGTCATTGATAACCGCGTAAAGTGTTCCGTCCGAAGTCCTAACCACCTGTCGGCTGGAGCTGAGCATGGCGCCAGGATCTCCTGCATCATCAATTTTTGTGGGACCGCCGCTTATACCTCCTATGGTACCTCA
>Ga0209342_10000769_pt1 | contig 37258 bp, 37 predicted proteins | sample RifCSP16_2_FD_184023 | JGI IMG/M metagenome (GOLD analysis project Ga0209342, IMG submission 184023) | Soil microbial communities from Rifle, Colorado - Rifle CSP2_sed 16_2 (SPAdes) (version 2) | ecosystem: Environmental > Terrestrial > Deep subsurface > Rock core/Sediment | place: Rifle...
GGGGTATTCTTAACGAGTTGGCACAATGAATAGTGTGTTTTCTAGGTAAAATCGGGGATTTTTAAACATTTCAGGGTGGGAAAATCTGTAACAAAATTCACACACAAGCTCCGGTAATTTATCCATTGTTACATGATGATACATTCTTCGTATGAATGTACGCAATACTCCAATCATGCCTTCAATCTCGCTGGTTAATTCAAACTCCCATCTCTTGTGGATTTCCCTTGTATGGTAAACCGGCCACCATCGATCAATCTCTTTGTAGATGGAAGCCCCGTCAGTGTGTAGTTTGATATTAGGCTTGGTGTATGTCTGCAGAAACCACCAGGCATGTTCCCTTTTAGGATTTGGATTGGGAACAATCTGGTAAGCAAGCTTTCTTGAACCCACCTGTTTACCTAAAAACAATGTCTTCCCGTTCTTTCCTCCAAAGTAGGCTTCATCAAGCTGTACTATGTGTTCTAACACCTCCTGATCTTGAGGTAGATGATACCTAAACTGGTCATACCAGTGCCTAATTGTAAGTTCAGATAATCCTGTCAGGCCCATTGATTGCTTAACCGGTATCTGTGTTGTCCAGCACCAAAGAATCATCCAGAATTGCTGTAATGGCAGCTTCAGATTGGATAGCCACGTGTGAGACAAAAGAGAAAACCTGATTCTACACTTCCTGCATCTGTATCTTTCTTGAGAAACATATACGTTTCTTCCTTTGCACACCGGACAATATATATTCTTACCATATACAATCTTTCTCAAATACTTCCTTATTTGTGCATCAGACGGAATCTGATTGAACTTATACATCTCCTCCATTTTATTGTAAATGTGCCAACAGGTTTAGATTACCCCAATTTTGCCTATTGACAAGCATTGTATATAGTATATACTACTCCCAATTGAAACAGCTTTGCGGTTTCGACCATTCTTAAAGTCTGGTTGCGACTCAAGCCAATCAATTAACTAAACCACCGATATCTTGTACGCAAGTACAAAAAAATAAAGTTTTCTTTGGGGCGTCACCGTAAGGCGACACAACAAAAGACAAAATTTTATCGATACTCGGTGGTTTTTTCATTTATCTTACTATTACTTCTTTAGTCTTCGTTTAATGTTATAATCTCTTAATGCTTATTTTAGGAATCGATCCCGGAACCGCTACAACAGGTTATGGCCTCATAGAATCAAACGGTGACGGAAGCACAAAAGTGATTGACTGGGGGCTCATCGAAACCGACAAGGATAGGTTTAAAGAAAAACGCCTCGAAGTAATCTATAAAGAAACCTTATCTTTAATAAAAACGCATTCTCCCGATCTTTTCGTTATGGAAAAGGTTTTTTTTGCAACCAACGCCAAAACAGCAATTGCTGTCGGTCAAGCTCAAGGAGTACTCCTTTTGGCTGCTTCCAAAACCAAAGTCAGGGTGGTCGAATACGCTCCCGGGACTATTAAAAAAATTATTACAGGGGATGGGCGTGCAAAGAAAAAAGATATACAAAAATCGATTAGAAAAATGTTAGGAAACCAAGTAAAAAGCAAAGCTCATAAAAAAACTCATTTTGATAACGCAGCGGATGCGTTGGCTGTGGCTTTAACGCATGCTTTAAGTATAAATCTGCCCCAATGAGATAGTGCAAACGCACATCTCATGGGGTCCCGTGAGATGTCCCAAAGGGACTATATCACTGGGAGGAGGTGATAAAAATGGCTGAGTTTAAAGTAGGTCGAGTTACACATTATTACGATAAAATAGGTGTAGCTATTATCGAACTTGATTCAGATTTGGGAGTCGGGGACAGAATCAAATTTTCCCGGGGCGGTGAAGAATTGTTCGAACAGGACGTTGATTCGATCCAAATAGAGCACGAAAAGAAAGATAAAGCTGGTAAAGGAGATGTTATAGGATTAAAAACCACTCGAGAGGTTAAAGAAGGGGCGGAAGTTATTAGGCTTGCTTAAATAATTAGTTTTTCGTAACCTTAAACTCTCATGACATTCTCCACGGACTAAGAGTCCGTGGTTTTACTTATGAAAGAGAATGACATATCAAGTTCAATTCCTCCCCGACAATATGTCGGGGTTTCCTTGAAATTGCTATGAGACGGAAAAGGTGGGTTAGTGTAGATTGGAAAAAAGCGCCTGACATCAAAAAAAGAGTTCTTCATCTAAAAACAGTTTTAGACCTTCCCTGGCTGAGGACTTCAAAAATATATTGCGTCCGTTCAAATTATTCAACATCCCGTGCATATGCACGTATTTGGGGATTATCTAAGGTCTGGCAGCTCGCTTTGGAAGTAGAACCAGCCTATATAATCGAGGTGCTTTCCGAGAAGTTTGACAACCTTGACACCGAGGAAAAAGATAGAGTTTTACTTCACGAAATATCTCATATTCCGAGAAACTTTTCCGGAAGTCTACTCCCGCACATAAGACGTCGCGGGAAAAGAAATTTTCACGATAGGGTAGAAGAACTTTTTTCAATGTATCTTAAAAACAGAAAGGGCTAACGTACAAGGAGGGACCTTGTACATACTTAATGAAAATAATAATTTTGCACGGTGACGATGTAATCGGAAGTTACGATCGTCTTGCTAAATTTATTGAAATTGCAAAATTGAGAAATTGGGAAACCTATAAAATAGGAGACGGTAACTTAACACTGACCGAAGCTTTAAGTTCGGGTTCTCTTTTTCAGAAAGAAAAGTTGATTATTCTTGAGAACGTCAGTTTAATTAATAAAATTACCTCTGATTGGATAAACAAAGAAGCGGATAATTTAGATGCGACTCTCGTTATATATAATCAAGGAATTGTCGACCTCAAATTAATTAAATCTCTACCTAAAAATACAAAGGTTGAGGAATTTAAACTCAAAAGTTATATCTGGAATTTTCTTGACTCTTTTTATCCGGGTAATGTTAAAAATGTCTTACTTCTTTTGAATGAAGTAGTTAAAAAAGACCCTGTGGAATTTTTGTTTACTTTACTCGTAAGACACTTAAGAGATTTATATTGGTTAAAAATTGATCCGAAGGCACTGAATTATCCATCCTGGCGTTTGTCTAAACTTAAAAGACAAGCTTCTAGATTTAGCGAGAAAGTTTTAAAAAGTATAATAGCAGATTTGGCTGATGCCGATATCAAGTCAAAAACATCCCAGGTTGATTTAAAAGACTCGCTTGATTTTCTGATAGCAACCAAATTAGAATAGTTACTACATGCAAGTAAACCCTTTAATTTTTAGAAACTATGATATTAGAGGAGTAGTGGATAAAGATTTAAATCCTCAAATTGTAGAAGCAATTGCTAAAGCCTATGGTACATTTTTAAGAAAAAGGAAAATTAAACAAGCTGTCATAGGTTACGATTGTCGCCTTAGTGGGCCTTCTTATCATGAAGCATTTATAAAGGGACTGACATCTTGTGGAATCGATTTGATAGATTTAGGAATGGTTATGACTCAAATGGTCTATTATGGCCAATATAGATTCCAGACCAATGGCGGAGTCATGATAACAGCCTCACATAATCCCTGGAATTATAATGGTTTTAAACTTGCAATCGGTTATTCATTAACAACTGGACCAGAAGAAGTTCAAGAACTTAGAAAACTTGTAGAGACTGAAAGTTTCTTTAAATCCGAAAAAAAAGGCGAGGTAACCAAAGCAGATATAAAAGAAGATTATATTCACGATGTCTTGAAAAGGATTGAAATAAAAAGACCTTATAAGATTGTTATGGACACACATAAAGGAACAACAACTCTTTTCAATCCCGAAATAGCTAAAAAAGCTGGGTGTGAGGTTATTGAAATGAACTCCGGAATGGACGGTTCATTTCCTGCAGGGACACCCGATCCAACAGACGCCAAATTAATGGCTAATTTAGCTAAAGCCACTTTAGAAAATAAAGCGGATGTAGGCTTGGCCTATGACGGTGATGGGGATAGGATAGGCTTTGTCGATGAAAAGGGCAGAGTCTTGTGGAACGACGTAGCTGTTGCAATTTTTTCAAAAGAAATTTTGGAAAGGTTTCCAGGAACGAAAATCGTTTACAATACACTTTGCTCACAAGTTGTCAAAGAGGTTATAAAGGCAAATGGTGGAACACCTATTATGTGGCTAACAGGTCATGCTTTTATTAAAGCTAAAATTGCCGAAGTGGGTGCAGCTTTTGGTGGAGAACTTTCAGGTCATTTCTTTTTTGCTGATAATGCTTACGGACACGACGATGGTACTTATGCAACTTTAAGGGTACTTGAATACCTTTCTGAAAAAAATATGACCTTGAGTCAGCTTTATGAAACTTTTCCACAATTTATATCTTCTCCCGAAATTAAAGTTGGTTGTCCAGATGATAAGAAAAAAGATGTTATTAAAGATCTTTCGGTAAAATTTAAGAAAGACTTTGCAAACGCAGAAATTACTGATGAAAATGTTATTCCTGGCGATGACGGCGTTCGGGCTGACTTTAATGACGGTATGCTCGTTATCAGATACTCACAGAACGGACCATATATTACCGTTAAGTTCGAGGCAGTAACACAAGAAGTTTTCGAAAAACGTAGAAAATATGTTAGCGATATGCTTCATTCGTATAAGGAGGTTATTTGGGACGACCCTTTGTGTGTAAATATTGATTTTGTAAAGTAGTTTGAAGCACCAATACACCCCCAACTGTAATGGATAAGTACAGAAACATAGGAATTGAAGCTGTCTTAAAATCAGGTCAATTTCTTCTTAAAAATAGGGATAATGTTAAAAAAATTAAAGATAAATTTGGCGGAGCGGATATTTTAACAACAGCGGATAAAAAATCCGAAGAAATAATCACTTCTATTATTCACAAAAATTTTCCAAGCCACGCAATCTTTTCCGAAGAGTCTGGAGAAATTTACGGTGGAAGTGATCTCCAGTGGGTTATGGATCCTCTTGATGGAACCAAACATTATATTAAAGGTTTACCATTCTTCGCAGTGAGTCTTGCCTTAAGAAATCAAAAGGGACCTGTACTTGCATTCACTTTTATTCCAATAACAAATGAGCTTTTCATCTCTGAAAAAGATCGTGGTGTCACTTTCGATGGGAAAAATTGTAAGGTATCTGGGGAACAAAGCTTGGCTAACGCGATTATTTATGTAGAATTTCCGTCTTCAAGATTTAAGGTGGATTGGAAAAAAGAAGATTACGACAGAGCCTGGAGATTGTACGAAAACCTTACTAGGGCTTGCTTCAGAACCAGAGCGTACGGGTCGGGTCCAATAGGTATGGCTTATACGGCGATGGGAGGGTTTGACGCCTATGTACGTTTTCAGCCGCTTTCTTATGAAGATGTTTTAGGCGGCTCGTTAATGATTAAGGAAGCGGGAGGTGAAATTACTGACCAACACGGGAAAGGTGTCGAGATGAAAGGGAACGAACCGGATACAAGACTTGTTGCTTCCAACGGTAAAATTCACGAGTATATTCTAGATATTTTATCTCAAAAATGATCAAGGGAGTGATTTTTGATTTTAATGGAGTAATAGTTGAAGACTATCCTTTACAAAAGGAGGCCTGGAATACTATCTCCAAAAAGTTACGGAAAACCGAGATAACGGATAATGAAATGCTTAATAAAATTAGGGGAGTGAGGACGGCAGATACCGTAAGAAGAATGTCCGGTAATAAACTGAGCGATGAAGAAGTACAAAATATATCGAATGAAAAAGATAAAATAATTCAAAAATTATTGAAAACCAGTCCGTTATTTCGTTTGAATGTAGGCCTCGAAGGTTTCTTCAATGAATTGAAAGAAAAAAACATTCTAATAACTATTGCTACATCCCAAAGTTTTAATAACCTTACGCTATCTTTCAAAAGACTGAAACTTGGTAACTGGTTTGAGATAGAAAAAGTTATATATAACGACGGTACTTATCCTGGCAAACCGGCACCTGATGCTTATATTTTAGCTGCTGAAAAAATAGCTATAAAACCATCAGAATGTTTGGTATTCGAAGATGCCGTTAATGGCATAAAATCCGCTTTCTCTGCTGGAGTAAAAACAATTGTCGCTGTAGGTAACGACGAAAGGTTAAAAGTACTACTTAAACAAAGTGGAGTTGTAAAAGGAATACACAATTTTACTGAAATTAATATAAATACTTTCTTTTAACTTTAAAGGTCCGTCCTTTGAAGTGAACGCATGATTAGTCTAAGGTAAGTTTTTCTAATATAGTAGCGCTATCAGTTTTATTATTTTCGACAAAGGTTTTGTAATCATTAAATTTGCTAACTACTGGCATTATAGGAGACTTAAAAAACTTTAATATAAAATTTGGATTGAGCCATAAAGTATTTCTCAAACCTAAATAATCTGCATAAGAAGAATAAGCTTTTGTTAAAACGCTGATATATTCGGCAGGGTTTAGATGGATGTAACGTGTGAGATGTAAAAGGTATTCATCATTGGTTATAAGTACCGCTTTATATCTTCCCTGATATAAAGGTCCTATACGATCATATTTACGGTTGAAGTAAGCTGCATATCTAGTACTGATAGATCTCATAAAACTTTTAATTGTTTCTTTACTTTTTTGCTTTAGTAATAAATGAAAATGGTTTGGCATAAGACAATAAGCGATAAGGGTTATATTATGATGGAAGTTCTTAACGGGACGCTTTATACCTTTAAAGGTCCGTCCTTGCAAGTTGAAATCGATTTTTTTAATTACCGGTATTGATAGTGCTTCTTTTAGATATTTCAAAAAGACTTTGTAGTCTTGTCTATCCCGAAAAACTTTTTGCTTTGCCACACCTCTATTATAAATGTGGTAATAACTATCGCTAACATATATCTTTAGTATATTACGACTGGGCATATTTATATGCTAGCTTTAAAGGTCCGTCCTTGCAAGCTTTATAATTATAAAATAAGAAGTTAGTATGAATTATAATAATTATGACAATCAACAAACAATCTATGGAAGAAAAATACAAACTTGTTGCCGATACGATCCGGGCTTACCCACTCCAACTAAAACAATCCTGGGAAGAAATTCAGAAAATGTATATTCCCGATGAATATAAAAATATAGATAATATTGTCTTTTGCGGAATGGGCGGTTCCGCCTTAGGGGCAAGAATGTTGGACGCATACGCTTTTAACCTTTTAAGAACTCCCTTGGAAATAGTTAATGAGTACGGACTACCAAACTATACAAATTCAAAATCCTTAGTAATAGTTTCCTCTTATTCGGGTTCTACAGAAGAGACTATTGAAGCAACATATGAAGCGCTCAAAAGAAAAGCTAAAGTTTTTGCAATCACAACAGGAGGGAAATTGGGTGAAATTATCAAAGAGGAAAAGCTTTCAGGATATCTTTTTGATCCCGTGCATAATCCTTCAGGCCAACCTAGAATGTCCATAGGCTACGCTTCAGGTGCGGTTCTTTCCTTTTTAACAAAAATAGGGGCTATAAGTGTTACCGAAGATGAAATCGACCAGACAATATCAGTAATGAATAACGTAATCGGAGATTATAACGAAGGCGCCACTAAGGAAAAAAACCTGGCAGTATCATTTGCTCAAAAAATAAAGGGTAAAATTCCCATACTTATCGCTTCAGAACATCTTATCGGAACTGTATACACAATTAAAAACCAGTTAAACGAAAGTGCAAAAACCTTCTCCGCACTCTTTGATATCCCCGAACTTAACCACCATCTTATGGAAGGATTAAGAAATCCTGTTAAGCTAAAGGACTTATTCCTGTTTATATTTTTTAACTCAAAACTTTATAGTGAGCGTGTACAGATCCGCTACCCGCTGACCGCCGATGTCGTCGAGAAAAACGGTGTTCCGCATCTTATGTATTCGCCTTTTTCGGATAAAAAGTTGCCCCAGGTTTTTGAAACACTAATCTTCGGATCTTACATGGCTTACTATTTAACTAAGGAACACCAGATTGATCCCTTGGAAATTCCCTGGGTCGATTATTTCAAGAAGGAACTTACCAAGGTTTAGTAATTGAAAATTTCTAATTGATAACTGATAATAAATAATTGTTATTATGTCTGCCCAACCCAATATTCTTTTCTTCAACCAAATCGATAAAAACGATATTCCGATAGTCGGAGGCAAAGGAGCAAATCTCGGAGAAATGACAAAAGCGGGTTTTCCTGTTCCAAACGGCTTCGCAATAACTGTTCATGCGTACGATTTATTTTTAACTAAAAACGAAATTTATCAGAAGATTCAAGATATTCTGGCGGGAGTTGATGTAAATAAACCCGATGAACTTCAAGAGGTTTCCAAAAAGGTAGAGAGAGTAATATCTTCAGGAGAAATACCCAATGAACTAGCGGCTGAAATTATAAAAAACTATAAAAAGCTTTCGGGAATGTTCAAATCAGCTTTGGTTGCTGTAAGGTCCTCGGCTACGGCAGAAGATTTGCCCGGAGCCTCATTTGCAGGCCAACAGGCAACATATCTTAACGTAAAAGGGGAAAACAATCTCCTGCAAAGAGTTAGAGATTGCTGGGCGTCACTTTTTACAGCCCGCGCAATTTTCTACCGCGCCCAAAATAAAATAGATACTTCAAAGGTCAAAATTTCCGTTATCGTGCAGAAGATGGTTCAGTCGGATGTTTCGGGAGTAATGTTTACACTCGATCCGGTAACAAACGATAAAGATAAAATTATTATAGAAGCCGTTTGGGGGCTCGGGGAAATGATTGTCCAAGGGTCGGTTGTTCCGGATAGTTATGTCGTTCAGAAAGAAACTTTTTACGTTCTTTCCAAAGAAATTTCGGACCAGGCCATACAGCTTACCAAAAAAGGTGTCGAAACCAAAGAAATTGAGGTTCCGAAAAACAAACGAGATCTGCAAAAAATAAGCGATGAAGAAATAGTCAAATTAGCTAAATTAGCTGACGGTTTGCAAAAACATTATTACTTTCCCCAGGATATCGAGTGGGCCAAAGAAGGTAAAAAACTATATATTGTCCAAACCCGCCCCGTAACTACAATTAAAGACGACAGAAAAGTGACCAAAGAGGGCGAGGTTAAAGTCGCGGATAGTCCTATATTAACAGGCGCAGCTGCGTCACCGGGTATCGGAACGGGGCCTGTAAAAATTCTGAAATCCCCCAAAGAAATAGATAAAGTAAAAGAAAAAGATGTTTTGGTTGCTCCGATGACCTCGCCCGACTATGTTCCTGCGATGAAAAAAGCTTCGGCGATAATAACCGACGAGGGTGGTCAAACCAGTCATGCTGCAATAGTTTCACGGGAACTGGGTATTCCCTGTGTAGTCGGGACGAAAGAGGCTACAAAAAGACTTAAAGACAGTATGATCGTCACCGTAGACGGTGAAAGAGGACTAATATTTCTGGGTGGTAAATTCAAAGTTGAAAAAAGAAAAACCGAAGAAAAAGGAGGATTCAGGGGTAAAACCGCAACAAGACTTTATGTCAATTTAGCCGAAAAAGAGTTAGCTGAAAAAACCGCCAAAGAAAATGTTGACGGCGTAGGGCTTTTAAGAGCTGAATTTATGATTGCCAACATTGGAACTCATCCAAAAGAAGCCATACGACTCAAAAAACAGAGAGAGTTTATCGATAAACTAGAAAAAGATTTATCTATCTTTTGCAAAGTTTTTCATCCTAGACCGGTAGTTTATAGAGCCACCGATTTTAAAACAAATGAATATCGAAGCCTGCCAGGAGGTGATAAGTGGGAACCGATTGAAGCAAACCCGATGTTAGGATTTAGAGGTGCTTTCAGATATATTGCGTCTCCAGAGGTATTTAATCTTGAATTACAGGCTATTAAAAATGTTCGTGAAAAATACAATAATCTCTGGCTTATGATTCCTTTCGTAAGATCTCCCGAAGAATTGGCAAGGGTTAGACGTCTCGTTGCCGCGGAAGGATTATTTGCCTCGACCACCTTTAAGTTTTGGATGATGGTCGAAATCCCCGTTAACGTTATTCTTATCGAAGAGTTTATTAAAGTGGGAATTGACGGCATTTCAGTAGGCTCTAACGACTTAACAATGCTTGTAACGGGTACAGACAGGGACAATTCGGAAGTTGCAGAAGCATTCAACGAACGATCTCCTGCTGTTTTATGGTCACTTCGTCGCGTCATAAAAAGATGTAGAAAACACGGAGTTACCACTTCAATCTGCGGACAAGCCCCGTCAGTTTATCCTGACCTTGTTCACAAATTGGTCAAATACGGAATTACCAGCATTTCCGTTAATCCGGATGTAATAAATAAGGTAAGAGAAACAATATATGAAGCAGAAAAAGAGGTTGCATCTAAAAGTGACAAGTGACAAGATGTAAGCGATAAGTTATTATAAAAAATGTTAGTACGTAATTGTTTAATTTTTTAAAAACTCATCACCTCTTACCTAATACTTATTACTAATATGAGTAAAGTTCAAAAAGTTTGGGCAACACAAATACTTGATTCAAGGGGGTTTCCCACTGTCGAAGCAGCATGTCAGCTTGATTCGGGAGAGGTAGCGGTGGCTTCGGTTCCCGGGGGAACATCAACAGGCACTTACGAAGCACTAGAGCTGCGTGATGGAGATAATCAAAAGTTTTTGGGAAAAAGCGTCTATAACGCAGTTAAAAATGTCAATGAGGTACTGGGTCCCGGGGTATGGGGATTAGACGTTAATGATCAGGATAAAATAGATAAACGCCTTATAGAGCTTGACGGTACCAAAAATAAATCGAAGTACGGCGGAAACGCGATTTTAGCCGTTTCTCTTGCATCAACAAAGGGTGGAGCTTTGGCAAACAAACAGCCTTTGTATCTCTGGGTAAATACTTTAGCCAAGCGGGTCGGAATAAATGCCGAAATACACATACCTTCTCCTATATTTAATATGATAAACGGAGGATTACACGGAGCGGGAAACTTGGATTTCCAGGAGTTCCACGTCATCCCCGCGACATCCAAAACTTATTCGGATTCTCTTAGGATGGGCGTAGAAATTTATATGATGCTGGGTAAAGATTTGGATAGACGTGGAGCGATTCATTCTGTCGGAGATGAGGGAGGTTATGCTCCGAACCTGTTTACAAATGCCGACGCTCTGGAAGTATTATATGAAGCCATTAAACAAACACCCTATCAAATGGGCCGGGATGTTTTTTTGGGTTTAGACGTTGCAGCCTCGGTATTTTATAAAAACGGAGAATACACAATCCGAGACAAATCCGCGCCCCTAAACGACGATGCACTATTGGACTATTATAAATACATTAATAATCAGTATCACCTGGCTTTAATCGAGGATCCTTTCCACGAAGACGCGTGGGATAGCTGGAAGAAAATATTGGAAGCTTTCCAGGGTCAATTAACGATTGTGGGAGACGATATTCTGGCAACTAATATGGAAAGGGTTCAAAAGGCGATTGCCGACAAGGCCTGCAATGGAATTTTGGTCAAACCCAATCAGGTTGGCACTGTCAGCGAAACACTTGAGGTTATAAAAACAACTAGAGATGCAGGCTGGAAAGTCATAGTTTCCCACAGGTCCGGCGAAACTAATGACTGGTTTATAGCTGATTTTGCAGTAGGAGTGGGAAGTGATTACACGAAGTTCGGGGCTCCCGCCAGAGGTGAACGAGTAGTTAAATATAATAGGTTATTGAGTATCGAATCAGAACTCCAACAGAAAAATATATGATCTCCGCGTCTTTCCCCAAAATGGTGGTATTAGCCATACTTGATGGTTGGGGAATAGCACAGGACGGTCCAGGTAACGCAATATCACTCGCCTCTACCCCCAATATGGATAAGTTCTGGCATTCATATCCCCACACCCAACTGGAGGCTTCAGGCGAGGCGGTCGGGCTTCCTAAGGGTGAAGACGGTAATACCGAAACAGGACATCTTAATTTGGGTGCGGGAAGAATTGTCTATCAGGATCTTGAGCGAATTAATATGGCAATAGCCGACGGAAGTTTCTTTGAAAACAAAGTACTTTTAAGTGCAATTGAGCATACTAAAAAATTCAACTCAGACTTGCATTATATAGGACTTTTGGGTGGTGGAGGTGTTCATTCCAACATGTCTCACTTGTTTGCTTTGTTAAATTTAGCAGCAAAACAAAAAGTAAACAATCTATATCTGCATATTTTTACGGACGGAAGGGATTCTCCACCAACGGCCGCCCGGACTTACATAGCTAATTTAAAGGGAATTATCAATAAGGAGGGTGTCGGAGAAATTGCTTCGATAATGGGTAGGTACTGGGCTATGGATCGTGATCAAAGATGGGATAGAACAGAATTAGCCTATCTCGCTTTGACCAAAGGTCAAGGAGATTTGGTTAAAAACCCCGAAGAGGCGGTTGAGGATTCATATCAGCAGGGTAGAACTGACGAATTTATTTCACCATCATTAGTTACGGATAATAAAGGTTATCCTATCGCCTTAATAAAAAAAGACGATGCTGTTATTTTTTTCAATTTCAGAATAGACAGGCCCAGACAACTCACAAAAGCCTTTGTGCTAAAAGATTTTTCTAAGGCAACAATAAATTTTGATTTTAATATTTCTTTAGATAATCATAAAAACACGCAAATTATTCAAAACACCAACCCGAAAAAAGAAGACGAACCTTTTAATAGAGAAGAAAGACTTTCAAATTTATTTTTTGTTACAATGACCGATTACGGAAAACTTATCACGGATGACGGGGCACATCCCGCCTTTCCTCCGGAAATTATTGATGCTCCGATAGGCAGCGTATTTTATTCTCAGGGGCTAAAACAGCTAAGAATTACCGAATCGGAAAAGGAGCGTTTTGTAACTTTTTATTTTAACGGATTAAGGGATAAACCTTTTGCGCTGGAAGATAGAATCATTATTCCGTCTCCGACCGTCCCCACTTACGATCAGAAACCCGAAATGTCTGCGCACGACATTACCAAGACATTAGTTTCCAAAATCGAATCCGAGACATATAAATTTATAGTTGTTAATTATCCGAATGCCGATATGGTGGGACATACAGGAAATATCGGGCCGACTGTTAAGGCAGTCGAAGTAGTCGATGAATGTATAGGCAAACTTGCTTCTATCCTATCGGCATACGATGGGGCCTTGATTATCACAGCAGATCACGGTAATGCTGAAGAAATGATTAATGCTGCAACAGGTGAAATCGATACCGAGCACTCGACCAATCGCGTTCCCTTTATTGTTGTTTATAATAAATACTTAGGCAAGGCTCAAACTCTTAGGACAGGAATTTTGGCAGACGTATCACCAACCATTATTTCACTCCTGGGTCTAATACAACCAACATCAATGACCGGCAGAAATTTACTAAGTGAAGTAAATTATTAGTTCTTGGAGTATTTACGAATTAAGCCGACAACTTTCCCCTGAATTCTTACGTTTTTAACGAAAATGGGACTCATCCTAGCATTAGCGGGTTCTAGTCTGACTCTGGTTGCCTCTTTGAAAAATCGTTTCAGGGTTGCCATTCCGTTATCTAGAAGCGCCACAACTATGTCTCCGTTATTTGCAGAGTCTATCTGCTCGATAATAACAAAGTCTCCGTCTCTTATTTGCTCTTCAATCATGGATTCGCCTCTTACTTGAAGGACGTAAGTTCTTTTAGTACCGGATACAAAGTCGTTCGGTATGGAAAAAGAGGCGTTGGGATCGCTATAAGGCTCAATTGGAGCTCCAGCTGCGATAAAACCCAAAATGGGTACGTCTATCTGTTCCGTTAGGACCGGGATATCGGTTTCCGAAAGTTCTATTGCCCGGGTTTTGCCCCCCTTCCTTTTAATCAATTTTTTTGTTTCAAGAGCCTGAAGATGCTCATGAACTGTGGCTAAAGAAGAAACACCGATTGCTTCTGCAATTTCTTTTAAAGTGGGAGCCGAACCTGTAGACTGGATATGCTGTTTTATAAAATCGAGTATTTGACTCTGTCTTTTGTAAATTACCGGTGCCATACGTTAAATTAATTATACAAACAAAACCCGAAGATGTCAAGTGGCAATAAATGGTGTTAACTTGATATAATTTCGTCTTGTATTCGGGTTAATGTATTATTATGAAAAAACTAAAAATTCACTCTGACTATAAACCTACAGATGAACAAAAAAAGGCGTCTGAAAAACTGGCTGAGGGAATCGAAAGGGGATTGGACTATCAGGTTCTTCTGGGAGTTACCGGTTCAGGCAAAACTTTTACGTTAGCAAACGTCATAGAAAAGCTACAAAGACCTACCCTGGTTTTTTCTCACAATAAAACATTAGCTGCACAACTTTATCAAGAGTTCAGGGACTTTTTTCCGGATAATGCAGTTTCATATTTTGTTTCTTACTATGACTTTTACCAGCCTGAAGCCTATATCCCCGCAACCGACACTTATATAGAAAAAGATGCCGACATTAATGAGCTAATTGACAAGCTCCGTCTGGCGACGACTTCAAATTTACTTACCAGAGCCGATACTATAGTAGTTGCCTCGGTATCTTGTATTTATAATATCGGTTCGCCCAAAGAATACGGTGATTTTATTTTCGAAGCTAAAAAGGGTTTAAAAATGACCAGGGAAAAAATAATAGACAGGCTTATCGATTTGCAATACGTTAGGGCTGACTACGGTTTTCACAGGGGAACCTTCCGCGTAAGAGGCGATTCGATCGATATTTTTCCGGCCTATCAGGACGAGTCTCTGCGTGTTAACCTCGAAAGAGGCATTATCAAAGATGTTGTCATTTTCAATCCGATCAGCGGGCAAGCATTTGAAAACGACAAGGATTCAGCCTCAAAAAGCTTTACTTTGTATCCTGCAAAACACTTCATAACCGACCCGTATAAAAACAAAAAAGTCTTTGATCAAATACGCAGTGATCTTGCCTTAAGTATTAAAAGATTAAAGAGTGGAGGTAAAGATTTGGAAGCGCACAGACTTTCTCAAAGAGTAAACTATGATCTTGAAATGATACAAGAAGTCGGCTACGTCAAGGGAATCGAAAACTATTCACGTTATTTTGATGGTCGTAGTCCTGGAGATCCTCCTTTTACGCTTTTGGATTATTTTAAAGAACCTTATGGTGATGACTGGCTAGTGGCAATCGACGAAAGTCATATGACTTTCCCTCAAATAAGGGGAATGTATTCAGGAGACTTTTCGAGAAAACAAACCTTAATCGACTACGGATTCAGACTTCCGGCGGCAATGGATAATAGGCCATTGAAATTCGATGAGTTCATGAGAAGAATTCCTAACTTTATAGCAACAAGTGCAACACCATCAGCTTGGGAACTATCCCTAGCCCAGCAATCATACAAAGAGCTTCCCAAAGCTAAAAAAGCTAGTCTGTCCAAAAACGGCTTGACCGAGCAGTTACTAAGACCCACTGGGATTCCCGACCCTTTGGTTGAAATCAGACCGATTGAAAACCAGGTGGCTCACGTCATTGAAGAAATAAAAAAGCAAAAATCCAAAAAACAAAGGACTTTAGTTACCACTTTAACAAAACGCGCTGCAGAAGACCTTTCTTCTTATCTTGAAGAACAGGATATTAATGTTCATTATCTTCACTCCGACATTCAGACTTTGGAAAGAACCGACGTTTTGGATGATTTAAGAAAGGGAACTTATGACGCAATTGTGGGTGTTAACTTACTACGTGAGGGTCTGGATCTTCCTGAGGTGGCTCTTGTTGCGATACTTGATGCCGATAAGGAAGGATTCCTAAGAAGCGAGGTTTCTTTGGTTCAAACAATGGGTAGAGCCGCAAGACATGTTGAGGGCAAGGTGATACTCTATGCCGATACAGTAACAAAGTCAATAAAAAATGCTTTATCTGAAATAAAAAGACGTCGTGACTACCAAACATCAATGAATAAGAAACTTGGGATAATGCCACGATCTATTACTAAGCCGATACGAGAAAGGCTTGTGAGCGAAGAAGAGGTCAGCTTGATGGGACAGGTTATCGAAGGCAAGGAAAAGTCTTTCCAGATCCTTCCTTCACTTGATATTGAAGGGTTAACCCCTTTAGATCGGAAAAGGTTGACTTCAAAGTTGAGACGGGAAATGAAAACCGCTGCCCAGGATCTTAATTTTGAATTGGCGATAGAAATAAGAGATAAAATTAAGGAAATCGAAAGCGTTCTTTGATACCAAAGTTATCTTGACAATCCAGGTTCAAACTAATAGCATAAACGTATATTCATGTCCAGACAAAATAAATATTTATCTACAATATTGATTCTTATTATAATGATGCTGGGATTGGCAGTGGGTGTTTACCTTGTTCAAAAAAATCTGGAGATTAGAGAAAAAGCAGCTGAGCTTAAGCTTAAGAAGTAACTTCAGGGTTGGATGCTGGGAATATTAAAGGTTAATAAATTTACTCCGAAGAAAACGCTTATAAAATTTATTATCGCCCAGGCAGAGAAAACAATTAAAATTCCAATTAGAGCACTCGCAATTTGATTCTTCGCTTCATCGACTCTTTCTTTTTTACCGCCGGAGGCAGTCCACTTGATACCCCCGAATAGAAGCGAAAAGACAAAAGAAAGCGACGCAATGATCAAAGAGACCATAACCGCGGCAGATATTAATCCCTCAATTGATATTGTATTTAGACTTGCGAACTGACCTTCTGGAAATATTCTAAACGATCCCATATTAATCTATTTTTCTCTGGTTTAACCCTAATGTCAAACATAACTTATGCTACAATACATATAACCACGGATATCCGCTGGGGGGTTTACGTGGAAAACATATATGGATGGACAAATAAGAGTCAGAGGCGCCCGTCAGCATAATCTCAAAAATGTCAACCTGGATATTCCCAAAAATAAGTTTATTTGCTTTACGGGTGTATCGGGAAGTGGTAAAAGTTCTATGGCCTTCGATACAATCTATGCCGAGGGTCAAAGGCGTTATGTCGAAAGCTTGTCTACGTATGCAAGACAGTTTCTAGGTATTATGGAAAAGCCCGACGTCGACCTTATTGAAGGTCTTTCTCCTTCCATTTCCATTGATCAAAAAATCAGCTCTCGTAATCCCCGTTCTACTGTCGGAACAGTAACCGAAATTTACGATTATTTGAGGCTACTTTTTGCCCGTATCGGGCACCCACACTGCCCTATTTGTGGAAGAGAAATCTCTACTCAGACGCTTGATGAAATTGTTACCTCCATTACCAGTTTAATAGATAAAACCACCAATGAAAGGAAAAACTTCAGATTTTTAATACTTTCACCTTTAGTTGTTGACCGTAAAGGTGAATTTTCCTCGTTATTTACCAACCTCAAAGCCCAAGGTTACAGGTATGTTCGTCTCGATAAACAAATTAAAGATTTAACAGAAGATTTCGTGCTTATTAAAACCAATAAGCATTCTATTGAGGTAGTAATCGATAGGATTTCTTTAAGCAATAAGGACATTAAAAATGAGGGTTTTGCTAAAAATCTTAAAAGCAGAATCAGCCAATCTGTTGAACTGACTTTAAAACTTTCCCAAGGCTTGGTAATTATCTCGGAAATAATGGATAAGGCTCTGGAAATGCCTGAATTTCCTAAAGACATGGTCGACCATCTTTATTCGGAAAAATTCTCTTGTCCGGTTGATAATATTCAGCTTCCGGAAATCGAACCTCGAACTTTCTCTTTTAACTCCCCACACGGAGCCTGCGAGGTGTGCCATGGTATAGGAAAAATTTTAAAAATCGATCCTTCTCTGATTCTTTCTCCCGACATTTCCATAACCGAAGGAGGAATATTGCCTTTTGCAAATATTTTTGAGCACGATACCTGGTATGCTAGGTTAATCTTACAGGTTTCTAACGAGCATGGTATTAACCCCAGAATCCCTATTAGAAACCTTTCAAAGGAACAAATCGATTTACTGTTTGATGGAACAGGGGATAAAGAATATAAAGTCGAAGGAACCAACAGATTCGGCAGAATAACATATATTTATGAGAAATTTATGGGTATTCTGAAAGAATTAGAAAGGAGACATTCCGAAACGGAATCTGATTGGGTAAGAGCCGAAGTTGAAAAATACATGGTGGAAACTACCTGCCCGTCTTGTAACGGAAAAAGATTAAAAAAGGAAGCCCTGAATATAACAATAGATAAGTTGTCTATTGCCAACGTCGTAGATAAAACCATTAAAGAAGTCGAGGCTTGGATTAAAAAAGTATCAACCACGCCAGCAATATTAAATGAAAAAGAAAAAAATATCGGAAGTTTGATAATAAAAGAGGTTGAAACCCGTATTAATTTTTTGACAAGTGTTGGACTTGATTACTTAACCTTGGACAGATCAGCCGGGAGTCTGGCTGGGGGAGAGGCACAAAGAATTAGACTTGCGAGCCAGATAGGGTCGGGACTAACAGGTGTTCTTTATGTTCTGGACGAACCGACAATAGGGCTTCATCCCAAGGATAATCAAAAATTAATAAACACATTAAAAAAGCTAAGAGACCTGGGCAATAGCGTTGTTGTCGTCGAACACGATGAGGAAACAATCCGCCAATCCGATCACGTCGTTGACTTCGGTCCGGGGGCAGGAAAAGATGGAGGATATGTTGTCGCCCAAGGAACCGTTGCCGATATTATTAAAAAAAAATCTTCAATTACAGGAAAGTTTTTGAGCGGTAAAAGGAAAATAGACATTCCGAGCGTTCAGCAAAATTTAAACATCGAAGAAAATATGTTGACTATTTACGGTTGTAATAAATTCAACCTTAAAGATATTGATGTAACCTTTCCCTTATCAAAACTTGTGGTAATTACGGGTGTTTCGGGTAGCGGTAAATCCACTTTACTTGTGGAAACTGCTTATCAGGCTATAACAAAAGAGTTACATAAGTTTTATAGGGGCCAAATGCTTTCATATCAAAAACTAGAAGGGGTAGAACACATCGACAGAGTAATTCTTATTGATCAATCACCAATAGGGCGGACTCCAAGAAGCAATCCCGCTACATACACAAAAGTCTTTGATCATATCAGAGATGTTTTTGCATTAACCCGAGAAGCACGAGCCTCAGGATTTAATAAGGGCTACTTTTCATTTAATGTTAAAGGGGGAAGGTGCGAAGCCTGCGAGGGTCAGGGTCAAATTAAAATAGAAATGCAATTCATGAGCGATATCTGGATAACCTGCGAGGTCTGCAAAGGAGCTCGCTACAATTCCCAAATACTGGATATCCATTATAAAGGTAAAAATATTTCTAAAATATTGGAACTTTCAGTTAGCGAGGCAATAGAATTTTTTCACTCGCATCCCCAAATTCTTTCCAAGTTAAATACGCTGGAAGAAGTGGGGTTGGGTTATATCGAGCTGGGTCAACCGGCTACGACTCTTTCCGGAGGAGAAGCACAAAGAGTAAAACTGGCCTCGGAATTGACAAAAAAGGCTACTGGAAAAACTGTTTATATACTCGACGAACCGACCACCGGGCTTCACTTTGCTGATGTTGAAAAACTTTTGAAAGTCTTAAGGATTTTGGTTTCAAGAGGAAACAGCGTTTTTATTATCGAGCATAATCTCGATGTAATCAAAAATGCTGATTGGGTTATAGATCTCGGGCCTGGAGGAGGTGAAGCCGGAGGACAAATCGTCGCCGAGGGAACACCTGATAATATACGTAAGTCAAAAAAGTCTTATACTGGGATGTATCTGGCAGGATGAGAAAATTACTTTTAGAAACCGCCTTAATATTAGTTTTTAGCCTTTTTTCCCTTGCTACGTTCCTAGTAAAACCCAGTTTTGCCGATACCAACTTTGATACACACGTAAATGTTAATTATAAAGTTAATGAAAACGGCATAACCTCGGTTACAAATACCTTCACATTAAAAAATAAAACTTCAACACTCCAGGCAGAAAAATATATTTTTTCGCTAAAAAGTATAGAACCTACCAACATTAAAGCGTACGAAAAGGGAAGCCAGCTTAAAGTAACAAAGGAAAAAATTGACGATACATTAATCCTGACGATAAGTTTTAGTGAAAAGGTTTTGGGTATAGGAAAAACCAGAACCTTTATAGTCACATACGATGACGAACGCATTGCCAATAAATCAGGTGAGATTTGGGAGGTTGCTATTCCAAAGTCGGAAAAAGACGAAGATTTTTCAACCTACGACGTTCAACTCAAAATTCCCAAAATTCTGGGGGACGAAGCTTATATTTTTCCGACTCCGGAATCTGTAAAAGAGGAACCCGACGAAAGAAGTTACTTTTTCAATAAAGAACAGCTAGGCGTTAGAGGAATAACGGCAGGATTTGGCAAATCTCAGGTTTTTAATTTTACTCTCTCGTATCACCTTGAAAACACGCTTAAGAAGGATCAACTCTTGCAAATTGCTATTCCTCCGGATACGTCCTTGCAAAGAGTGTACTACCAAAATATAGAACCCAAACCTTTGAGGGTTGAAGAAGACGTGGACGGAAATTGGATAGCTTTTTACAATTTAAAATCCAAAGAAAGGAAGGATATAACCGCATATGGAGCGGTTCAAATATTTGCCAGTCCAAGAAAATTAAGAAAACCGAACTACGAAACCCTTATCGAAAACACTAAGGAGAGCTCTTATTGGCAGACATCAGATCCTCAAATAAAAGAGCTTGCTAAAAACCTCAAAACCCCAAAAGAAATTTATAACTATGTAACAACTTATCTTACCTATGACGTATCCCGCGTTAAACCTGACGTAGTTAGAATGGGTGCAAAATCCGCTCTGGCCGCTCCTTCTAATGCCATTTGTATGGAATTTACCGATCTATTCATCGCTATAGCAAGAGCTGCAGGAATCCCCGCAAGAGAAATTAACGGCTACGCCCACACAGACAATAGCGAAATTAAACCATTATCTTTGGTTGCCGATGTCCTTCATGCCTGGCCCGAATACTGGAGCGAAACGGATCAAACTTGGATTCCTGTTGATCCAACTTGGGGAGCAACAAGTGGGGGAGACTATTTCTCCAAACTGGATCTTCGGCATTTTACTTTTGTCATTCACGGAAAAACTGCCAGTTACCCGATTTCTCCAGGATCTTATAAGCTTGGGCCCAATCCTCAAAAAGATGTCTTTGTAACTTTTGGTAGTTCGCCTCTTGAAAGATTTTCAAATCTTCGAGTTGACCACAAATTCTCCTGGGGACTTACCAAGAAAAAACTCACCCTTACCTTTAAAAACCTAGGCTCGGCAGCAGAATATGAACTCGTTCCTTCCATTTTTTTTGACGGTGTTTGGATTAAAAGCGATTCTATATCTGTTCTACCCCCCTTCGCCGAGTATAAAACTTTGATTGAAGTTCCTTATGGGAATTTTGCAGCGTTAGCACCAAACCAAATTATTGTGAAGGTCGGAGGCAAATCTAATTTAATAGCAACGGATAAAGTAGGAGTCATTATTCTTCAGCTTCTAATTTTGGTCTTTTTCTTTTTAGGCTTATTGATCTTATCTCTCACTAAATTAAAAAAATCTCCCTTTCTTTTGTTTACAAGGTTTTTAAAAAGTAGGCGGACGTGAAGCTTCAAAAATACAGTAAAAATCGATCTAACTTAAACAACGTTCCTCAGGATGCGGGTGTGTATATATTTTGGAATAAAGCAAGCGTTCCTATTTACGTCGGCAAAGCAAATAACCTTAAAAAAAGACTTGAATCTTATTTTTCAAATAAAATTTTCGGAAAAACGCTGCAAATGATGACAGAGGCTACCGGTTTTTCAATAATTCGTGTTGACTGTGAGATTGAGGCTTTGCTTTTGGAAGCCAAACTCGTTAATCAATTTCAGTCAAAGTTTAATAGTCAACTTAAGGACGATAAGCGCCCTCTCTACATTATAATTACCCCAGACACTTACCCGCAGGTTCTGATCGCAAGAAAAAAGGATCGAAGCGATCGATCTTTATTCTACGGACCGTTTCCATCCTCAACATCCGTTAAGACAGTGTTGAAACTCATAAGAAGAATTTTCCCCTACTCCCAGCATAAAATCGGAAACAGAGCCTGTTTATATAGCCAGATAGGTCTTTGTAATCCCTGTCCGAACGAAATCGAAAAAATTAAGGATCGGCAGGAAAAAGACAGACTCCAAAAAAAATATAAAAGAAATATCAAAATGATAAAGACGTTTCTGTCGGGTGACCTTTATAAAGTTAAAAGAAGTCTGGAAAAAGAAATGAACGGATTGGCTAAAAACGAAGATTTTGAAGAAGCCAAAGCGGTCCGTGAAAAAATAAAATCTATCGAGTATATAACTCAACCAATTACCCCAATTAATTACTTTTTGGAAAACCCCAACTTTTTGGAAGATATTCGCAAAAAAGAAGAAGAGGAACTGACTAATATATTGAGAAAATTCTTTCAGATCACCTATAGTATATCCCGTATTGAGTGTTTTGATGTAGCCCATTTAGGAGGCACTAGCGTCACGGCATCAATGGTCACTTTTATAAACGGCGAACCTGAAAAAAGCCTATATAGACATTTCAGGGTTCGTCAAAAAAAGAGCAGGGACGATATTTCATCGCTTTCGGAAATTGCTCAAAGAAGATTGAAAAACAAAGAAACTTGGGGATTACCAAATCTTATAGTGGTCGACGGAGGGAAGGGTCAACTTAAAACTTTCCTAGAAGAATTTAAGAATATTGATCTGCCTATCGTGGGTCTGGCAAAACGCGAAGAAACTTTGGTTATGGCAACGCTCAAGGGTAACAAAATTAGTTTTCAAACGCTTAAACTGGCAAGGGGTCCAGCTCGTAATCTTCTACAAAGAATCAGGAATGAAGCCCACAGGTTTGCAAGGCGATATCATTTTAACTTGGTCAAAAAAATGTTAATTCCCCGAAGTTACAAGAAAAAGTTGTAAAATTGATTTAATATATAATTAATAAGTTATGAAGAGAATCCTGAGACACTATGCAATCGACACTTTTTCGCTCTGGACAGTCAGCCAAATTGCTAGCGGAATTTACTTTGACCAAGGTATTAAAACTCTCCTTATGGCCGGAGTTGGTGTTACTGTTGTTTCTATTATCGCCAAACCCGTTATTAATTTACTTTTGTTACCTTTAAATTTAGTCACATATGGGCTTTTCCGCTGGGTTTCTTCGGCTATAGTAATATATTTGGTAAGCCTCGTAGTAAAAGGCTTTAAAGTAATTAGCTTTTCTTACGCGGGATTCACAAGTACGTGGTTTGATATTCCGAGCATTAACTTTGAGGGCTTTTTTGCATACGTCGCATTCTCGTTTTTACTCTCGGTAATAACTTCGGCAATTTACTGGCTGGTAAAATAATTTCAATCTTATTAGCTTAAGTGTATAATAACCGAATATGCCTAATATTTTTCTAATTTTACAGGTTGTTTTCGCTTCGATCCTGATCGTAATGATACTTATGCAACCTAAGGGTACTGGTTTCGCCCGCTCTTGGGGAAGTTCCGGATCATCTTTCACCAGGAGGGGCCTTGAAAAAGTTACCTTCAGAGCTACTTTCATCGTTTCCGCAGCTTTTATTATCGTTTCAATCTTACAACTGGTTTTTTAATGCCTCATTTGCATTAAGGTATGCCAAATTTCAAGTACGCTTATAAAGTTACTTTTGCATATATAAAGCGATTTAAGTGGATTTTACTGCTTGGTGTAATCTTCGGAGTAATTATCTTTTTTTTAATAAAATATTTATTCCCCATTCTTACTAGACCGAGGCCCGAAAGAATTGGAGTGACGGGGAGGTATCATACAGACACTCTTCCTTCCTTCGTTCTCTCGGAAATAAGCTACGGTCTAACAAAAATTGACGATAACAAAAATGTCGTGCCTTCATTAGCCAGCGCCTGGGAAACTCCCGATAAAGGTAAAACCTGGATATTCCACCTAAGTGATGATCAGGTATGGCACGACGGGAGTAAAGTTAATTCAGATTCTATTGCCTATGAATTTTCAGACGTAGAGGTTCAAAAGTCTGACGATAAAACTATCTCGTTTAAACTGCAAAACATCTTTTCACCCTTCCCCAGCGTTTTAGCCAGACCCACATTTAAAAAAGGTCTTTTGGGTACTGGGACTTGGAAGGTCGAAAAAGTCCAGCTTTCAGGGGGATTTGTTACCGAACTTCAGATTTTAAATTCCGACGACAGGAAAAAAGTTTATAAATTTTATCCCACCTTAGAAAGAACCAAACTCGCTTTCAAGTTGGGAGAGGTTGACTCTATCATAGAAGTTCTTGACCCAAAGCCTTTTGATAATTGGAAAACAACGACAATTTCAGAAAACGTTAATATTAATCAGGTTGTGACTTTATTTTTCAATACTCAAGATAAAGTTTTATCTGAAAAAAACTTACGGCAAGCTTTGACCTATGCGATAGATAAAGAAAAATTAGGAGAAAGGGCAATAAGCCCGATATCTCCCAGTTCTTGGGCTTATAATCCCCAAGTAAAAAAGTATGCTTTTGATAAAACGCGGGCTAAAGAGCTTATAAATGATCTTCCGAAAGAAGCGAAAAGCGACCTTAAAATAAATCTGGTTACAACTACAAATTTGCTTAACGTCGCAGAACAAATTTCCAATGACTGGAAGGAAATCGGCGTTGAAACCCGAGTCCAGGTTTCCTCAATAATACCGTCAGAATTTCAGACTTTTCTGACAATCTACGATATTCCTCAAGATCCTGATCAATATTCAATATGGCATTCAACCCAAATAACGACCACCAATATATCGAAATACTCTTCAGCCAGGATAGATAAATTATTAGAGGAGGGTAGAACGTCTCTTGATATGGACCAAAGGAAAAATACATATCTTGATTTTCAAAGATTTGTACTCGAGGATTTACCTGCGGCGTTTCTGTACCACCCTAAATATTACACTATTAAAAGAAGTTAGACATCGTATTAAGGTTTAACTTTCCGGAACTTCAATTACTTCTTCTCGTTTTTCCCTGATAAAGGACGTCCACTCTTCAAATACCTCGATTATGCTTTTGAGAGGAGCTTCGATAATAAAATCTAATAAGATTGTAAGAAAATTTAACCTTGCCAACCCCCTTGAAAGAATAAAGCCGAAATTAAGGAATGGTAGAGTCAAATAACTGAAAAGGTGTCCGAATATATCATCCTTATCAGCTTCAGCTTTTAGCTGTGTTGCATTGAAACGGACTCTGTAGGCAAAAAGCAAAACCAAGGATATAAAAACAAAAAAAACTAGTGTGGCAAAAATAGAAAAATTAAGTAGAAGTAGAAGGTAGTAAATACCACCAAAAACCAAAATAAACATAATAGTGTAAATAAAACTGAATGAAGATATTAAAAGGGAGTTGGACTGAATTCTTTTCGTTGTAAATATAGCTTTCGTAATTTCGTCCTTCTGGAATGCAACTGATTTTAGTCTGTCAACAATTATCTGAGTATTTTTTGCTCCGGGGACTCCTATTGAAATACCTATTAACCACATCAAAAAGGGAGGAAATCCGATATTTATAAAAAGCGGTATATATCTTATATCTCCGTACCTGTATATTTCATACGGAATTTCTAAAACCAGCGCCAGGACAACTTTGGTGATGAAAATATAAATTATGCTCCTTACAATACCAGTGGTAACCTTCTTTTTTATCTGCTGATATTTATTCTCGCAAACATCCCGAATCTTTTCTTCGAATTTTTTTTCGCTCTCCAAAAGCTTCCTTAGCTTTAATCCTTCCTCCTGGGCAATTGACCTGAATATTTCAAAAGCGGCTGCGTGCTTTTGCAGTTTTCTGTAAAGAACAAATCTGCCCGAAAAATTTAAGTGGCCTTCGATTTCAGCGTATATTTTGGGGAAGCTATTAATAAAGGTGTAAATTTCATCTTTCGTAAGATTGTTCCAATTTGGATATTCTTCAACCAGAAGATGATACCGCATAATCTGGTCGTCCGACTTGGTGAATGCACGGTGTATAGCAAGATGAATTTGTATATCTTTCTCATGATCAGGTAGTTTCGTATCTTTCCAGATAAAATTACCTTTAAACCATCCGTGCATTAGTTTCACATATAACTCTCGGTTGGAAGGATCTATTGCCTCTTCTATTTCGCTCGATGCAATACCCCAAATCCAGTTGCGAACCGTTCCCGGCGAAGTGCCCTGGGGAATATTGTCCAAATTCCGCAATACGGAAAAATACTTATCGATTATTTTTTGGACTTCTTCAATTTTTAGCTTTGGAACTGAGTCGTTTTTTAAATATCGAGCCCAAATGAGCTCTTTGAGTAATGTTTCTGAAATACCTTTTGTATTAACGTCGGAGCGCAGGCTTCCTTTTTCCCATACCAATCGTTTCAAAATTCGCTCAATGGCATTGCGTCTTAAAACATGCTCTCCTTTATATTCAACAGTCGTTCTGATTCTTTCATAAAGTCGGGCTATGCTTCCCAATACTTCGCTGACTTTAATATTTCCGTCACCGTTACTATAGCCCTTCTTTGCCAGTCTTTTCTCAAATTCATCTATAAATTCACCCAGATAATCCGAAAAATTATCACTTCTGGGCTTTTTTTCCACTATATTTATCTCTTTAGGTTTCTCCGGCAAATCTCTGTGTTGATCTTTCCTGGTAGGATTAACACTTGGAACACCACTTTCGTGACGTTTACCCTGTAATGAGAGTGCTGCTTCTACTTTAACGCCGGATAGCGATTGATCCGAGTTCAGTTCTTTGCGGATCTGACCACCGGTTGTAGCCATCTCAGGGGATACATCTCTCCTTCCGGGCAGAATCTCTTGGTTCGTAGAAAACGTTCCTTCCCGGCCAATCGTCGAATCGGCCGCACCTTCGGGCTCAGGCTCTGATTTTTCTCGACTGCTTGTGTAAACTGTAACCATAAACTATACAATAATTATACACTGCAGAGCCCCACTATTGCATTTGACAAAAACAATTTTTTAGATAATTATTATTGGTATGAGATTTCCAAAGGCCGCGATTTATATATCGCAACTGGATTCAAATCACTCCGATAAATTGGACAGTATGGTTGACTCGTTATTCAAAGACGAAATAGCCTACGAAAGAGCATCTCAAGCCCTACGTCGCCGTTTTGTAAGAGGGGCGGAATTTGTTCAGGGAGTAGACAGGGGCGGTAGAATAACCAGAATAAAAAGAGAGAGAGTCGGCGGGAAATACAAATATTTTTTGGAAGGGTTAGACGGAGGTTGGAATTCACCGGACGAGCGGATTTGGATAGTTGCAATGTATGCCCTCTGGCAAAAAAACAAATAAGATCTCCGGTTATTTTTCTTACTCTGGTTCTGAAGCGGAAATATCCACAAAACTTCCGTCCAGCTTTAAATAGTAAAGATCCACATTTAGTGATGGAAATTTTTCATTAATCTCCGTTTTTGCTTTGAGAAGATCCTGAGTATGTCTTGCAAGTGACCCTTCAGCCCCGTATGCACCACAGTCTTCGTGGTGAATTAAAACCGCTCTTTTTATGTTATGTAACCTTACTGATATTTCGATTTGTCCCATAATTATATCCAGATCTTTTGTACTGCCGGCAAATCCGATATAATCAAACGTTTTATCTTTTAAATTTTCATAAAGAAAGTCTTTTAAATACCCCTGAAACCGATAATCAATACAGCTAACGACAACCGCTTCACAATGATGTTCTACACCCATGTCTGAAAGTCTAAATAAGTTTTTTTAAAATTACAAGACCTCATTTTTTTTGGTTGACACTATCAGAAAGTCTAGTTAAAATCAGATGAAAAGTAGTGCAGATCTCACGCTTCGACTGTGAGAGTTTTGTTTTTTATTTAAGAACTCATCTATTTTTCAAAAACATTTTGTTTTTTTATGCTTAAAAAACATCCTAAAAAAATAAGTTCTAAAAAATCCGAGAAGGAAAATAGCTGGTACTTATTGAGCCAGGCTTTTTATGAGGCTAGCATAATTTCTTTCTCACTTGTATTTTTTCCAATAGTAATGCTTTTGCTGGGAGTATTTTTAGATAAAAAATTCTCAACTACCCCTCTTTTTATTGTAATCGGAATAATATTGGGTGTAATTACAGCAATCTATAAGGCAACCAGAATAAAATTACATAAATTTAAAAATGGGTAAATTACATATTTCAGTAGCGCCGGAAATAATCGCAAATATAGCTGGCCTTAATATTACAAATTCTTTATTAACGAGTCTAATCGTTATGGGAATTTTGATTTTACTTGCGTTTAAAACCGCAAGTCAAAAACCTGAAACAGTGAAAGAGCGAAAAAGCATGCTTTATATGGCACTGGAAATGATTATCGAGGGCTTTTATAACTTCATCAAAAACATTGCCGGAGACAGGGTAGAAAAACTTTTTCCTCTCCTTTTTACGTTTTTCCTATATATTATTATCGGAAATTGGATCGGCTTAGTGCCGGGGGTAGGCTCAGTAGGGTTTTATAAGGCAACCGAACACGGCAGGGAATTTATCCCGCTTTTTAGAGGTCCTAATGCTGATTTAAATACTACACTTGCACTGGCACTTATTTCGGTAGGATTCACACAGTATGTAAGTATTAAATCCCACGGTTTCAAAGGTTATATAGCCAGATTTATTAACATTAAAAATCCTATCAATTTCTTTGTAGGAATTTTAGAGCTAAGCTCGGAATTTTCTAAGGTTCTCTCTTTTTCTTTCAGACTTTTCGGAAACATCTTTGCCGGAGAAGTACTTTTGGCAGTCATGGTATTTTTAATTCCTATACTTGTCCCCGTACCCTTTTTATTTCTTGAAGTGTTTGTAGGATTTATCCAGGCACTCGTTTTTACTATGCTGACTGCAATATTTATAGTTGTAGCCTCTGAGGTACACCACGAAAGTGAAAATTCTAATCAAAAAAGTATTAAACTCGGAGGGGAGGTGGGAATTTAAGTGGAACTAAAGGATTTGGCAGTCGCGTTAGCGATCGGTTTAGGTACTATCGGTCCCGGAATCGGAGTAGGTTTAATAGGAAAAGGCGCAATGGAGGCAATAGGTAGAAACCCGGAAGCATCAAATCAGATTACGACAACACTCATTCTCTCAATAGCGTTTGCAGAAGCAATTGCTATTTACGCACTGGTTATTGCACTGATCATAAAGTTTGTGTAGAAAAGCGTATGGAAAAATTAGGAATAGACCCTATTTTGATTGCGGTTCAAATTATAAACTTTGGGTTACTATTGGTCTTACTAAAGAAGGTTTTATACAAACCCATACTGGAAACTATCCTGAAAAGGAAGGAAGAGCTTGAGGGAATTGAGAAGGAAAAGGCGGAAATTGAAAAAACAAAAAGAGAGGTCGAGGCGGATAAGAAAAATACATTGATTGAAACGCAAAAAGAAAAAAATGAAATACTCACTAAGGCAAAAAGAGAAGCCGAGATAGAAAAAAGAAAAATTATCGAAAGGGCTAACTTGGAGGCAAAGGAAATTCTGCAGGGAACCAAAAAGCAAATTGAAAGAGATAAAAGGAAAAAGCAATTTTAAAATTTATGTGTCTCATGTTTGCCATAAAACTCAACACTTCTCCATTTCTCAATCACAAAAAATTACGATCAATCAAATTAAGCCAATTGGATAAGGAATTTGTCTAAAAATATTCATGAAAACCAATAATCTTAACACGAAAGACAGTAAAACCGGTGAAATTATTTCGCTTGCCGACGGATGCGTATGGCTATCCGGCATGGAGGATGTTATGTATGGCGAGTTGATTGAATTCGGAAACGGAATATTCGGTATTGCACTTAATCTCGAAGAGGACAGAGTTGGGGCAATAGTATTGGGAGATTATGAAAGTCTTTCCTCTGGAACAAAGGTTAGAACAACGGGACACCTTATGGAAATAGGCGTAAGCGAAGAAATGTTGGGAAGAGTGGTTAACGCCATCGGAGAACCGATTGATGAAATGGGGAAATTCAAAAAGCTGACCCCCATGCCTATTGAAAAAATAGCCCCCGGTATAGTAGATAGAAAACCCGTCGATACCCCTCTTCAAACAGGCATAAAAGCGATCGACTCTATGATTCCAATTGGGCGAGGCCAAAGGGAACTCATAATAGGGGACAGGCAGGTAGGTAAAACTGCCATAGCTATCGACACCATAATTAACCAGAAAAACGAAAACGTAATTTCAATATACGTAACGATTGGTCAGAAACGGTCAAAAAATGCCGAGGTTATTAAAAAACTTAAAGAATACGGTGTTTTTGAAAAAGTAATTATTGTCTCCGCTTCTGCCTCCGATTCATTCGCTATGAGATACCTTGCCCCCTATGCCGGTTGTGCAATTGGAGAATATTTTTTGGGAAAAGGCAAACACGCGCTTTTGGTTTTCGATGATCTGACCAAACACGCTTGGGCTTACAGGGAAATGTCGCTTCTTCTTAAAAGACCGACCGGAAGAGAAGCTTATCCTGGAGATGTCTTTTATCTTCATTCGAGACTTTTAGAGAGGGCTTGCCAGTTATCGGACAAAAACGGAGGAGGCAGCTTGACTGCACTTCCAATAATAGAAACCCAAGCCCAGGATGTTTCCGCTTATATTCCCACAAACGTGATTTCCATTACCGACGGTCAGATTTATTTAGAGAGCGATCTTTTCTTTGCCGGCATAAAACCCGCATTAAACGTTGGTCTTTCTGTATCAAGGATAGGCGGTGCAGCACAAATTAAAGCTATGAAAAAAATTGCAGGCCGGCTTCGACTGGATTTATCGCAATATAACGAATTGGCTACTTTTGCGCAATTTGCAACGGATTTAGACGAAAATACGAAAGAGAAAATTGAAAGAGGTAAAAGAATTGTTGAAATTTTAAAACAGGACCAATTCACGCCTTACAGCGTTGAAAACCAAGTGTTGGTAATATATCTTGCAACATCTGGCAGTCTCGATGATATACCTCTCGAACTGGTAAGGGAATTCGAAAAAGGTTTTCTGGTCTTCGTCCAAAAAAAGTATAAAAAAATACCTGAAGAGATCAGCAAAAAGGGTGAAATTGATGAAATATTAGAAGAAAAGTTGGTTAAGTCAATTTCAGATTTTAAAACTGAATTTATGTTTGAGCATCAGATGGAAACAGAAATGGCGGAACATGGCGAACCCAAGACTAATTAAAAAAAGAGTAGGATCTATAAAAAATATAGGCAAGATAACCAAGGCTCTCGAGATGGTCTCTGCCTCGAAAATCCAAAAGGCTCAAAGTAAAGCTTTAAGTGCCAAGCCTTACGCTGGAGCAATTTACGAAATGATAGCTAATTTATCTTACGATTTTGAATCGAATGAAATCCCTTTAATGAGACAGCCAAAATTTACAGCTAACGATCTTTATGTCCTGATTTCCACAAACCGTGGCTTAGCTGGAAGTCTGAATGTCAACCTTTTCAAAAAAATAGAGTCCCATATAGATGAAAGAGGAAAAATTAACCATAACTTCATAACGGTCGGCAAAAAGGGCCGGTATTTTGCACTGACTAATGGAAAACTAGTTGCAGACCTTTCGGAGGAAAAAGAGAGGGTCGGGGTTATTTCGGCAATAACTAAAATTATTACAGAAGGCTTCGCAGAGCAGACTTACGATGAGGTTTATATTGCTTACAGTGATTTTATTACTGCATTTTCCCAAGTTCCGTCGGTCAAAAAAATTCTTCCTGTTTCCCGAAATTTATTGGAAGAGGTTAGTCACAAAAAATCTTTGGAGATCGTTGGCCATGAATACCAAAATAACCCGGATCTTACTCAAAGTACAGTTAAATTTTATTATGAACCTGATCCAATATCTGTTCTTAATAATCTTTTACCTTTTTATATTGAAATACAAATTGCCGAAGCTATTTTTGAAGCCGAGGCCAGCGAACATTCCGCAAGAATGATAGCCATGAAAAATGCATATGATAACGCAACAGAGCTATCAGATGGTCTATCTCTTGAATATAACAAAGCCAGACAGAGCATGATAACAACTGAAATTAATGACATTACCGTTGCTCAATCGGTTTTGAGATAGTAAGAATTTAGAAATATTTTCAATGGCAGGAAATACTGAAAAATACATAGGATACGTTGTTAAGGTAATCGGACCTGTTGTAGATGTGAGGTGCGAGGCTGATCTTCCTAAGATAAAAAATGCTCTAGTTATTGATCCCGAAGATAGGAATTTAACGGCAGAAGTCCAACAACATCTTGAAGGGGGTTTGGTAAGAACCTTAGTTATGGGACCGGCTGAAGGCTTAAAAAGAGGTCTTCCGGTAATTGATACAAAATCGCCTGTAAAAGTTCCAGTAGGCAAAAATACTTTGGGGAGAGTATTCAACGTACTAGGCGAAACTGTTGATAAAAAGGGTAAGGTTAAAGCAAGGCACTATTTGCCAATCCACAGAAATGCCCCATTGCTTGTCGAGCAAAAAACCACTCCTGAAATCTTTGAAACCGGCATAAAAGTTATCGATCTTATTTGTCCTTTTATTAAAGGCGGTAAAGTAGCAGCTTTCGGAGGAGCGGGGGTAGGTAAAACAGTAATCATAATGGAACTTATTCATAACGTTGCCAAAAAGCACGGCGGATACTCGATTTTTGCTGGTGTTGGAGAAAGATCACGGGAAGGAAATGACCTTTTGAAGGAAATGAAAGAGTCTGGAGTGCTTGCTAAAACAGTTCTTGTTTACGGTCAAATGAATGAACCCCCGTCAAACAGGTTCAGGGTAGCGCTCTCCGCTCTGACTATGGCAGAATATTTCCGCGACGAAAAAAATCAGGATCTCTTGCTTTTTATAGACAACATATTCCGTTTTGCACAAGCTGGGAGTGAAGTTTCGGCTCTTTTGGGAAGAACACCTTCGGCCGTGGGATATCAACCAACTCTTGCTTCAGAAATGGCTGAGCTTCAGGAAAGAATTACCTCTACATATAAAGGCTCAATAACCTCGGTACAGGCAGTCTACGTTCCTGCCGATGACTATACAGACCCCGCCCCTGTTGCAACCTTTGCGCATCTTGACGCCAGTGTTGCCCTCGAGCGTTCATTGGCCGAACAAGGTTTATATCCTGCTGTGGACCCCCTTGCTTCAACCTCTAAAGGGCTTAACCCAGAAATAGTAGGGGACGAACACTATAACACAGCAAGAGGCGTACAAAAAGTCCTGCAAAGATATAAAGAGCTCCAGGATATTATTGCCATTTTAGGAGTCGAAGAACTATCCGACGAGGATAAACTCACCGTATCTAGGGCCAGAAAAATTCAAAGATTTTTGACCCAACCAATGTTCGTTGCTTCGGCTTTTACGGGCCGCGAGGGAAAATATATTCCTATCGAAGAGACTGTTCGCGGTTTTGCAGAAATACTGGAAGGCAAACACGATGAAAAAAGCGAACAGGATTTCTATATGATCGGGACGATCGACGAAGCTTCCAAAAAATAAAGATCTAAATGAACTTCCATATCGACATTGTCAGCCTCCAGGGAAGTATTTACTCCGGCGAGGCCAGTGAGGTTATTCTTCCCTCGACTGAGGGTGAAATAACCGTTCTGTCAAGGCATATGCCTATTGTAACCACCCTGACCCTCGGTGAAGTAGTCGTTAAAACTCCCACCGATACCATTAATTTATTAATCGGTAAGGGAGTGTTTTCTTTTTCAGACGGTCTGGGACGTCTTCTTGTCGAGGACGTAAGATTTTCTGACGAGATTTCCGAAGAAAAAGTGCTAGAGGCAAAAAAAACAGCGGAAGAATTGATTGAAAAAGGCGTTAAGGGGGAAGAAAAGGAAAGAGCGGCGTATGCTTTAAGAAAAAGCCTGTTTGATTTAAAGATAGTCAGACGAAAGAAAAAGAGACTTCTTTAAATTTAAAGTTGATAGTTTACACTTTGCGATCTAAAATAGTAGCTATGCTGGTCAAAGATGTAATGACCAAAAAAGTCATAACTGCCACTCCCTCTACACGCTTCACAGAGCTTGTCAGGTTACTCATAAAGAAAAATATATCCGGACTTCCCATTGTAAATAAAAAAGGTAAAGTGGTTGGCGTAATTTCAGAAAAAGACCTTTTTTACAGATTGTTTCCCTCACAAGAAGAGTTCTATAAAAACATAGAATACTATACGAATCGTAATAATCTTGAAAAAGAAACCCGGGCAATCGTTAAGCTGAAAGCAAAAGATTTGATGACTAAAGACATTATTTCAATTGGCAAGAACGATCATATTTTAACTGCCTGCTCGCTCCTTCTCATCTACGAAATCCGCCGTCTACCTGTAATAAACCATGGTAAGCTTGTCGGAGTCGTAACCACAAACGATATTTATAAGAATTTCTTGCTTACAATAACTAAAAAATAATAAGTTATTTAAAATCTTATGAAGAAATCAAAATTTGTATTCGCCTTCGCTTCAACGTAATAACTCTCGTAAAGTTGTTCATATTTTTGGGATAACAATAATTCTTTTACTTCCTGCCTTATCTGCTCCTGTTCCCTGCCTTTATACAAATCCTTGTTTCTATTTATCTCGGCGTCTATTTCTTCTTCAGTAACGTCTACGTCTTTGGCTATAATTTTATATATAGTTATTCTTAATTTTACATTTTTCTCTAGATCCTCGATTGTTTGATCGGATTCCTTAAGGAGCTGGGTTAAAGTTTTACCGTTTTCCAAAGCTTTCCTTTCAGTTCTTAGAATTTCGGCTTCTATTTCTTCCTTTTTTACAACGATGTTTCTCTTTTTTGCTTCAAATTCTACTATTTTTTCGACAATCAGCCTATCAAGAGCATTTTTTGGTCCACCTCTATCCTGAACTAATTTTAGTATTTCACCAAATGTAACTGGCTGACCGTTAATAAATACTGGGGCAACAACCCCCTTTTTGTATAGACTCCACAGAATCAAAACAGCGAACAAAGTAGAGGCAATTTTAAGTAAAACCCGAACTTTAATTTCCCGATTCAAAATATTTCTTATTTTAGCTTTTGAAATTCTCATATAAAAAATATTAGCATAAATATATATCTTGGGTTAATCTGAGTAGGCTGAGATACATCGGTTACACTTCCTAATCTAAAATATGATGGGATTTTCATATGAATTAATTACAACTTTGTTTCTTTCCTTCGCTTCACCCGAGCGTTAAAACGCTCGGTATTCGCGAAGTTTGCATAAAATTGTATAATCTTTTCGGAGATCGGATGAAAACTTCTACAAATTTGGCCGTTTTTTCACTACATACCTGTCCTATAGCTTCAAGTGAAGGTAAAGAAACGGGAGGATTGAACGTATACGTTTTAGAAACAGCAAAGCAGTTGGGTAAATTGGGTTACAAAGTTGACATGTTTACTCGTTCACAAGATCGACTCAAGCCTTACTTAATTGAAGTTACTCCTAATGTGCGATTGATGCATCTTGTTGCAGGACCGGAAAAACCTATTCCCAAGAAAAATTTACTACCCTACGTAGACAGCTTTACAAAAGCTTTTCTTAACTTTTCCAGAAAGGAAAATCGTACTTATGAACTTTTGCACTGCCACTATTATCTTTCGGGATTAGCAGGACTTAAGATTAAACAGGCATATCAAATCCCGTTATTGATGACTTTTCACACCCTTGCTCTTATGAAAAATCTGGTTGGCAGATCAGAAGACGAGACTGAAGAAAGTGCTCGACTTAAAGCTGAGAGGAAATTAGTCAAGAAATCCGACCGCATAATTGCATCAAGCTATAAGGATAAAACTTATCTAAAGTATCTTTATGACGCTTCAGCAGAAAAAATTTCCGTCGTTAGCCCGGGATTCGATGTTCAACTTTTTTCTCCAATTCCGAAATCCAAAGCAAAAATGGAAATTGGGTCAGATTCTCTTAAAAAGTTAATTTTATCGGTAGGTAGAATAGAACCGCTAAAAGGGTTTGACGTTCTCTTATACGCTATAAAAATATTGTTAGTGAAAAATCCCAAGCTTCAGAAACATATTTCGTTATGGATTGTTGGAGGAGATACATCTGAACCCGTTAGTCTTTGGTCGGGAGAGTTAAAACATTTGGAAAAATTGCGCCGGGATCTTGGAATTAAAGCGTCTGTTAAATTCGTCGGCCATAAGGCCCAAGAAATGTTACCCTATTATTATTCTGCCGCGGAGCTTGTCGTAATGCCTTCTCATTATGAATCGTTCGGAATAGTTGCCTTGGAGGCTATGGCATGTGGCACTCCAGTTATTATTTCTAATGTTGCCGGTGCTTCGGACCTGGTTCGTACAGTACACGGTGGAATGCTAACTTCGGTTAATAATCCAGTTCTCCTGGCAACCCAAATCGAATATATTCTATCCGATAGGCTAGCTTCGCAAAAGAGGCAACAAAAAATAAAGAATAAAATAAAAAATTACACTTGGGAAAAAAGTGCTATCCAGTTAGATAGGGTTTATCGCTCGGTGTTGAAATAAAAGGTCACCTTCAAAAAACCTTAAATATTTTTGATATTAGCTTTAGCGTGGCGACTCGCAGCGTTTTTGATAAAATAATTTATAGTTTACGGTGGCTGTAGGAAAACAGTAGTTTTCGTAGCATCCACCTTAACAAGTTACAGTGGTTGTAGCTCAGTTGGTTAGACCTGCCTGCCGGCAGGCAGGGCGCGAGTTGTGGAATATTTTGTCTACATAATTAAGAGCATGTCGAAAAATAAATTTTATACTGGTATTACTTCAAACATATTAAGAAGATTAAATGAACATAATAGTAGGTTATCTAACACAAGAACAACTAAATATATTAGAGATTTCGAATTGATTTTTGTTCAAATAGTTAAGAATAGATTGGAAGCAAGAAAATTGGAAAAATATTTTAAATCTGGTACGGGTAGAGAATTAAGAGCCGAAATAGTAAAATAGTGTACAAAGTGATAAGGTGGCTGTAGCTCAGTTGGTTAGAGCGCGAGGTTGTGGACCTTGAGGTCGGGGGTTCGAGACCCCTCAGCCACCCAACATACATTAAAAATAAGCCAATTTTGTCATGTAAGGACTCCGACTAAAATTGCCTCTTAAAACTCTCGGTTATTCAAAAATAAATGTAAGGAATTAAATTAGTAGTTAGAAGTTTAGACAAAGACTACGGGTATTCTTAACGAGTTGGCACAATGAATAGTGTGTTTTCTAGGTAAAATCGGGGATTTTTAAACATTTCAGGGTGGGAAAATCTGTAACAAAATTCACACACAAGCTCCGGTAATTTATCCATTG
>Ga0209342_10000771_pt1 | contig 37225 bp, 27 predicted proteins | sample RifCSP16_2_FD_184023 | JGI IMG/M metagenome (GOLD analysis project Ga0209342, IMG submission 184023) | Soil microbial communities from Rifle, Colorado - Rifle CSP2_sed 16_2 (SPAdes) (version 2) | ecosystem: Environmental > Terrestrial > Deep subsurface > Rock core/Sediment | place: Rifle...
TGCCCAGCGACTCAGCGGCTGCCGTGCGCACGCCTGCGTCCACGCGCTCATCGCGCGCCAGCGCCAGCAGGTCGTCGGCCCGGCCCAGTGTGCCCAGCGCCTCGGCGGCTTGCCGGCGCACCCATACGTCCACGCGCTCATCGCGCACCAGTGCCAGCAGGATCGGCGCGGCCTCGTCGGCCCGGCCCAGTTCGCCCAGCACCTCGGAGGCTACGCAGCGCACCGATTCGTCCACGCGCTCATCGCGCGCCAGCGCCAGCAGGTCGTCGGGCCGGTCCATTTTGCCCAGCGCCTCGGCGGCGTCCACGCGCCCCCATACGTCTTCGCGCTCATCGCGCACCAGTGCCAGCAGGATCGGCGCAGCCTCGTCGGCCCGGCCCAGTTCGCCCAGCGCCTCGGCGGCTTGCCGGCGCACCCATGGGACCAAAGGCGCGTCGCGCGCCAGCGCCAGCAGGTCGTCAGCCCGGCCTAGTTCGTCCAGCACCATGACTGCTTTCATGCGCACCGTTGCGTACACGCGCTCATCGCGCGCCAGCGCCAGGAGGTCGTCGGCCCGGAGAAGTTTGCCCAGTGCCAGGGCGGCTACCTCGAGCACCCATGTGTCCACGCGCTCATCGCGTGCCAGTGCCAGCAGGATGAGCGCGGCCTCGTCGGCCCGGCCCAGTTCGCCCAGCGCCTCGGCGGCTGTCCAGCGCACCCATGCATCCACGCGCTCATCGTGCGCCAGCGCCAGCAGGATGGGCGCGGCCTCGTCGGCCCGGCCCAGTTTGCCCAGCGACTCAGCGGCTGCCGTGCGCACGCCTGCGTCCACGCGCTCATCGCGCGCCAGCGCCAGCAGGTCGTCGGCCCGGCCCAGTGTGCCCAGCGCCTCGGCGGTTGCCTGGCGTATGTCTGCGTCCACGCGCTCATCGCGCGCCAGCGACAGCAGGCCGTCACCCGCCAGTGGATAAGCGCGTAACTCCGCCAGAACGGTCAGAGCATTAGGCCGCTGCCGCCTATCAAGCCAGTCCATCCTGCGCGCTGCATCAAGCAAAGATCCAATGACGCCATCGGCGAAGTTGGGAGATACCTGCACCTTTTCACTGAGGGCCGCACCCACAAAGTAAAGCGCTCCTTGTTCGCGGCGCCAGGGTATGCGCTCGAGTAGATGCGTGACGTCCGTGCCTTCTTCGCTTAAGATGCCCAGCGCAAGCAGCGGCACCTCGCGCCAACGCTCGTTCTGCCAGTGGGAGATGGCCCGCTGCCAGACACACTCCCGATCGTTCTCGCACGCCCGCACAATCGCGGCTGCCGCCAGATACTCACGGAAGGTGGGGTGGATGAAGTCATACGTTGCGCCACGCTGGACCACCAGTCCCGTCCGCTGTTGAACCAGGATGTTCAGCACGTCTCCGGCCTTGCGGCGCGCGTCGGCGTCGCTCCAGCGCGGGAGCCGTCCCAGGAACTCGATCAACGCGGCCTCCACGTAGCGCGCTTCCTGCATCGCCAGCGCCACGCACTCCAGCGCCTCGCGCCGGTAGTCGAACAGCGTCTCGCCCAGGTCGGTTCGGAATTGCTCGCAGAATTGCTCCTTCATGCGGCGGTTGGCCGTGCGGTCTTCTTTGAGTAGGATGGTCACGAACCGCTCGTATAACGTCACACGGCGAATATCGGCCAGCCCCCGATGCGACTCGGGGGCCAGTACGCCAACGTCCGTCGCGGTTTGTTTCTTTGCTTCGTCCTCGAACACAATCGCGGCGACGGTGAGCAGTAGTGGAATGCTGGTCACGGCCCGCAATGTCGGGTGTTGCACGTTTCTCAAGAAAGCGTCGACTAATGCTTCATCCTTGAACCAGTTGTGTGCAAACGCCTCGACCTGCGCCGGCTCGAATGGCAGCAGATCGAACGGCGTGACCGCCCCGCCGGTCGAGAGAGATTCATCGGGTCTGCTGGTCAATACGATGCGCGAGCCGGGCGGCCACGCAGTCTGCGCCAATTCCTTCAACAGCGCGCGGCGGCGATCGGCGTCGAGAATCTCGTCCAGCCCGTCCAGCGCGATCAGCCATGCCGCGCCGGTCTGTTCCGCCCATTCCTTAAGGAAATCATCCGGCAATCTGGCGGGCAGGCGCTTGCCGAGTTCGGCCTCGATCTGTTGGCGCAGGCAGGTCGTCGCGTCTCCTTCGCGCCCGGCCAGGCCGCGCAGTGAAACCAGGATGGTCAGATGGGCCGTCGGCGAACGCAGCGTGAAGCGAGCACCGTCACGCGCGTCGTCCTCTTCGACAAGTTGCTCTTCGACCAGGTGACGCAGTAAGGTCGATTTGCCCGCACCCGGTCCACCCACGACAAGCAGACGCGCGTGCTGCGCCAGCGCCTCTTCGATCGGCATCGGGCGCGCGCGCCGCTCTAACGCTTCCAATTGGGCACGTTCGTCATCTGGTTGCCGTTTCTCGTCGGGCTTACGGCGCATCTGCTGGCGGACGTACACCGTCGTCAACGGCACATCGCGCTCCAGGCTGACGTAGGGCAGGTCGCGGCAGAACTGGCCGAGGGCGGTCAGGTAGTCTTCAACCGCTTGCGGCAGGTGGAGTTCAAGTTCAGGGCAGACTTCTTTGAGCGTTTCACTGGTGGTCGCCCATTCGAGCGGCGCACTAGGCGCGTATTCACTGACCATGCCTATCACGCGCTTCGTGTTCAGGTCGAGCACTGGCGCGCCGCTCATGCCCTGGCGAATCGGCTTTGCATCCAGTTGAAGCATTGGTCGCTTGCCCGGATGCGGCACCACGCCGCGTATCTCGCCTTCCGCCCAGGCAGTCTCATAACCCCCCGGCAATTCCGGGAAGCCGAGCGTTTGCAGTTTGTGGCCGTTGCAGTGTCGCGTGAAACCGAGCCGGATAGGCACGACACCTGCCGGCAGGGGCCCATCCAGCCGGAGAATGGCGACATCGTCTGAGTCGTGAGGTCGCCACCAGGCTGGCTCGACGATAGCGTCGCGCTGCTCGCCGGTGGCGTGGAAGACAACGCTCACTCGCTCCGGTCGAGGCTCACCGTCGCGCTGCGACTGCTCGCTTTGAACCACGTGCGAACAGGTCGCGATCAGGCCGCGCGCAGAGACGACAAAGCCTGTCCCGGCGGTCGAGCCGTCAGCATGCAGGATACGGACGATACCGGCAGCCAGGTCAGGCTGCAATGCACACCTCTGAGGCTACTTGTTCGCCCACTTCAGCGTGACTTTGTAGTTGGCTTCGACGCCCGCCGACGCAATGAACGCGCCAGCCTCGGCACTCAGCTTGATGCCGAACTCCACGCCGATCTCGTCGGGCGCGTCGTGCAGTCCACGCAGTTTGGCGATGATCGACTGCGCTGCCGGCTGAATCTTTCCAGCGCATCCTCGAGCGTCTCCTTCGCCTTGGCCACAACTTCTCCGGGGCGCGCGGCCTCGACTACGCCCTCCGGCAGTGGTTCATCCACTTCTACAATCACCGAGCCGCCGTCTTGCAAGGGGAACTTAATCAGGCGCTTCATAGGTCGATCTCCATGTAGAAAGTCTCGCAGCAAGTTTACACCTGAGTATCACAAAAGAAAACCTTCACTTCATACCCTGTACAGCAAATCCATATACCGCTTGAGCAATTCACCCACCACGCCCCGCAACGGCAGCGTGGCAGCCATGCCGTACACGGGAGCCATCCCTCCCTCCTCATGCGGGTTCGCCCTCACATACTCGACCGCCGCTCGCAGGTCGTCGACGAACCGCTCGGCCACGCCCGGCTGCGTGTGTCTCAGCGTCACGCAGATGTGGACGCACGGCGGCTTGTGCAGCCCATTCAGGTTCCACTTCCGCCGCGCCATGAAGTCCATGACCTTGTAGATGTCGAGCGTTTTCGATCCGAAGGCGATTACCCACAGCGGATCGCCGAGTACGTACAGATCGGGTATCTCCTCGATCCCGCGCCGGATCGCCGCAGCCGTTTCGAGGATGCGCCTGGTCGCCTCCATATACCCCTGCTCGCCGATCGACACCATCGCCGCCCAGCACGCCGCGCTCAGCGCGCCCGGCCGGCTGCCGGCGAACGTCGGCGAGAAGTACAGGCCGCCCGGCCAGTCTGTTGCCGTAAAGTATTGGTAGCGCCGCAGCGCGGCGCTGCGGTACAACACGACCGACGTGCCCTTCGCGGCGTAGCCGTACTTGTGCGTATCGGCCGACATTGACGTCACACCCGGCAGCCTGAAGTCGAAGCGCGGAACTGGGTAACCGAGCTTCTCGGCCCACGGCAGGACGAAGCCGCCCAGGCATGCATCCGTGTGAAACCCGATGTCCCTCGTCTGCGCCAGCTCTGACAACTCTTGGATCGGATCGACGATGCCGTGCGGAAACGAGGGAGCCGACCCGACGATGACGATCGTGTTTCGCGTGATGGCTTTCCGCGCGGCGGTCACGTCGGCCCTGTAATCAGCGTCCACCGGGAGGCGGACCATCTTTATACCAAAGTATTGCGCTGCCTTGTCGAACGCGGCGTGCGCCGTGACTGGCGCGATCATCTCCGGTTGGGTGATTCCCTTTTGCTCCCGCGCCCTATCCCGATACGTCTTCATCGCCAGGAGAATGCTCTCCGTCCCGCCCGAGGTTACCGTCCCGCACACGCCCAGATCGGTTTCCTTCGACTGCCCCTTCACTGCGTTCAGGGCTTCGGCTTCGCTCCGCTCAGGATGCGACCGTCCCGCGCCCAGCATGTGCGCCGTCATCGACACGATCTCGGCCTCGAATTTCGCCGTGCTCGGCCAGACGTCGGCGTGGAGCGGGTTGCTCTGCGAGTGGATGGCGCACACGCGGTTGAGAAAGTCGACGTGCTCCTCGTCGCCGTGATACACCGCTCCCGAAACGAATCCCTCCCTCCAACGGGGCGCTTCGATGCAGCTCAACGCTTCCATCTCCCTGAGAACGTCTTCCCTGTCGCGCCCGACGGGCGGCAGTCGATCATACGTCGCGAAGCCCTCGCGGTACGGCTTGAGCGCACTCTCCAAATCCTCCATAATCCCATCGTACTCCTTTTCTATCTTCGTCTTCACCGAAGGGATCGAGGTAAGTCGCTTTTCCATCGCTGAGAGCAGGCGCGGATTGACACGACCCAGTCGCTTCGTCACGAAATCGACGACGTCCATCTTATCCTCCAGTGGATTCAAGAGGTGATCACCTGCAACCGTTCAGCAGGTTATTGGATATGGTGTCATCGAATCAACAACGAATCAACAGATAAGAGGGCGGCCATTCGTTGATTCGTTGATTCGTTGCCCATTCGTTGACACCTTTTGAACGCGTACGTCACCTCTTCCGATTCAGCCGCGCATACATCTGCCGGTTATTCTTATAGACATTCACGAATTCCCGGAACAGCTCGTCGTAGACCCCTCGGTTTGCCGGGTTGGGATCGTAAGTGCTGGCGATGGGGACACGCTCCGAGATGTCGTCGAAGGTGAGGTGGCCGAGCGCGGCGGAAGCGAGGAACGCCGCGCCGCGTGCGTTGACCAGGATGGGATCCTTGACCTGCCGGATCGTTCGGCCGAGGATGTCGGCGTGAATCTGGCACCACACGTTGGAGTTGGCGCCGCCGCCGACCATGTGAATGGGATCGAGTCGTCTCCCGACGAACTTCTCGACGTAGCCGAGCAGCCACCTGGCGTTGTACGCGACGCCCTCGAATACGGCGCGAATCAGATGCGCGCGCGTGGCCTGGAGCGACAGGTTGTGGAACCCACCTCGCACGGCGTGGTCGCCGACCGGCGTGCGCTCGCCGTACAGCCACGGCGTGAAGATCAGTCCGCCGCTGCCCGCCGGCGCCCGCTCGACGATCCGGTCGAAGATTCGGTAGGCGTTCGAGCGATCCGCTTCCACGGCCAGCTCGTCGTCGTGATACAGAATGTTGTCTCTCAAGAAGGCCAGGCACGCGCCGGCCGTCTGCTGCTCGTTCGAGACGAGATACTTCATGGGAATGGCCGACGGAATCGCGGCGATGTTGTGGATGACGTCCGTCTTCTTGAACGGGACGTGACACGCGAGCCACGCCGATGTCCCGATGTAGAGGTGCGCCTCGAAGTCGCGCGCCGCGCCCGAACCGATCGCCGCCGAGTGGACGTCGGGCGTCCCCATCACGACCTGGACGTTCTCGCTCAGGCCCAGCTCGGCGGCGACCTCGCGCCGGAGCGGGCCGAGCACATCCATGGCGCGCTTCAGGTTGGGCAGCTTCTCGCCGTCGAGCGTCGCCATCTTGAGCAGGCCGTTGTCGTAGGCGATGTTCGAGATGTCTCGGTTGTCGGTGACCCAGTGCAGCGCGATCGAGTCGTACGAAGCGGCGAATCGACCGGTCAGCCGCAGGTTAATGTAATCCTTAGGTTCGAGGAACTTGTAGGTCTGCCCGTAGACCTCGGGCAGCTCGTTCTTGATGTACAGGATGTGTGCGATCGAATCCTTGCCGATGCGCCCCGGCGCGCCACCGGTCAACCGTATCCACTTCAGCAGCTTCCATATTCCGTAGCCTTCGATCCGGACGAGTCCATCGACGATTCGTTGAGCATACGGCGCGCCGCGCGAGTCCATCCAGATGATCGCATTCACCAGGTGATGGCCGTCCCGGTCGACCGCGACCGTGCCGGACCACTGCGACGTGCAGCAGACGGCGACGATGTCGTCGACCGGGACCGGCGCCTTCGCCAACAGCCTTTGGGCAGCTTTACAAATGGCGTTCCACCAGTCGTCGGGTTGCTGCTCGGCCCCGCCGTTGGGGAGGAGCACGAGCGGCGTCTCCTCGAACTCGTAATCGACGATCTCGCCGCGCGTCGAGACCAGCGCCACCTTCGGCCCGGTCGTGCCGAGGTCGATAGCCAGGATGAATTTGCTCGCGCCGGTTGACACACCTCACCTCCTTGCCAGCTCATTTTGAGGGGAGTATACTGCACCTGAGCAAGACTTCGGAAGTCTTCCTTCAGACTTCCGAAGTCTGAGTATCCGAGTGCCTATGTTTCGACTTGCTTCGCGCTCGCTGATCATCGTCGCCGCCCTGCTTGGCGCGTGCGGGCCGGCTGTGACGCCTTCCCCTTCTGGGCATGCCCCTACCCCCTCGCCCGCCGTCGACGATCCGTACGCGGAGCTGCGCGAGCGCATGGTCTCCGATCAAATTGAAGTGCGCGGCGTCACCGATCCGACGGTGCTCGCGACGATGCGCCGCGTCCCGCGCCACCGCTTCGTGCCTGACGAATACCTCGACCAGGCATACGACGACCACCCGCTGCCCATCGGTTACGGCCAGACGATCTCGCAGCCCTACATCGTCGGGCTGATGAGCGAGAAACTCGAGCTCCAGCCGGGCGACAAAGTCCTGGAGATCGGCACCGGCTCGGGCTACCAGGCCGCAATACTCGCCGAGATGGGCATGCAGGTGTACACGATCGAGATCATCCCCGAACTCGCGACCCAGGCCGCCGAGCGGCTCGAAGCGCTCGGCTACGCGGACGTTCGCGCGCGCGCCGCCGACGGCTACTGGGGCTGGCCGGAAGAAGCGCCGTTCGACGCGATTATCGTCACCGCCGCGCCGGACCACGTGCCCCAGCCGCTGGTCGAGCAGCTCAAGCCGGGCACTCGCCTGGTCATCCCCGTCGGACCTGTCGGCGCGGTGCAGACGCTGTGGCAGTTCACCGCCGACGAATCGGGTGAGCTGACGGCTTATAATCTCGGCGGGGTCAGCTTCGTCCCGCTGACGAGAAGCGAGCCGACACCCTGACACCTACTCACCTGACACCTATTCACCTGACACCTGACACCTTCTCAGAGCGCTTCGTCCCGCTGACCAGGAGCGAGCCGACACCCTGACACCTACTCACCTGATACCTATACTCAGCGCGGGCGCAATTTGCGCTTTTGTTAGCGTGACTGTGACGGCCACTGTCATGCCCGAATGCTGTTGTCGGGCATCCAGTTTGACGATCGGTACTCCATGCCGATAGGGTTGCTGGATTCCCGCCTAAAGCGTGCGGGAATGACCAAGAGGCGCAGTTTATGACCGTGAGCAGTATACTCACTTGACACCTGACACCGTCTGAGTGCGCTTCGTCCCCCTGACCAGGAGCGAGCAGACGCCGTAACAGACCGCGCCGCAGGCGATCACGAACGAGAAGCCAAAGGTCAGCGCCAGCAGTGCGGAGGCGATCGCGCTGATCACCGACGCCGCCCCGTTGATCCCCCACGCCCACGGCGTCCAACCCTCACCCCCTGACACCTGAGCACCTGCCACCTGAGCACCTGACACCTGAACACCTGACACCTGAACACCTGACACCTCAAGGTAAGCGATCCCCTTCGGGAACATCGTGCCCATCAGGAAGCCCAGCGGCAGGAGCGCCAGCCAGCCCAGAGCCAGCCGCACTTCGATCGGCGCAAGCAGAATCGCGCTCGCCAGCGCGCGAATCAGGCTCGGGTAAAGCGCGACGGCGACCGTCAGCGCGATCGAGCCGGCGCGCCACGGCACGCGCCGCGACGACAGGCTGCCCAGGCCCGACGCGGTCAGCAGCGCGAACAAGACGACCGCCAGCGCGATGGTCGGCTTCCCGACGAGCAGGATGTACTGCTGGACGATGGGGATCTCGACGAACAGGAACGCGATGCCCAGCAGACCGAAGTAGGCCAGCGTCCACCATCTCAGCCGGGCGTAACCTTTGTCCTTGCTGGAGTGCACCGCATTCGACCGTCTCAAACGCAACACCAGAGGCGCGAAAATCAAAACAACTGCCGCGATCGCCGACAGGCCAAGTAGGGCAACCAGCACGAAATATCCTGCCCCTCCGAAAGGCTGCCAGGTCTTCCCCAGCGTCGCCAGCACCTCCGGCGCTTGCGACCATTTGAAAAAGTGACCGAAGAAAGGATGATCGTCGGTGGGCGGCGCGATGTCGAAGGCGTACGATGTGTACACCGGGTGCGGGTCCGACGCGCTCAAGAGTGACGCCGACAGGCGATAGTACGCGTCGTCGGGGAGCACGTTGTAGCGATTAGCTTCCTCGGGTCGCAGTCCGGGCGCGGCGACGAGATCGAACCGGCGAGATTCTGCGAAGGCCCGGATAACCGCCACTTCTTCATCCGTGAATTCACCCTGCTTCACGAGCACCAGCACAGCCGAGTAACCGCGCAGCGCGACGATCGAGCGAGCCGGATCGCCTCCCGCCCGTTTCACTGCCTCAACTGCCAGCCCGATGAGCCGCATCTCTTCACTCGGCGGTGTTTGCAGCCAGCGCATAACCGCCAGTAAGCCTCCCGGCTTCAACCGAGACAGATAGCGATCGAGCGCTTCGACCGTCAGGCGATAGTCTTCGGCCAGGCTGTACGCGCCCGACGTCACCGGCCGATAGGGTGCGGTCAGCGCCAGGTCGATCACGTCGAATTGATCCGGGCTGCGCTCGACGAAGGCGCGCGGCTCATCGATCCGTGTCTGCACGCGCGGATCGGTGTACACCTGGCGCGCCGCTTCCACGGCCAGCTCGTTCGGCTCGACGGCGACGATCGAGCGCGCGCCGCTCGCCAGCGCGACGAACACGTCCAGCCCGCCGCGCGGCTCGAGGATCAATACGTCGGCATCGGGGCGGAGCGCGAACGGCAGCGAGGTCAACAGATACGGCACGAAGGGCGCGTCGCGTGGATCGGCCAGCGGGATAGGGCTGAGATCGTCGCCGTCGAGCGCCAGCCCGTCTTGGGGCGGCGGGCTGCCGCGATAGGCGAAACTCAGGCCGGGCAGCGAGCGAATGCCCTGGCTCCGCACATGATCGATGCGTGACGATGCATTCCAGCGTGTGGAAAGAACTTGCGCGCCGGGGTAGCGCAGCGCGGCGCTGAGATCCTTATACGGCGAGAGACGCAGCGCCAGGAAGTCGGGCGGGCGGAGCGTCCAGGCGGCGAACAGCACGATGGCCGCAAACGTGACGGCGGTGAAGGCGGGCGAACGACGCCGGGACGCCGATTCGAAGGCGAGCGCGGCAAGCATCGCGACGAGCGACGAGGCCGCGATCACACCCTCGCCGCCAAACCACGCCAGCCCGGCAAGCGCGAACAGGCAGCCCAAGCCCGATCCTGCCAGGTTCGCCGCGTAGACGCGGTGCGAATCGAGTCCTCGCTCCGATAGCAGCGCGCCGACGACCAGGCCCCCGAAGAAGAACGGCGCGACCAGCGCCAGGTAGGATGCGGCCAGGTAACCGACCTGCCGCCCATCCCACGCAATGCTGAACGAGTCGAGCGGGATCGCATTCGCCAGCGCATAGGCGCCGAGCGTGCCGGCCGACTGGCAAAGCGCCAGCACTGCCCATCGACGCGGCCCGCCGCGCCCCAGCCAGGGGAAGGCGGTCAGCGCCGAGCCGCTCGCGCCAAAGCCGAGCAGCGCCAGGCTGACGGTCATGAACGCGAAGTGGTAGAACTGGGTGACGGCGAAGACGCGCGTCAGCGCGATTTCGAAGGTCAACGCCGCAGCCGAGGAGCACGCGATGGCGGCGAAGACCATGCCCCGGCGAAATGAAGTCGTGTCGGCAGGGGCAAGCACCTGCCGTTCCTGTCTCTCAGCCACGTCGCAGCCTCGACTGTCAGGCTACTGCCATATCGAGCTGAAACTCCAAACTCCAAACTTCAAACTACAAAGGCCACAGCCTCAAGCGTCAGGCTACTGCCATATCGAGCTGAAACTCCAAACTCCAAACTTCAAACTACAAAGGTCACAGCCTCAAGTGTCAGGCTACTGCCATATTGAGGGCTTGTCAAGCACCGCCCAGACGTCCCCTCCCGACACCTGGTACCTGACACCTGGTACCTGACACCTGACACCCGACACCTGACACCTGACACCCAGAGGCATCTCCACCCCGGCACGCCTTGCCTCCTGAACATTACATAACATGCGCTGACTTGCCCACTTGCCAGCCAAATCCGAATTGTGAGAATCAACACCCGTATCTTATGAGACAAATCACTATAGCATTCACCCATCACGGAAGATACTTATTATGAAAAATGCCATTACCAGGGGAGAGGGGAGGTCACGGCATTCTCACTGGTGGTGGGCAATACGATACCAAGGGAGGCGCAATGGCCGACTTCCACGGGAGTCGGGCTTATGATTCGCCCGTTGCTGCTGCTATGGTCATTGGCGGCGGCATTGGTGGTATGCGGGCTGCGCTGGACCTTGCCGACGCCGGGTTGAAGGTCTTCCTCGTCGAGCATGCCCCTTGCCTCGGCGGGCGCGTCGCGCAGCTCGGCTACATGTTCCCACAGCACGACTGCGTGTTGTGCCGGGGCACTCCCGATCACGGCTATGGCTGCACCCGCCCCTCGATCTCGCCCGCTTACATCCAGCACAACCATCATCCGAACATCCACATCCTGACCAACACGCACCTCCTCGACGTGGCCGGACAGGCCGGCGATTTCAGCGTGTCGCTGCGGCAGGAGCCGCGCTATGTCGATCCCGCGCGCTGTATCGACTGCGGGCGCTGCGCCGAAGTCTGCCCGGTCGAATTCCCGGACGAGTACCAGCAAGGCATGACCCGGCGCAAAGCGGCGTACAAGGTCGCGGCGCGCGCGATTCCAGACGCATACGTGATCGACCGCGGGCCATATTGCGACGACTGCGACCGCTGCGCTCGCGCCTGCCCGAGCGGCGCGATTGACCTCGACGAGCAGCCTCGCCTGCTGACGGTCGAAGTTGGAGCGATCATCCTGGCCCTCGGCTTCCAGGTCTACGATCCCGCCAAGCTCGAGGAGCTGGGATACGGGCGCTACCCCAACGTCCTGAGCGCCATGCAGTACGAGCGGCTGGCCAGCCGCTCCGGCCCTACCGAGGGCGTCGTCACGCGCCCATCTGATCACAAGCGTCCTCGTTCGATCGCCTGGCTTCAGTGCATCGGATCGCGCGATCAGCGCAACACCTTCTGCTCGTCGATCTGCTGCATGGTTGCCACCAAAGAGGCCATCCTGGCCAAGCAGCGCCTGGGCGACGAAGTCGACTGCTGCATTTTTATCATGGACGAGCGGGCTTTCAATAAAGAGTACAGCACGTACTTCTCGAAAGCGCGCGACGAACACAGCATCCGGTACGTGCACTGCCGCCTCTCGAGCATACGCGAAGACCCTCTCACGCGCGATTTGGTTCTGCATTACGCGGACCCCGGCGGCCGGCTGCGCGAAGAGCGCTTCCAGTCGGTCGTGCTGGCGACCGGCCTTCAACCGCCGAACTCGGCGCGGCAGCTCGCCGAGATGCTCGGCATCGCGCTGAACGAATACGGATTCTGCCAGACCGACAAGTTCACACCGCTCCAAACGTCGCGGCCCGGCGTGTTCGTGTGCGGCGCCTTCTCGTCTCCCAAGGAGATCGTCGAGACGATCATCGACGCCAGCGGCGCGGCTGCCGAGGCGATGCGCCTGCTCAACAATCGCCTGCGGACGTATCCCTACACGCGCGAATGGCCGTTCCTGGCGCAAGACAACCTTCCACCCGAGCGCGACGTGACGCGCGAGCCGCCGCGCGTCGGCGTGTTCGCCTGCTCGTGTGGATCGACTATCGACGAAGCGATCGACCTGCCCGCGCTGGCCTTGAAGGCCGCAGGATGGCCGAATGTGGCTTTCTCCGAAGTCGTCGACTTCGCCTGCTTCCCCGAAGCGCTGCAGCGCATCCAGGCGCACATCCGGGACGCCGGGCTGAACCGGGTCGTGATCGCCGCGTGCAGCAATCGGACGCACGAGCCGCTCTTCCAGCGCATGATGCGGCAGGCCGGGCTGAATCCTTACCTGTTGGAGCTGGTGAATCTGCGCGATCAATGCAGCCGTGTCCACCTGGGGCAGGCCGAGGTAGCAAACCGGAAGGCGCAGGAGCTGGTTCGCGTTGCCGTCGGCCGCGTCCTGGCAGCCCAGCCCGTTTACAAAGACAGGCACCGCCGCCAGCCGGCGGCGCTCGTCATCGGCGGCGGCGTGTCCGGCATGACGGCCGCGCTGGCGATCGCCGACAGCGGGTACGATGTGCACCTGGTCGAACGAGCCGAGATGCTGGGCGGGAATCTCTCGAACCTGTACTACGTCGCCGAGGGATACGATCCGCAGCGCCTGCTACGCGATCTGGTGAACCGCGTGCGCGCACACCGGCGCATCGCCATCCACACGCGCACCGAAGTCACGCGCCACTCGGGGCACGTGGGAGACTTCAAGTCCGAGCTGCGGGCACGGTATCCCGACGGATCGACCGAGCAGTTCAGCGTCGCGCACGGCGTGACGATCGTCGCGACGGGCGGGCGGGAAACGCGCGAGCATCCGTGGCTGAGCCTCCCCGGCGTTATCACGCAGCGCGAGCTGGAGGCGAAGATCATTCACCGCCCGGCCGAGATCGCCCGGCTCAAAGACGCAGTCATGATCCAGTGCGTGCGGCCGCCGGGCATGCCCGAGTACTGCTCGCGCGTGTGCTGCACGAACACGATGAAGAACGCGATCCGCCTCAAGCTGTTCAATCCGGCTTGCCGGGTCAGCGTGTTGTACAAGAATATCGTCACCTACGGCTTTCGTGAAGAATATTATACCGAGGCGCGCCGGCTGGGTGTGATCTTCGTGCGTTACGCCGCCGACGAGCCGCCCGAGGTTATCGCCGACGAAGCCCGGCTGAAGGTGCGCGTGCGCGATCTGGCGCTCAACCGGTGGCTAAGCCTGCCCGCCGACCTGGTGCCGCTGAGCATGTCCGTCGCGCCCGCTGAAGGCACCCCGGAGCTGGCGAGGATGCTGCGCGTCCCGATCACCGGCGAGGGATTCTTCCAGGACGCGCAGTTGAAGCTGCGCCCGATGGACTTCATGCGCGAGGGCATCTTCCTGGCAGGTATGGCGCACTATCCCAAGTTCCTCGAAGAGAGCATCAGCCACGCGCTGGCCGCCGCCGCGCGCGCCCTGACGCTGCTCTCGCAGGAGACGATGCACCTGGGCGGCGTTGTCGCCTGGGTCGATCCGGATAAATGCGTCGGCTGCCTCACCTGCACGCGGGTGTGTCCGTTCGCCATCCCGCAGGTGATCCGGCAGGAAGGGCGACACGGTGTCGGCCGTCTCGGCGGCGCAGCGTACATCGATCCGGCGCAGTGCCAGGGATGCGGCACGTGCACCGGCGAGTGCCCGGCCAACGCCATTCAACTGATCAACTACACGGACGAGCAGATGATGCTTCGATCGATTAAAGGCCTTGGAAGTTGGGTTGCGTAAAGCGTAAGGCGTAAAACGCAAATTGCGCAGTGCGCTTCACGTTTTACGTTTCACGTTTCACGTCCGACTGATCAACATGACCCAGACAACACGTCATCCCTTCGAACCGGAGATCACCGCCTTCTTCTGCATCTACTGCGGCTATATGGCCGCCGACACGGCCGGCGCGCTGCAGATTCAATACCCGGCGAACGTCAAGTTCATCCGCATGCCGTGCAGCGGCAAGACCGACGTGCGCTACCTGCTGGAGGCCTTCGAGCAAGGCGCGGACGGCGTGTACGTGGTGGCCTGCCCCATCGGCAACTGTCATCACGTGCGCGGCAACGAGCGCGGGCGCGCCAGGCTCCGCCGCGCGAAGAAGATTCTCGACGAGATTGGGATCGGCGGCGACAGGCTCGACATGTTCTTCATGTCCGGCAGCCAGGCGCACGCGTTTGCAAATGCGGCGCGGACGATGACGGAGCGCATCCGCAAGCTCGGCCCGAATCCCCTTAAGCGCAAGGATGAAGGAGGAGGGATGAAGGATGAAGAAACTGTAGACGACGATGGGTTCCGAGGCAGACGCTCAGGGTGATTGGATTTTGGCAAATTGCCGGAGTGCAGCCTTCAGGCTGCCATGTCTTGGGCTTCCGCAGGCTGAAGCCTGCACTCCAAACGCCATATTCTGATTATTAGTCGGGCGGCTCGGCCCTGCGGCGCCCACTTCGCCGACACATAACGAAAGGTGACCATGACGAATGTCGAGCAGCAATTCAGCGGCCATCGCGCAAGCGCCCTATCAAATACTCACGGTGACGCTGGCCCAGGTCGGGCAAGCCGCTTTCGACGCGGCCGAGCAGATCGCGCACTTGTTCGATCGGGTGTGTCTCTACCTGAGTGCTCAGAAACTGTTCGAGCGCCAGGCGTACGATTTCTGAGCGCCTGCACGCCAAGCGCCTGGCAGCGCGGTCAAGCCGTTCAGCCAGATCTGCGGATAAGCGCAGCGTCAATCGGTATTCCATCGTCTTTGCTCCTTCGTGTTGCACTGTAATGCAGAGAATTGCGAATGTCAAATTCAAACTTCATCCCTCACGCGAAGCGTTCAACTTTTTAACCGGCGAAGGATCGCGATGGCTCACATGAGCATCAGCCAAACTGAAAAGCCACCTGTCGGCGCCGTCATGGTCGTCGGCGGCGGGATCGCGGGCATGCAGGCTTCGCTCGACCTCGCTGAGCAGGGCTTTAAGGTGTATCTCGTCGAGAAGCAGTCGGCCATTGGCGGCAAGATGGCGCAGCTCGACAAGACCTTCCCGACGAACGACTGCGCGATGTGCACCATCTCGCCCAAGCTCGTCGAGACCGGGCGGCATCCGAACATCACGGTCATGACGAACACCGAAGTCCTCGACGTGAAGGGACGGGCCGGGGATTTCAGCGTGCGCATCCGGCGCAACCCGCGCTACGTCGATCTCGACAAGTGCATCGGCTGCGGCGACTGCGCCAAAGTGTGCCCGGTCATCGTGCCCGACACGTTCAACGAAGGGCTTGCCTCCCGCCGCGCCGCGTACAAGTTGTATCCGCAGGCCGTCCCCAACGCCTACGCCATCGAAAAGCGCGGCATCGCACCGTGCCGGGACGCCTGCCCCGCCGGGCAGCGCGCGCAGGGCTACATCGCGCTGATCCGCGAAGGGCGCTGGCACGACGCGCTGCGCGTCATCAAGATGGACAATCCCTTCCCCGGCATCTGCGGGCGCATCTGCAACCATCGCTGCGAGACGGCCTGTAACCGTGGACTGGTCGACGAGCCGATCAACATCCGCGCGCTCAAGCGCTTCGTGACCGACAAGGTCTACGCCGAGCCTCGCAAACCCGTTCAACCCGTGCCGCGCCTGCACGAGGCGCGCGTCGCGATCATCGGCGCCGGGCCGTGCGGCCTGACCGCCGCGCAAGACCTCGTTATGGCCGGTTACGGCGTGACTGTCTTCGAGGCGATGCCCGTCGCGGGCGGGATGCTGCGCCTCGGCGTGCCCGACTACCGGCTGCCCGCCGAGATCATCGAGCGCGAGGCGCAGGACATCGTCGACCTCGGCGTCGACCTGCGGTTGAACCATCGCGTCGACAACCTGGACGACATTTTCGACGAAGGCTTCGACGCCGTGCTGATCGCCGTCGGCGCGCACGAGGGCATCCGCCTGCCGATCCCCGGCGCGAACCTCGACGGCGTGCTGATCAACACACACTTTTTACGCGATGTAAGGCTGGGCCGGTATAAGGATGAAGGCGGAACCCCCGCTACGCGAGGGCAAGTGATGAAGGATGAAGATTCATCCCTCATCCCTCACGCGAAGCGTTCATCCTTAGGACAGCGTGTCCTGGTGTTGGGCGGTGGGAATGTCGCGATCGACGTGGCTCGCAGCGCGGTCCGCCTGGGCCGCGAAGTGCACATGGCCTGCCTGGAAAGCGGCGAGACGATCCCGGCGCACCCCTGGGAAGTCGAGGCGGCCAAAGAAGAAGGCGTCGTCATTCACGAGGGGCGCACATTCGAGCGCATCGTCGGCGACGAGAACGGCCGCGTGGCGGGCGTCGAGTGCCAGCATGCCGCGTCGTTCAGCTTCGACGAGATGGGCCGGCTCAGCGTCGAGAAAGTGCCGAACAGCACGCACGTGATTCCGTGCGACACGGTGATCTTCTCCGTCGGCCAGCGCGCCGGCCTGGCGTTCATCCCGGAAGATGCCGGCGTGGGCTTGACCGCCCGAAAAATGATCGCCGTCAATCCCAACACGTTGGCCGCCACACGCGAGGGCGTCTTCGCGGCAGGCGACAGTGTCTCCGGCACGGCGTTCGTGATCGAGGCTGTCGACAGCGGCCACGTCGCCGCCCGCTCAATCATCCGCTACCTGCAGCGCGAGCAGCTCGAGCCGCCGCCCAAGCCTGAACTGCCGGTTGTGCGACTCTCGCGTGAGGAGATCGACGCGCGCATCGTGCGCGGTCAGATCAGGCGGCAGCCGCGCGTGCCGCTGCCGGAGCTGCCGGTCGCTTTGCGCATCGACAACTTCGCCGAAGTCGAAGGCGGCTACGACGACGAATCGGCGCAGCGCGAAGCGGCGCGCTGCCTGGCATGCGGCATCTGCTCGGAGTGCATGTCGTGCACTTTCGCCTGCGGGCGGGACGCCATCAATCACGACGACGTCGAACGCTTCGAAGACGTCGGCGTCGGCGCCATCGTCCTGGCCCCCGGCTACCAGATTTACAACGCGCATCTGTCGGAGGAATACGGGCTGGGTCGCTACCCGAACGTCGTGACGTCGCTGCAATACGAGCGCATGCTGTCCGCCAGCGGCCCGACCAAGGGGCACGTGCAGCGACCGGCCGACGGCGCCAGCCCGAAGCGCATCGCCTTCCTGCAGTGCGTGGGCAGCCGCGACCAAAGCCACGACTACTGCTCTTCCGTGTGCTGCATGTACGCGGCCAAGGAAGCGATCATGACCGTCGAGCACGCCCGGGCCGAGGCCCGGGCCGGGAACGGCAACGGCGACGTGACCTGCCAGGTCTTCTTCATGGACACCCGCGCCTTCAGCAAGGGCTATGAAGAATACTATCGCCGCGCCGAGAAGAAGTACGGCGTCAAGTACACCCGCTGCCGCGTCAGTGCCGTGCACGAAGACCCGCGCACGCATAATCTCGTAATCCGCTACGCAGCCAGTGATCAGTCGTCAGTGATCAGTAACCAGTCGCCAGTGATCAGTAATCAGTCATCAGTGGTCAGCGATCAGTCAGTGGAGAACAGACTGATAACTGATCACTGTTCACTGATAACTGACCACTGTTCACTGATCACTGATCACTGGTCACTGATTACTGAAGAATTCGACTTGGTCGTCCTTTCGGTCGGAATGGAGATCGCCGACTCGGTGCAGAGGCTCGGCCACAGCCTGGGAATCGAGCTTGACTCTTACGGCTTCTGCCACACCACGCTGTTCGATCCCTTGCAGACCAGTCGTCCGGGCATCTACGTCGCCGGCCCATTCCGCGAGCCGAAAGACATCCCCGAAACTGTGATCGATGCGAGCGGAGCGGCGGCCGCCGCGGCGCGGCTCCTGGCCTCGGCGCGTCATACGCTGGCCCAGGCTCAGGCTTACCCGCCTGAACGCAACGTGCTAAGTGACGAGCCGCGCATTGGAGTGTTCGTCTGCCATTGCGGGACTAATATCGGCGGCTTTCTCGACGTGCCCGGCGTGGCCGAGTATGCCCGCTCGCTGCCCGGCGTGGTTCACGCCGAGGATAACTTGTACACCTGCTCCCAGGACACGATCGCCCACATCATCGACCAGGTCAAAACCCTGGGCTTGAATCGCGTGGTCGTCGCCTCGTGCACACCGCTCACACACGAGCCGCTGTTCCAAGACGCCATCCGGCATGCCGGCCTCAATCCCCACCTGTTCGAGATGGCGAACATCCGCAACCAGTGCTCGTGGATACATTCGAGCAACTGGGAAGCCGCCACATCCAAGGCCGTGTCGCTGGTGCGCATGGCCGTGGCGCGGGCGACGGAGCTTAAACCGCTCAAGACCGCCGAGGTGCCGGTGAACAACGCCGCGCTAATCGTCGGCGGCGGGGCGGCGGGGATGACGGCTGCCCTCACACTGGCCGATCAAGGCTTCCCCGTTCATCTGGTCGAGCGAGAAGGGGAGCTGGGCGGCAACCTGCGCCACTTGCGGTACTTCGTGCCTTCAAGGGGAAACGGAGCAACGCCGACACCGAAGGAATATCTTGCCCAGACCGTCACCAGGGTGCAGCAGCATCCTCTGATCAAGATCTACCTGAACACCGAGCTGATCGACACAGGCGGCTTCAAGGGGAACTTTACCTCGACCCTGCGCAGCCATGGCGAAACGTTCCGCGTGCAGCACGGCGCGACCATCGTCGCCACCGGCGGCGTCGAGTACAAGGGCAAAGAGTACGCCTACGGCAAGGACCCGCGCATCGTCACACAACTGGAGTTTGAGGCGCTACTCTCTAACCTCCAACTTCAAACTTCAAAACTCAAACTCCAAACTCCAAAGTCCGCTGTCATGATCCAGTGCGTCGGACCAGGCGAGAGATTCTGCAGCCGCCTGTGCTGCACGACGGCGCTCAAGAACGCGCTCAAGCTCAAGGAGTTGAACCCCAAGGCCGAGGTGACCATTATCTACCGCGACATCCGCACCTACGGCTTCAAAGAGCGGCTGTACACCGAAGCGCGGCGGGCGGGGGTGAGGTTCATTCATTATGAATTCGACCGCAAGCCTGAAGTGAGAGTCGGCGAATCAACGAATCAGCGAATCAGCGAATCAGCGATGGGCGAATCAGCGAATCAGCGCCTCAGCGTTCGGGTTTGGGAGCCTGTGCTGGGCCGGGAATTGGAGCTGACGCCCGACCTGCTGGTGCTGAGCACGCCGGTCGTCCCATCGCCGGGCGCGCGGAATTTGGCGACGCGGCTGAAGGTGCCGGTGGATATGGACGGGTTCTTCCTCGAAGCGCACGTCAAGCTGCGCCCGGTCGACTTCGCCGCTGAGGGCGTGTTCATGGCCGGCGCGGCGCACTACCCCAAGTTCCTGGACGAGACGATCGCCCAGGCCCAGGCCGCCGCGTCGCGGGCTGCCAATATCCTCGCGCAGGAGTCGATGCTGACCAACGCGCGCGTGGCCGTCGTCGATCCACTCAAGTGCGTCGGCTGCCTCACCTGCGTGCGCATCTGCCCCTACGACGTGCCGAAGGTTCGCAGCCTGTTCACCGGCGTCGGAAACATCGTGGGCGCGGCGTACATCGAGCCGGCTATCTGCCACGGCTGCGGCACGTGCGCCTCGGAGTGCCCGGCGCGCGCGATCCAGTTGATGCACTATACCGATGCGCAAACGCTGATCAAAATCGACGCGCTGTTTAGCAACCAGTTCACAGTGACCAGTAGTCAGTCAACAGTCGCCAGCTCCCGACAGCCACAACTGATAACTGACCACTGATTACTGATCACTGATTACTGATCACTGACCACTGACTACCGGAGACTACCTTGAGCGAAAATGGATTTGAACCCGAGATCGTCGCCTTCTGCTGCCATTACTGCGCCTACGCCGCCGCCGATCTGGCCGGCTCGATGCGGTTAGAGTATCCCGCTTCGATCAAAGTGATCGAATTGCCCTGCTCCGGCAAGCTCGACGCGCTGTACGTACTGCGCGCCTTCGAGGACGGCGCCGACGGGGTGATGGTGGCAGGCTGACTGGAGGGCGACTGTCATTACCTGGAAGGTAATCTCAACGCCCGAAGGCGAGTCGAATACGTGAGGAAGCTGCTGGATGGAATCGGCCTGAACGGCCGGCGCATCCAGATGATCAACGTCTCTTCGGCCATGGGCGGCCAGTTCGCCTGGTCGGCGGCCGAAATGACAGAAGAGATCAAGCGCATAGGGCCAAACCCATTGCGGGATGCCATCCCGCAGGAACGGCATTCCCACCAGCAGGAACGGCATCCCTATGCCGTTCCGAATATCACAGACCCGCCATCCACCGCATAGGGGCAGGCCTTGCGGCCGCCCACATGTCGAGGACAGTATGGAACAGAAACCCTATATTCTGATCGTCGACGACGACCCCGACATTCTCGAGGGCATCCTCACCATCCTGGAGAGCCAGCCGTACCGTCTGGCCACCGCGCGGGATGGCAAGAAGTGCATGGAGATGGTCGCACAGGACATCCCCGACCTCTTGATCCTGGATCTGCTCATGCCGCGCATGGACGGCTGGGGCGTGATCCGCGAGATGCGCAGCGAGCCGCGCTACGCCGGCGTGCCGATCCTGGTGCTCACGACCGTCGTCGAAGACGCCAGCCGCCGCCGCTACGAATTGGAGACCGGCATGGCTATGGATGTGCAAGACTACGTCCAGAAACCGGCCAAACCGGCCGAGTTGATTCAGCGTGTGGAAAAACTATTGAAAGCCTATGCTTATCGCACTCGCCAGTCCAATTTCAGTCCGGGCTGAACGCCTGCGCCGATCGGAAATCTTCGGCGGCCTCGACGAAGCTGACTTGATGGCGATCGCCGAGTTCTGCGTCGAAGAACGATACCACGAAGGCGAGGTGGTGCTGGCGGAAGGCGCGCCCGCCGAAGCGCTGTTCGTCGTCGAGCGCGGCAAACTCGCGCTGGAGAAGAAGATTCAAATCGGCCGGCACTCGACGCCGCGCAACGCGACGATCGGCTACGTCGAGCCGGGCAAGTTGGCGGGCTTCTCCGGCTTGGTCGCGCCCTACGTCTATTCCACGTCCGCCGTGTGCCTCGAGCCGACGCGCGTCATTCGCATCGACGGCCCGGCGGTGCGTGAGTATCTCGAAGCGCATCCGGCGGCGGGCTGGAAGGTGATCACTTCGGTCGCGGTGCTCATCCGCGATCGCTACCGCAACTCGATTGACACATTGACCTACTTCTTGTCGGTCGTCTCACACGAGCTGCGCTCGCCGCTGGCGGCCATCGAGAACTACCTGCAGACGATGCTCGGAGGCTACGCCGGGGAGCTGACCGAAAAGCAGCAGCGCATGATGAAGCGCAGCCTCCTGCGCGTGACCGACCTGCGTTCGCTCATCGGCGACGTGGTCGATCTGGCGCGCATGCGCCCGGAGCAAATCCAGGCCGACTTCGAATGGTTCGACCCCGGCGAGGTCGGCACGGAGTCGCTCGAGGACGCGCGGTTGGCGGCGGCGGAGAAAGGCGTCCGGATCAAGGTCGAGCCGCCGCCGAAGTTCGAGCCGATCGTCGGCGCGCGGCGCCGCATGCGGCAGGTGTTCACCAACCTGCTGAACAATGCCATCAAGTTCTCGCCGTCGGGAAGCACCGTGACCTTCCGTGCGTGGTACGAGCCTGAGACATTGTACTTCGAGGTGGAAGACGAAGGATCGGGAATTCCACCCGAAGACCTGCCGCATATTTTCGAGGACTTCTTCCGTGGCGACAGCGCGGGCGAGACGCCGGGCGCCGGCCTGGGCCTGTCCATCGCCAAGAAGATCATGGATGCGCACGACGGGAAAATCGTCGTGAAGAACCTGTACGGCGAGAGCGAGTCTGGCACGCGCTTCACCGTCGTCATCCCGCGCAATTTGCAGACGCCGGAGATGCGACGACAGGCATGGATGGCAACGGATGAGCAACGGATAAACGGATAGATGACCACCGACTGCGCGGTGCGCCGATGCTCTATACTCAGCGCGGGCACAATTTGCGCTTTTGTTAGGGTTACGGTGACGGCCACGGTCATGCCCGAATGCTGTTGTCGGGCATCCAGTTTGCCCCCGACTAGATCGGGGGTTGGTACTCCATGCCGATAGGGTTGCTGGATTCCCGCCTAAAGCATGCGGGAATGACCAAGAGGCGCAGTTTATGACCGTGAGCGGTATATGATGAGCAGGTACAGGATTAGCAACGGATAAATGGGCAGTGGGAGTTCGGGCACGGAGAATCGAATAGGGGCAGCGCAGTCGACGCCGGTCGGCGCCGTGATGGTTGTCGGCGGCGGCATCGCCGGGATGCAGGCGGCGCTCGACCTGGCCGACCAGGGCTTCAAGGTCTACCTCGTCGAGGAGAAGTCGGCCATCGGCGGACACATGGCGCAATTAGACAAGACGTTCCCGACGAACGACTGCGCCATGTGCAACATCAGCCCCAGGCTGGTGGACACCGGCCGCCATCTCAACATTGAGATTCTGACCGATACCGACGTGATGGGCGTCGAGGGACAGGCCGGAGACTTCACCGTTACCGTGCGCCGCAGGCCACGCTACGTCGACGTGAGCCGGTGCATCGGCTGCGGCGATTGCGCCAAAGTCTGCCCGGTGTCGCTGCCCGATCTCTACGAAGAAGGGCTTAAAGAGCGCAAGGCCGCATATCGCCTGTATGCGCAGGCCGTCCCGTCCGCCTACGCAATCGAAAAGCGCGGCACGGCTCCTTGCCGGGATGCCTGCCCGGCCGGGCAGCGCGCCCAGGGCTACATCGCGCTGATCGCGCAGGGACGCTATCGCGAGGCATTCCGCGTGATCAAGGAGGACAATCCCTTCCCCAGCGTCTGCGGCCGCACCTGCCACCACCCGTGCGAGGGGCACTGCGCGCGCGCGCTGGCAGACGAAGCCGTCGGCATAATGTCGCTCAAGCGCTTCGTCGTGGACTACACGCTGGCCTACGGGCGCGAGCCGGTGCAGCCCGTGGCGCGCACCCGGCCCGAATGGATTGCCGTCGTCGGCGCCGGCCCGGCCGGCCTGACCGCCGCCCACGACCTGGCAAAGATGGGCTACGGCGTGACGGTGTACGAGGCGCTGCCCGTCGCCGGCGGCATGATGCGCGCCGGCATCCCGGCCCACCGCCTGCCCAAGGGCGTGCTCCAGCAGGACATCGACGACATCCTGGCGCTGGGCGTGGTGCTCAAGACGAATTCGCCGATCAAAGACCCTGCCAGGCTTCTTGAGCAGGGCTACAACGCCGTCTGCCTGGCGACGGGGATTTCGTCCCGCGACCATTCGCTCGGCATCGAGGGTGAAGACGCCGAGGGTGTGATTTCGGCGGCGACTTTCCTGCGCCATGTCAACCTGGGCGAGCCGATCACCGTCGGGAACAGGGTAGCCGTCGTGGGGGGTGGAATCACGGCGCTCGATGCAGCCGCCGTCGCCCGGCGTCTGGGCGCCGCCGAGGTTCACCTTGCCCTCGACCGCCCGCGAGGTGAGCTGCCCGCCTACCATTTGGAGATGGCCGCCGTCGAGGCCGAGGGTATCCGCACGTTCGAGCGCACGACGGCCACCCGCATCCTGGCGAAGAATGGGAAGGTGGCCGGTGTGGAGCTTGCCCAGACGGGCGAGGGAATGAAGGTCGACGAGCGCGGCCGGCGACGACCCAACATCCTCCCGGGCACCGAATTCACGCTCGAAGTGGACACCGTGATCGGCACCGTGGGCCAGTTCTCGGATCTCTGCTTCCTCGATCAACGCTTCGACGACCTGGCCGCGGATCGCAAGACTCTGGCCAGCCGGATTCCCGGCCTGTTCGTCGTCGGCGGGCGCAAGACGGGCGCGAGCTACATCATCGACGCGGTAGCGCTGGGGCATCGTGTGGCGAAATCGATTCATCGTTATCTGCAAGGGGAGACGCTGGGCCAGCCCGAGCCTTCCTCGAGTTCCTTGAGTTCCTTGAGTTCCTTGAACTCTTCTCCCCCCGTCGCAAAAATCACTCGTGAGGAAATTGCCCAGCGGGTACTGCGCGGCGAGATCGCGCTGCAGTCGAAGGCCCAGCCCGCATTGCTGCCGATGGAAGAGCGCGTGACCAGTTTCCGCGAGGTCGTGCTCGGCCTGACCGAGCGCCAGGCCCGGGCCGAAGCGCAGCGCTGCCTGCAGTGCGGCATCTGCTCGGAATGCCTGGCCTGCGTTTACGCCTGCGGCGTCAACGCCATCGACCACAACATGGTGGCCCGCCAGGAGCAGGTCAAGGTCGGCGCGGTCATCCTGGCGCCCGGATTCCAGATCTACAATGCGGCGCTTTCGAAAGAATACGGCTTCGGGCGTTATCCCAACGTCGTCACCGCGCTCCAGTTCGAGCGGCTGCTCTCGGCTTCCGGCCCGACCATGGGGCACGTCTTGCCCCCGTCCGATCAAAAGGAGCCGCGCCGGATCGCCTTTCTCCAATGCGTCGGCTCGCGCGACCAGAGCCACGACTACTGCTCGGCGGTATGCTGCATGTACGCCACGAAAGAAGCCGTCATCGCCAAAGAGCATCACCCGGAGCTGGACGTCCACGTCTTCATGATGGACATGCGCGCCTTCTCCAAGGGCTACTGGAGCTATTTCGAGCGCGCGCGCGACCGCTATGGCATCCACTACACGCGATGCCGCATCAGTGCCGTCCACGAAGACCCCGTTACGCATAATCTCATCATTCGCTACACGGACAGTGATCAGTCGCCAGTGATCAGTAATCAGTTGTCAGTGATCAGTAATCAGTCATCAGTGGCCAGTGACCAGTCGGCACTATCTCGTAGTGACGACTTTAGTCGTCCTGGTAGTGACGACTTCAGTCGTTCTGCCAAATCAGCGACTGAAGTCGCTACTACGAATCAAACTCCCGATCTATCGAGACTGACAACTGATCGCCGTTCACTGACAACTGATCACTGTTCACTGATTACTGAAGAATTCGACCTCGTCGTCCTCTCCGTTGGTATGGAAATCTCCCAACCGGTTCGAGACCTGGGCCGACGTCTGGGCGTCGAGCTTGACGAATACGGCTTCTGTCACACGGTGCAGTTCAACCCCGTGGAGTCGAGCCGCCCCGGCATCTACGCCGTCGGGCCGTTCCGCGAGCCGAAAGACATCCCTGAGTCGGTCGTCGAAGCGAGCGGAGCCGCGGCGGCCAGCGCGGGCCTGCTGGCGGCGGCGCGCTGGTCGCTGACGCGCGAGCGAGAATTCCCGCCGGAGCGCGAGGTGTCGAGCGAAGAGCCGCGCATCGGCGTGTTCGTCTGCCACTGCGGCTCGAACATCGCCGGCTTCCTGGACGTGCCTGCCGTCGCCGCATACGCGCGGACGCTGCCCGGCGTCGTCCACGCCGAGAATAACCTGTACGCGTGCTCGCAAGACTCGATCAAGCTGATCGCCCAGCGCGTGCAGGAACACGCCCTCAACCGGGTCGTAATCGCCAGTTGCTCGCCGCTGACGCATCTGCCGCTCTTCCAGGACAGCATCCGCAGCGCCGGGTTGAACCCCTACCTGTGCGAGATGGCGAACATTCGCAATCAATGCTCGTGGGTGCACTCGAACGACTGGGAGGCGGCGACGGCGAAAGCCAAAGACCTGGTGCGCATGGCCGTCGCGCGCGCGGCGCTGCTCGAACCGCAGCAGACCGTCGGCGTGCCGGTGCAGCATGCCGCGCTCGTCGTCGGCGGAGGCGTGGCGGGGATGACCGCCGCGCTGTCGCTGGCCGAGCAAGGCTTCCCCGTCCATCTCGTCGAGCAAGAGGCCGAGCTTGGCGGCAACCTGCGCCACGTCTTCACGGCCTCGAACGGGAAAGACCCGCAGCAGGTGTTACAGCATCTTATCCAGCGCGTGAACGCCAATCCGGACATCACGCTGCACTTACAGAGCAAAGTCGCCGCCACTAGCGGCTTCATGGGCAACTTCACGAGCACGATTCAGGATGCACGCGAAGCGGGCAAGAGGCAAGAAGTACAGCATGGAGTGACGATCCTCGCAACGGGCGCGCAAGAGTATCACGGGCCGGAATATGGCTACGGGACCGATCCGCGCATCATCACTCAACAAGAATTCGAGCGCATTCTTGCAAATGCAAACTCCAAACTTCAAACTTCAAAATCCAAAGTCCAAAATCTAAAATCCAAAATCGAAAGTCCAAAATCGGTAGTGATGATTCAGTGTGTTGGGCCGGCGGAGAAGTTCTGCAGCCGCATCTGTTGCACCGTCGCGCTGAAGAACGCGATCGAGTTCAAGAAGCGCAACCCGGACGCGCAAGTCGTGATTTTGTACAAAGACATCCGCGCCTACGGCTTCAAGGAGCGGCTGTACACGACGGCGCGCGAGCGCGGCGTGGTCTTCATGCGCTACGACGACGAGCACAAGCCGGAAGTAGTAATCAGTGATCAGTTATCAGTGATCAGTGATCAGTCAGCAGTTATCAGTGTTCGGGCGTGGGAACCTGTTCTCCGGCGACTGATTACTTTGCAAACTGACTTACTGGTCTTAAGCATGCCTGCTGTGCCGCGTCCCGACATGCACGACCTGGCCAAGATGTTCAAGGTTTCGACCGACGCCGACGGCTTCTTCCTCGAAGCGCACGTCAAGCTGCGCCCAGTCGACTTCGCGTCGGACGGCGTGTTCATGGCTGGCATGGCCCACTACCCCAAGCTGCTCGACGAGACGATGATCCAGGCGCAGGCGGCCGCCGCGCGCGCCGCGCGCGTCCTGAGCCGCGAATCGCTGACGGCGGGCGGGCGCGTGGCCGTCGTCGACGAATCAAAGTGCACGGGCTGCCTGACCTGCGTGCGCATTTGTCCCTTCGGCGTGCCGAGGATCAAGGCCAACCTGACCGGCGTCGGCCGCATCATGGGCGCGGCATACATCGAAGCGGCGATCTGCCAGGGCTGCGGCGCGTGCGTCGCCGAGTGCCCGGCAAGGGCGATTCAACTGATGCACTACACCGACGCGCAGATGGCGGCGAAGGTGCGCGCGCTGATGGAATCACCGCCGGGGTTCGTCCCGCTGGCGGGAATACCGGTAATTAGTAATTAGAGATTGGAGATTGGAGATTGGAGTTTGGAGTTTGAAGTTTGAAGTTTGAACTTTGAACTTTGAACTTTGGAGTTTGAAGTTTAGAGCAATTCGCCAATTACCAATCACCAATTACCAAACAAGGTGAATCACAGTGAGCAGCGACGCGCCATTACACATCATTGCCTACTGCTGTGAGCACTGCGCCTACGCGGCGGCCGACCTGGCCGGCGGGCTGCGCATGCAATACCCGCCGGCGATCAAGGTCGTCCAGGTGCCATGCACCGGCCGGCTCGACGTGCTGATGGTGCTGCAGGCCATCGAAGAGGGCGCGGACGGCGTGATGGCCGCCGGCTGACTGCCCGGCGACTGTCATTACCTGGAAGGTAATCTCAACGCCCGGCGCAGGATAGAGCACATCCAGCATCTGCTGAAGCAGATCGGCCTGGAGCCGGAGCGCGTGCGCATGTTCAACATGTCGTCGGCGATGGCCGGCCAGTTCGCCGCCGCCGCGACGGAGATGAATGAGCAGGTGGGGAAGTTAGGACCGAATCCACTGAGAGTAATCAGTAATCAGTAATCAGTGAACAGTAATCAGTGAACAGTGATCGGTGATCAGTAATCAGTGAACAGTAATCAGTGAACAGTGAGCACCGGCCACTGATGACGGATGACTGATAACTGATGACTGACGACTGATGACTGACAACTGATGACTGACAACTGATGACTGATAACTGACGACTGACAACTGATGACTGACAACTGATAACTGACAACTGATCACTGATAACTGATCACTGGCAACAGACCGGAGGTCGACCATGATCGTAGCAGAACAAAAACCACTGGAAGAGATCAAAGCCCTGATCGGCGACGCGAAGAACGTGCTGGTCGTCGGGTGCGGGACGTGCGTGACGGTGTGCTTCGCCGGCGGCGCGCGCGAGGCGGCCATCGTCGCCGCGTCGCTGCGCATGGCGACGAAGCTCGACGGGAATTCAAAATCCGTCGCCGACGTCACTGTCCAGCGCCAGTGCGAGTGGGAGTACCTGGACGAGATCGCCCAGCAGGTCGGCGACGTCGACGTCGTGCTGTCGCTTGGCTGCGGCATCGGCGTCCAGGCGCTCGTCGAGCACTTCCCGAAGGCGTGGGTCGTGCCCGGCCTGAATACCAAGTTCCTCGGCCTGCCGCTCGAGCAGGGCGTGTGGGCCGAGCGCTGCGCCGCCTGCGGCGAGTGCATCCTCGGCCTGACGGGCGGCATCTGTCCCATCGCGCGCTGCTCGAAGTCGCTGCTCAACGGGCCGTGCGGCGGATCGGAGAACGGGCACTGCGAGATCAACCCGGACATCCCGTGCGCCTGGCAGTTGATCTACGACCGGCTGAGCAGCATGGGCAAGCTCGACCGGCTGCTCGAAATCCAGCCGCCCAAGAACTGGCGGGCTGCGCGCGACGGCGGGCCGCGCAAGATCGTCCGCGAAGACCTGCGCCTGTCGTCACAGGAGGAATGAGCGATGACTACGACGAACAACAACGGCCCTACCCCCTCGCACCTGGCACCTGGCACCTCGCACCTGGCACCTGACACCTATCTGTCCGGCTCCAACCTGGAGCGCATCCTCCGCGCCGGGCACTTCGCCGTGACTGGCGAGCTTGGCCCGCCGCAAAACGCGGACGGGGATGTGATTCGCAAGAAAGCCGCCCTGCTGAAAGGCTGCGTCGACGCCGTCAACATCACCGACAACCAGACGGCGATCGTGCGCATGTCGAGCATCGGCGCGGGGACGATCGTCGTGCAGGAAGGACTGGAGCCGGTCATCCAGATGACCTGCCGCGATCGCAACCGCCTGGCGATGCAGAGCGACCTGCTCGGGGCGTACGCGCTGGGCATGCGCAACCTCCTGTGCCTGTCGGGCGACCACCAGACCTTCGGCAACCACCCGAACGCGAAGAACGTCTACGACGTCGACTCGATCCAGTTGGTGCAGATGGTGGCAAAGATGCGCGACGAGAAGGTCTTCCAGTGCGGCGAGGCGTTCAAAGGCCAGGAGCCGCGCTTCTTCGTCGGCGCGGCCGAATCGCCCTTCGCCAGCCCGGTCGAGTTCCGTCCTTTCCGCCTGGCGAAGAAGGTCAAAGCCGGCGCGAGTTTCATTCAGACGCAGCTCGTGTACGACCTCGAAGCGTTCAAGGTCTTCATGGACAGGGTGCGCGAACTCGGCCTGCACGAGCAGACCTACATCCTGGCCGGCGTCGGCCCGCTGAAGAGTCCCGCCATGGCGCGTTACATGAAGGACAACGTGCCCGGCTTGCGGGTGCCCGATCAACTGATCGAGCGCATGGAGCGAGCCGGCGCGCCGTGGGCCGGCAAGTCGAAAGACGAGCTGACCAAGGAAGACAAGAAAGCGCGCGCGGCCGCCTGGCAGGACGAGGGCATCAAGATCTGCGTCGAGCTGATCCAGCAGCTCCGCGAGGTCGAAGGCGTGGCCGGCGTGCACATCATGGCCATCGAGTGGGAAGAGGCCGTGCCCATTATCGTGGAGAAGGCGGGGCTGTTGCCGAGGCCGGTGTTGAACGGGAACTCAGGGAACTGAAGGAAAGACGGGAAGTTCCTTCAGTTCCCTGTGTTCCTTGAGTTCCCTTCACCGCTCCGGCTGGGAGTGATGGTATACTTCTGTCATGAGAATCTACCTCGATACGTGCAGCTTACAGCGCCCGTTAGACAGCAAGACGCAAATCCGGATTATCCTCGAAGCCGAAGCTGTCTTGGGCGTGTTGACCCTGTGCGAGTCGGGTACAGTCGAGTTGGTCGCATCGGATGCCCTGCTGTTTGAAACGGAGCGAAATCCCAATCTTGACCGACGCGAATACGCCTTGGCCGCGCTGTCACGGGCGAAAACGTTCGTGGCGCTCAACGAGCAGGTCGAAAAACGAGCGAAGGAATTGAGTAATGTTGGCCTCAGGCCGTTGGATGCGTTACACCTCGCTTCGGCGGAGGTCGCACAAGCAGATTACTTCTGCACTTGCGACGACAAGTTGTTGCGGCAAGTGAAGGGGATTGCAGGTCTCGAGGTACAGGTCGTTTCACCGATTGAGTTAGTGGAGGCGATCGAACGATGATAGCAGACACTAAGCCACTGGCTGAGATAACCGCACAAGCGCTCAGGCTCTTATATCAGCAGATGGGTGTGGTGAATACCGTCCGTTTTATCAGTCAATTCACAGCGGGGTATGGCAACTATACCGAAGAGCGTGAGAAGTTGTTTGGCGATATGACCCTGGATGACATCATCTCTGCGATCAAGCGTGAGAAGAGTCAACCCAGCTAAGGCTGCCGCGCCCAACCAGTCGCTCAAGCCGACCGAGGAAACTGGAAACATGGCCTCACCCAATCTGATTTGCCAGAGGTCGGTTCTCAAGGTGTGGTGTCGGAAGTCTTGAGCGGCAAGCGAGAACTGAACGTTCGCCAAATTCGCGCGCTGGCGAAGCGCTTTCACGTATCGCCTGCGGTGTTCATGTAGGCCTGCGAGTCTTCGGGCCGCTTCGGGTATAGAATACGCGCGTATTACACAACCACGAACGATAAGCAGGAGGGTCCATGGAAGTCGTAACTGTTTCGCCCAAGTTTCAAGTCGTTATCCCTCTCCGTGTCCGGCGGTCGCTCGGCATCAAGCCCGGTCATAAAGTACAAGTCATCTTGTACGAAGGGCGGATTGAACTGATCCCGCTCAAGCCCATCAAGAAGATGCGTGGCTTTCTCAAGGGCATTGATACGACGATTGAGCGCGAAGCCGACCGCGTATGAACGTCGTAGACTCCTCGGGTTGGCTAGAGTACCTTGCCGAAGAAGCCAACGCGGGCCTCTTCGCGCCCGCCATCGAGAATACGGCTGAGTTGATAGTTCCTGCCATCAGCCTCTACGAAGTGTTCAAGCGCGTTAATCAGCAACGCGATGAGCATATGGCTCTTACGGCAGTGGCGTTGATGATGCAAGGGCAAGTGATCAATCTGGATGCCAGTATTGCCCTCAGCGCGGCCAGGCTCTCAATCACTCTATCTCTGCCAATGGCGGATAGCGTGATATTGGCAACTGCTCGTGCTTTTGGTGCAACGCTGTGGACACAGGATGAACACTTCAAAGACGTTGAAGGGGTGCGGTTTGTGGCCAAAAGGAAATGACGGTGGCGACGCCGTCGAGCAAGACCTGGTCGGCTCAAGAGATTCCGCCGCTCCGGCTGGGTCTGTGACCCAGCCGTCACAGCCGGCCGCTGTTCTGCTGGCAGGTTTCAGGATTGGTAAGACCTGAGTCGGATAGTTGCGATTGTCAGACGCAAGAGTGCTTACACAGAGATCGCGTATAATAGTTGCCGATGTAGGGAACATTGAGAGGGCTGGAGGATCAGAGCCATGACAGACCAACAACTACTTGAGCGAATCACCATCAATCCAAAGGTAATGGTCGGCAAACCTGTCGTCAAAGGGACACGCCTTACCGTGGAATACGTCCTCAACTTGCTGGCGCACGGCGCATCGGAGACCGAGATTCTCCAAGAGTATAGCGGACTAACGCGCGAGGACATTCAGGCGTGCCTGCTCTTTGCGACGCGGTCGCTTGAGAATACCGCCTTCATGCCACTGGTGGCGGAGACTGCCTGATGCGCTTTTTGGTTGATGAAAGCACCGGTTAGCCCGCTCAGTGCAAATTCAGTGAGGGCTGTGATGACAGTTACAGAAATACTCAAGAGATGCAAAACAGTCCTTGAAAGCAATTACAAATCACAGTTCAAGGGACTGATTCTGTACGGGTCTATGGCCCGCGATCAAGCCAGCTCGGCCAGTGACATTGACTTACTCGTTTTGCTAAGCCAGCCCTTTGACTACTTTCGGGAACTCCGCACGATTATTGAACTGCTGTATCCCATTCAATTGGAATCCGACCACCTGATTTCGGCCAAGCCGGCTCCCTGGGACGATTTTGAGCGCGGGGTCATCCAACTCTATCGCAACGCGAAACGAGAAGGAGTGCCGGTGTGACTTCGCCATTTGCCGACGAAATCGCGGCTAATCTTGAACGGGCTGAGCAGTCCATCCAAGCCGCCCGACAATTGGCATCAAGCAGTTTCTACGACTTTGCGGCTTCACGAGCGTATTATGCGGCTTTCTATGCCGCGACCGCCGTTCTGTTGCACGAAGGGTTGGAATTTAGCAAGCACAGTGCTGTTATTGCTTCGATTCATCAGAGATTCGTCAAGACAGGCAAACTGGACAAAGAACAAGGCAAGGCTCTGAACTGGCTTTTTGAACTGCGAAGTGTGGCTGACTATGGGGGTACAGCACATGTATCCCGCCAAGAAGTAGAGCACGCGATTGAAGCGGCGGAGAAGTTTCTGGAGGCCGTAAAACCTTTGCTGCACTGACACAGCAGGGCCGACCGCGTACGAATGTCGTAGACTCATGGGGCGGCCAGATTCTCCATCGCCCTATCTCTGCCGATGGCTGACAGCGTGATACTGGCGACCGCCCGCGCTTATGATGCAGCACTGTGGACACAGGATGAATACTTTAAAGACGTTGAAGGAGTGCAGTTTGTCGCCAAAAAGAAATGACGGCGGCGACGCCGTCGAGCAAGACTTGGCCGGCTCCAAGAAATTCCGCCGCTCCGGCTGGGTCTGTGACCTAGCCGCCACAGCCGGCCGCTCTTCTGGTGGCAGGTTTCAGGGTCGGTAAGACCTGAGTCGGATATATGTGATTATCAGATCGGCCGGATAACCCGCCGACAGAGGGCGTTATAGGACATGTTCGTTGGATAATCCCGAGTTGGGCGGCTGCCTTCTCACCCGTATCACGTTGTGACACTCAAGGAATCGCTGAATGAATGCGTCTGAGTCTCCCCATGATTTTGCGCCCGCTGACGAGAGAGAGGGGTTACTCAACGAGTATCGGACCCTCAAAAGCGAGATTCATAACGCACAAGGACAGCGGCTACAGATCATTTCACTGACAGTTGGCGCGCTTGGCGTTGTGTTATCCGTTTCGGCATACGCAGTTCTGGGTTCTGGTAGCGCCACACCAGAAGCACGGCTTTTGCTAGCGGTCGGTGGAGCCATCGTCTTGTACGCACTCATAATCCCCAGCCTCATCATGATGTTATCCGTTCAGCAGGCAATACAAAGACTTAGCGGCTATATCCGCATTTACATTGAGCCACGAGTGCCTGGTCTAAACTGGGAGAGCCGGTGGCGGGACTTCATGCACCGACACAAGTATAGAGGTGGACTGCGCGGCTTGGGCGGAATCTACTACTTTCTATCACTTCTCCCGCTTCTGCTCCCGCTGTACGCAGCGAGCCAGAGCACACAGAATTGGGCGCTCATATTCGTTCTTGTTCCATTTGTGGGCTGGTCACTTTATCTCTCGTATGATTTACAGGCCGCTGTCTCAAAGAGCTGGAAATGGGCGAAGTGGGAAGGCCAAGAATGATCCATCGCGCCGCAACGGGCGGCCCAACCAGCGCATGCAGCCGCCTACCGCGCCGCGATTTGGGCATTCAGGTCGGCGGGGCAGAATCGCCGTGAAGTATCGTTCCCGTCTTTCGCAGCCGGCGTGGTAAAGTGTATGTCCGCTACGTTCTCACACATCAAGAGTACGGCGAGGAGACTGGAAACGATGAGCGTCTCGACGAAGGATATTCAAAATCATTGGGCGACTATTCGCCCGCTGCTCACGATCCGCAACGAGCGCGAATGCGATCGGGCCGTCAAGCGGCTGCATAGTCTGCTGGACGAGATCGGCACCAATGAACGGCATCCTCTGTATGGGCTGCTGGACACGCTGGGCACGCTCATGCATGCCTATGAAGAAAAGCATCATGCGCTGCCTGAAAGCAGCGGCGCGGATATGCTTCGCTTCTTCATGGAGGAACACGGCCTCACCCAATCTGATTTGCCAGGGGTCGGTTCTCAAGGCGTGGTGTCGGAAGTCTTGAGCGGCAAGCGAGAACTGAACGTTCGCCAGATTCGCGCGCTGGCGAAGCGCTTTCACGTATCGCCTGCGGTGTTCATGTAGGCCGGCGAGCCTTCGGGTCGTTCGGGTGTAGAATACGCGCGTATTGCACAACCACGAACGATAAGCGGGAGTGTCCATGGAAGTCGTAACTGTTTCGCCTAAGTTTCAAGTCGTTATCCCTCTCCGTGTCCGGCAATCGCTCGGCATAAAGCCTGGTCACAAAGTACAAGTCATCTTGTACGAAGGGCGGATTGAGCTGATCCCGCTCAAGCCCATTAAGAAGATGCGCGGCTTTCTCAAGGGCATTGATACGACGATTGAGCGTGAAGCCGACCGCGTATGAATATCGTGAAAGAAATGACGGCGGCGACGACGCCGAACAAGACCTGGTCGGCTCTAAGAGAGTGTTTCTTAAATGGTCAATCGGCCCGAAATGTCATGCTGAGCGCAGCGAAGCATCTCGGGAATGTCGCATTTTTCGCCGATTCTCGCAGAGACCCTTGCTTCGCTCAGGGTGACAAGCCGTGTTGGGTGATTTAAGAAACACTCTCTAAGAGATTGCGCCGCTCCGGCTGGGTCTGTGACCCAGCCGACACAGCCGGCCGCTGTTCTGGCGGCAGGTTTCAGGGCCGGTAAGACCTGAGTCGGATATATGCGATTATCAGATCAGTCGGATAACCCGCCGTCAGAGGGTCTTATACGACAGGTTCGTAGGTTAATCCCGAATTAGGTGCACCTTCTGTACCGCGCACTTCACTTTACGGTATTGAACGGACTATGACAACACTCTCATCGAAATCTATCGAATGGGCTATCGAACATCTTGTTCGGCATTGTGATACCGACATATTCCCGAAAGCCTTCGAATTCGAAGCGATCAACTATTGCAGAGACGAAGTAACCAGGTCGCTCTCGAAACAGGACATCTGCCAGTGGCAGACCAGGGCGTTCCGCCGCTGTCTTGTCCCCAAACAGAGATACGGCTTTCGTCTCGCAACTCAATTAGATCCGTTAGACATGCTGTTTTACCTGGCTCTATGCTTTGAAGTTGGCGAACAGATCGAGAAGTCCAGATTCCCGGCAAAAGTAAAACTCGCTTTCTCTTATCGTTTTGCGCCCGACAGCAGTGACTATTTGCTCTTTGACCGAAATATCGGCTATGCCGACTTTCAAGAGCACAGCGGAGAACTTGCCAAGAAACATAGTTACGTCGTCCTTGCAGACATTGCCGACTTCTATCCGCGGATCTATCTTCATCGGCTAGAGAACGCTCTGAGTGTGGCAGTAAAGTCAACACCTACCCATGCCAAAGCCATCGTCCAACTGATCAAAGGATGGAACCAAAATGTCTCCTACGGCATACCTGTCGGGAACAATTCATCGCGATTGCTCGCAGAGTTAGTGATTGATGATGTTGACCGCACTTTGTTTGCCGAGAACGTAACGTTCACCCGGTTCGTTGATGACTATCGAATTTTCTGCCACTCAAAGCAACAGGCATACCAGTGTCTTGCCCGGCTCGCTAACATCCTGTACGAGACACACGGTCTAACTCTGCAATCCCAGAAGACCAAGATTCTACCAGCTGCTAACTTCGTGAACGAAGTATTGGAGACAGAGGAGCGCAAAGAAATCGAGTCGCTCGCGGCGGGCTTTGATGAGATCATTGATGCCCTGGGCTTAAACAATCCATACGAGATGATCGACTACGATCTGCTGTCACCTGATGTGAAAGCTCAGATCGACGGCCTTAATCTCGAAGGCTTATTAGACAAGCAGATGGAGGCAGATGATATAGATATTTCGATGACGAAGTTCCTTATCAACCGCCTGGGTCAATTGCAGCGATTAGCACCTCTACGCAAGTTGATTATAGAGACGGACAAACTGTATCCTGTGTTTCCAGAGGTCATCCGATACTTGGCCCGATTGGTGGACATCATCGAACCAGATAGAAGAGTCAAGATTGGGAAGTATCTACTTGATAGACTGAAAAGTTCTGTCATCAGCCATCTAGAGTTTCACCGTATGCAGATAATGTCGCTCTTCGCAGGCAGCAACAAGTGGGGCAATGCGGACAAACTCGCAGGCTACTACAATGTCGCGTCAGATAACTGGTTTAGGCGCACTCTACTGATAGCGATTGGGAGGTCTGAACAGCACTATTGGCTCAGGGCAAAGAAATCCGAAATGGACCAAATGCCGATCTGGGAGCGACGGGCTTTTATCTACGCCGCGAGTTGCTTTCCAAAAGATGAAAGAGAAAACTACTATCGTGCAGTTAGCCCACGGCTAGACAACCTTGAGCGGTATGTCGTTGCATGGGCGCAGAAGAATCCTATAAGCAGTTAACCAGGCGATGAGCGTACCTGACAATCGTTGCTCGCGACTGCCTACCGCGCCGTGTATATGCGATTATCAGATCAGTCGGATAACCCTCCGACAGAGGGTCTTATACGACAGGTTCGTTGGATAATCACGAGTTGGGCGGCCACGCAGCCCTCGTGCCCTTCTGTAATGGTAAGATTCCGACCATGGCGCAATTACATTAGGTACTGAACAAGCAGGATTCATCATTATGGGAGAAGTTCAAACCGATGAAAAGGAACAGTCTCAGTAGATCCGAATTTCCGTGTATGAGCCGCGTGACGGCGTGAAAAGTAGCGGGGCTTGCCCCATTCCTGTAAGATTGGAGGTGCTCAGCCACAATCTCAGGAGGACAAGCCCATGTCGAAGGAT
>Ga0209342_10000772_pt1 | contig 37186 bp, 72 predicted proteins | sample RifCSP16_2_FD_184023 | JGI IMG/M metagenome (GOLD analysis project Ga0209342, IMG submission 184023) | Soil microbial communities from Rifle, Colorado - Rifle CSP2_sed 16_2 (SPAdes) (version 2) | ecosystem: Environmental > Terrestrial > Deep subsurface > Rock core/Sediment | place: Rifle...
CGCCCTCTGTTGATGGCCCGGCGCGTACACGTCGCGGTCACGGAAACCCTCGGCTGCCTCCACGAGCGCGGCGACCGCCTCGCGGCTGACGCCCCACGCCTCACGAGCCGCGGCGATCCGCTCGGCGAATCGTTCGATCACGACGGCGTGGTTCTGCGGTTGACGACAGGCACACGAGTCGCCATCGGGACAGCGGTACAGCTCGTCGGCGATCTTGCGGTCGCTGTCGAGCACGGTCGGCGTGGGCTCAGGCATGGGCGGCTTCGGCGCGTGGCGTGGGCACTTCTCGTTCAACCCCGCTGTCGAACAGGTGCAGTAGTCAACTCGTCCAGTGGTCATGATGCGTCCTCCATCGGGCGTGCGCTCCACTGTTCGGCCATCGCTGTCGCCACCCCTTGCAGCGTTCGGCTGCGCTCCTTCCAGCGATCCGGCGATGGTGGCAGCCGCCAGACGCGGCCGTGACGACCCCCGACGATGTTCGTCGGCTGGAGTCGAGGCAGCCCTTTGAGCCACAGACAGGTCGCCTTCGTCTCGCCGTGACCGAACATCCACGGCTGAATGATCTGATCGGGTTTGCGGTATCGAGTCGACAGCACCCCGATGGGGTTCTCGCCAGCGATTCGCGGGATCGTGGGCCACGTCGCCAACCGACGGAACGCCTCCACGTCGCGTGCTTGTTCCTCGCGCTTCAAGTGGAACCAGCGCGCCCCGCTCACGGCCATGTTGGTGCAGGGCCAAAAGAACACCATGAGATCCCACCACGGATCACGCTCGATCACCTCGAACACGTCGCCCTGGATATGCGGCCCAGGCCGCTCGCTCGGTAGCAGATCGCAACTCACCACCTCATGGCCGTGGGCGCGGAAGGCGTCGCGAACGATCCCGGAAAACTCACAGGCGACAAGAACCCTCACGTCCCCGGCTCCATCGGGCGTGCGGGGCCATCGAAGTATTCCTGCGCCGGTTCTCGATATACGGGGTGGTCACACTTAGCTACCTCTCGCAAGATAACCTCGGCCTTCGCCAGCCTCGCCTCGGCTTCTGCCAGCCGAGTACGCCGTGACAACTGGACTGCTTGCTGTTCCTCCTTCGTCCGCTGGTCGAAGGGCACAAGGTTCATCAGGTCACGGATAGGCTCAATCGTCTCGTCGTCACCGCGCCAGTTGGGGTGGTCGAAGGTGAGGAACGCGGCGTGACAGGCGGCGTAAAGGTCGGCCAGCTTCATGTCTGCGGCCTCTGCTGCGTCGGCCAGTTGCGGGACGAACGCGATCACGTCGTCTTTGCTTGCGCCACCACCGAAGTCGTCGATAACACCATACTCATAGGCGCGGCGGGCCTCAGCGATCAGTTCAGCGTTGGTGGTCATGGGGGGCGTCCTCCCGCAAGGCTCCCGCCATGTCGGCGATCATCATGGCGAAGTTGGCGATATCGGCGGCTTCCTCACCGATTACTGATGGCGACTCGTTTCTCAGGAGAGCGGTCGCCAATTCGTCCGTTTCCTCTCGCAGTCGCACAAGAGCCGATACTGTCTGCCAGCCCTTCCATCCGCCCTTGTGATCGTTGGCGCGCAGTTCACGCTCCATGAGTCGGGCGAAGGCGGCTACCTCACGCCTTGGTCGCATCTAGCGGTCCTCCCCGGCCTTGGCCTTCGGCACACATACCGCGCAGCGACACGCCTCGAAATCCTCGCATCGCCGACCGTGCTTACCGCAAACGCCTTCTACGTCGATGATGTGGTTCGGGTCGGCGGTATGGATGACAGCGGCCTTGGCGAACGCCCGTCGTTTCCAGATCACGGCGAAGCCGAGCGGCCCGATGGTAAGTACGGTGCATCGCAGACGCCAGCCGCCAGCGGCCATAACGACCACCGCTTTCGACAAGTCGTATCGCGCCCAGAAGTTCATGTAGCCTCCCCGGCCTTGGCGTCCGCGGCCAGCGCAGCGCGGGCTAGCCTCTCGGCCTCCGTGAACTGTTCCGCAACCGAATGCTGGCGCGGGTCGTGGACGGTGAATGACCGCATGGAATCGAGCGCCTTCAGCCAGAGCGTCAGCGCCTCCACCAGCGCCCGGTTGCGCTCGCGGAGCTCCACGAGACAGTCGGGGCACGCCCACGCATGGCGGTAATCGACGGCAGCGTGATCTTTGCAGAGGCGTCGATAACCCAGCGGATTCGACGGCCCAACGTAGCCGATGCGCTCCGCTGCGAACGCCTCCAGCGCGGCGGCGATGGCTGCTTTGTCGTCGGTTGTTGACGATAACCCCATGCCGTCGTAGCACCGCTCAGCCGCCTCCATCGCTTCCTTGCTGGGGGCCTTCTCTGTCTCAGGCATCGGGAGTCTCCTTGCGGCATACGTGGCGTCCCGAATCAGCGTGCCGCCAGACGCCGCCGCACGCCTGGCAGTACCGGCACTGGCTGTCTGCCGCACACGCGCCGATGTCGATGTGCTCGCTGTCGATCACGGTCTCTGTCGTCATGCCTCTACCTCCACGACAACCCTCGCCTCTTCTGGCATCGTCCAATACTTCTCGATCACGCCGCGCCATATCTGGCCGTCGTCGAAGATCACCCCGGCCCGCGGCCGCTTGCCGTCCGGCTTCTGCAGCACGTCCGCGATCAGCTTGTAGGCGACGTTCTCCAGATCGGGCTTCACCGTACACGGCGTTCCCACCATCGCGAGCGCCTTCCGCTTCGACGTGCTCGCCGGTATCGGCAGGTACGCGGTCACCGTGAGCGTCACGGGCACGCCCTGGGGCACCATGCGCCACCCCTGCTCACGAGCGGCCAGCGCGGCGGCCGTGGCGACCAGGTGGCCGTAGTCGGTCATTTGCGCCCTGTTGAAGGGCCGGACGGCCCCGGTGGTGGGGTTCCACGCTATCCGCGTCCGGGACCAGGCAACGGGCAAAGCGAGCACGGTGAACGAGAGCTTCATGTGACGCCGACCGCTCGCTTCCAACCTTCGACGTGAGGGATCATCCACGCCGAATGAGGGAGCATGTATTGCTGCTCGAAATCGACCTTCCCTTGAATGCGCAGGTGGCACCGCTGACAGAGGGCGGCGAGATTCCAGTCGGCCACGTTCGCTTTGTTCATGTCGAGATGGTGGACGGTGAGCATGTAGCCCGCCTTCGAGTCGTGGGCGTGGCGGCACCGTTCGCACTTCCAGCCCGCGGCGTCCTTGACCCGCTTGGCGATCTCCGGCCAACCGGCCGGGTAGTCGGCGACCACGCCATCGGTGCGCTGCCGTTGAGACCGTGGCATCTACTTCTTCCCTCCGCACGGCTTCTCGACAGCCTCTCCACTGACGCCGCGGTTGTCGTCACCGCGCTCGACCATCGCGGCCCCGCATCGCTGGCACGTCGACGACTTCATCACGCCCCAGTCCCGCCAAACACCGGGCAAATGGTTCAGCGACCGCGCGACGGCGTTCGCCAGCGCAGCGTTCAGGATCGTGGTCACCGTGCCGACCGCTTGAATTCGACAGCCCAAACGCGTTCGTGAACGACACGCGCACGACCACGTTTCGAGTCGACCTTGTTGATCTCGAAGAATGCGTTGAGGTACGCAGACCCCGAGTCGTAACCTTCCGCACATGCATCGGCTTCTGAGATGTTCCCGAGTTCTTCTCGCCACACCCGCAGTATGTGCAGCCGAGCGAATCGGCTATCGGGCTTGAAGGACGTTTGCGCCCAATGAACACTCCCGACCTTCGCACGACAGCCATGCGGCCACAATCTGCGGGTCTGCGTCTTGATATCGGCGAGAATCAACGGAACGTGAACGGCCTTGAACAGAATCACGACTCGCTCCCTCCTGTCAGCCCTGCCGTCATCCGCCGAAACGCGCGCTCGTAGTCGGGCGGCACCTTGTCCAGCGACAGCCATTCGGGATACGGGCACTCCAGCGAGCGTTCCCACCAGCGATACCGCCAGCCTCGAAAGCCGCGGATCGTCTCCGGGATCGTCACTGCCACCGCGCCGCCTTTACGAATGAACGCGCCCCGGTAGCCGGACCAGTCGAGCCGCACCAACGGCGCGTACCCGATCAGGTGGCCCTTGTAGGTCACGTAGACCCGTTCGCCGGGGACTATGTCCGGCCTCGGCCCCGCCGTCGAGAAGTCCCACTCCTCGCCCGACTCAGGCGTACCGGCGGCGTCGCCCTCGATCACCCACGACACCAACCCGAACCACTGCGGCAAGGTCACAACTACGTCGCTCACGACTCGCCTCCTACCAGCATGCTCAGCTGCGCCGCGCCCACCGCCGCGGCCGTCTCCTCGGTGTTCCCAATCGCGCCCTCGGTCGCTATCCTTTTCGTCGACATGGCGGCATACGTGGGCGAAAGCTCGCTTCCGATGTACCGCCGCCCCAGCTTCACGGCGGCTACCCCAGTAGTCCCGCTGCCACTGAATGGATCAAGGACCACGCATGGCTGCACGCCCGCGTAGGGGTAGTCCGTGGCGTACCAGAGGGGGTCGGGGGTCATGGGGCGTTCTCCGCGGCGAGTAGGCTCACCGACTGAAAGCACTCGTCGCCCCACGTGTCCCAACCCATTCGTTGTCGGCGTGCGAATAGTTCGAGGTAGGGGCCGGGGCTCGCCTGCATCACGAGGTCGTAGAAGCCATCCGGTTTCGCAGAGTGAATCTTCCCGCCGTTGTTGTGGGCTCGAGGAGACTTCCACCGCTGAACGCTGCCGACGTCCCTCGGCACATACGACAGCTTCCCACGGCGACAGACAAGCACGATTTCGTGTTGCGGTCGAGGGAATGCACCGAGGCCGTAGCCGATCTTGTCCCAAACGATTTCCGACACGACTGAGAACCCCCATGCCTTCGCTGCCCGTACCCCGATGCCCTGTCGATTGAGAGAGGCGGGCACCCATAGATACAGATGCGCGTCGTCCTCGGCGAGCGTGGCGACTGGTAGGGAGTCGATCCACTCCAACGGCTGGGATGAGTACGGCACAACCGTGGCCCGACGACGACGACCGCCCGCGCCTATCACCCAGGGGCGTGTCCGCAGATCGAACGCCCCGTTAGCGGGCCACGGCGGGTCGGCGACGATGGTGCGGTACTTCATCCCGCCCGCCTCCGCTGCGTGAACCCGTGGTCGACCGCCCACGATGGGGTCACCGTCGCTTACCCTCACCGACGCCCTTGTAGTTGATGAACTGGTTGAGGACGGCGACGGTTTTGACAAGCGGCGCGGCGTCCTTCATCACGACTTCGATCGGCTTGTATGCGCTCGGCGCTTCGTCGATCAACTCGGCCGCGTTCCGATCCTGCCATGTCCGGCCGGTCATCTGTGCCTTGAAGTCGTCAACCGAGAGTGTTCGCCGTGCCTGTCCGCGTGACAGCAACCGGCCTGAGCCATGTGGCGCGGATTCGTAGGCGTCCTCGTTCCCAAGCCCGGTGACGATGTGGGTCTGCGTCCCCATTGAGCCGGGGATGATGCCGTGATCGCTGACGCCGGCCGCTATGGCTCCCTTGCGGGCCAGCAGCAGAGCGCCGGTCGCCTCGGCGTAGTTGTGGTGACAGTGGACGCGGCGGGCCTCGACGAATGAGGACTCGGCGCGCAGTGCGTCCAGCATCCGCGCCATCATCGCTTCTCGCTGGCCCCACGCGTACTGCTGGGCGTAGGTCATCTCCGCGATGTACCACTCGCTGTCAGGCGCGCCGCTCGGCAAGTAGGCCAGGTCGGGGTGCTCGATCTTCAAGCCCTCTCGCTCACAGATCGCCCGCGCCGTCGCGCAGTAGGATTCGGCAATCGCCATCCCGAGCGCACGGCTGCCGGAGTGGACGATGGCCCATGTCACACCCTGCTCGTCTTCCGCAAACTCAGCGAAGTGATTCCCGGAGCCGAGCGTCCCAAACTGCACGGCTGAAATCTCTTTCAGTCCATGTCCGTTCTTCGTCGTCGTGGTGCGTCCTATCGGGCCGAACTTGACGAAGAACGCGGCGGCATCCGCGGTGGGAGCCGGATGATTCTTTCCGACGCCAGATGGGATCGTGTCCCGCAATCGGCCCAGGATCCGACGGCAGGCGTCCTCAGCGAGAGCGGCACGCGGTAGATCCGTCTGCACGGCCAGCATCCCGCACCCGATGTCGACGCCAATCGCCGCGGGAATCACGCCGCCCTTCATCCACATTACGGAGCCGACCGTCGCGCCCATCCCGAAGTGACAGTCCGGCATCAGGGCGACGTGGCCCTTCACGACCGGAGATCGCGATGTCATCTCGGCCTGTTGTCGTGTCAGGTCGTCGATCAGCGAGGCCCACGACATGACGGTGCCGCGGCCGAACTCGTTCTCGGTCTCGTAAGTGGTGGTCATTGATCCCTCCCCCACCTTGATCCCAAAAGTCCTGCGTCTCGCGCCGCGGCTGGCGAGCCATGGATCGCGTCATGGCAAGGTCGGCAGCAGCACACAATATTCGCCTCGTCCACAATCGAGCCGAGCATCGCCCTGGTCTGTCGCTCATGGCAGTCCACGCTCTGCCCCGTGCACGCCAGCGAGAACCGCGCCTCGCACCGCGGCCTTTCGGCCAGCAGGCGGCGCACCAGGGGCACGCGCTGCTCGCGGTACAGCTTGGCGACTCGCTTCGACCGCGGACGTATCGGGGTCGTCGAGCGCGAGAGGCCGGTGACGCGGCGGAGGGCGGTGCGCTTCATCGAGCGAATCGCACCCGTGACTCCGCGCATTCTTCGCACTGGCAAACGATCATCTCGCGTTCGCCCCGAACCATGATGTTGGCTTGTGGCGGGTTCGATAGGCCAGAGTGACAGCGGTGTTCCCACCCCGATATGACGACACAGCCATCACAGATGACACGACCCTGTCCGATCATCGTAGGTACTCCAATAGGTAGCGCCCTATGTATTCGGTGTAGGCGGGCGGGATGGCCTGACTAAGCTCGGCGGCCTTCATCCATCCAATGTCCATGACCTCCTGACCGATTATTTGCGGCAGCACGATGCCGACAGGCTTCCCACGTTCCGAATGCAATCGCGCGTAATGGCACTTTTCTTTGGCGATGTCGCGCACCTTGGAACCGTAAACGCCAGCCGTCATAGTCCCGTGACGACATGGGCCGGGAGCCAGTAATGCGAAGCTGGTTTCAAAGCATCGATGGCGCCGTAACTCGTATCCGCTCTTCGATTTCAGGCCGAATTGACTACCGCAGAGAATCAAGGGCGTTATTAGCGGAGCGCCAACTACGTTTTCGATGATCCACGGCACACCGGCAGCCGACAGGCGTTCGCGTACCGGGCCGACAAGATCGAGATGACCGGCGCGGAAGTTCCGCATCGTATTGAGTGACGAATAGATTTGGCACGGCGGGCTTGCGTGGATCGCATCGAAGCCGTCAAGGGGGTACGTCATCGCGTCGGCCTCGACGAACGTGAACGGATACCGCGGCTGCGGCTTGATATCCACGCCCACGATGTCCGTGAAGCCAGCGCGGCTGTAACCCATCGCTGCACCGCCCGCACCGCAGAACAAGTCGAGGAGCCTCACAGCATCGCCTCTTGCCCTGCCAGCGGCCGTCGCTCGCCCTCCTCCAGCAGCAGCGCGAGCCTCCGGTTCCCGACGCCCGCCGTCACCGCCGCGTGCCGTTCCTGCCTGCACATCTCGCACAGGGCCGCGATGCGCGAGTGAGCCGGTACTGACCAGCCGCCATCGAATCGGACCCCGGTGCAGTGCATGTGAACCGGCATGGAGCCGTCGAGCCTCAAGGCCCGCCACGTCGAACACGACGGGCAGTGGCCGTACTCCGGACGTTGACCAACGCGGCCGTGCAGGCACAGTCCGGGCAGTGGCAGCGGTAAGTACGGTTCATCGCGCTGCCAGCCAGCCGGTGAGCGTCAACGTGACCCGCGTGTCGAGGTAGCAGTTACGGCACAGCCTGTCGCCGTACAGGCGCCGGACTGACAGATGGCACTTGGCGCAGCGGTGGAGGGGTTTCATGACGTCGCCCCGTTCCGTCGTCGCAGGCCATTCCGGAGAGCGAGCTGGCTCACCGCCTGATTGGTCACGCCGTACTCGCGGGCGATCGCGGTCCACGTTAGCGAAGGATCGGCCTGCATCCGAGCGAGCATCGCCATCGACCGTTCCCGTGAGACTGGCGGCATGGGTCGGGGCGCCAGCGCCCTGCTGACCGCCTCCGCCTCGCCGATCCGCAGCCACCTGTACCCGGTCCGGTACGGGACGCCGGTCCTGCCGCACGCCTCGCGGATGCCGACCTTGTGGACGAGCCGCAAGAACCGGCGAATCGTCGCCTCTGGCCACCGGAAGCCGCGCCTATTGCCGGCCATCGGCGGCCTTCTCGGCGTCCGCGATCACCGTTGCCATTGGGGTGAACGAGACCGCGTACTCCCCGCCCTCGGCCAGCCTCTGGAGGTCCGCGGCGTGGGCGATTATCTGGAACGGGATCGAGAGCTTCACCGATCCCTGGCCCGCAGACCCCTTGCGGCGTCGGCTGTTGAAGTCGATCTGGGGCTTCTCGACCGTGACGCGCTCGAAGCGGATGATCACGACTCCTCCCTCTGGCTCTCGCCTGGCATCGTTATCCATGCGCCGTCCTGCATGATCCGGTCGACCACCCTCACCCCGGCGTAACTCGCAAGCTCATCCCGTAGCAGGTTCGTAGTGAGCAGGCTGCCGAGGTCGCGCCGATAGCGGCCATCGAACAGGGCTTCCAGTTGGCTTCGCATCCACGGCGACCCGTCCTTGCCGCCGAAGCCGATGTCGTCGAAGGCGAGACGCGGAGCCTCGATCAGGTGGGCCATGTGCCGTTCTCTCACGTCGTTGGAAATGTCGAAGTTCTTGACCTGTCGCTCGAAGTCGGGACCGGACACATATGCCGGCCGCGCGTTCCTCAGGCCCAACTCGTAGACAGCGGCCTTCGCCAGATGCGTTTTGCCGACACCGATCGGTCCGCAGAGCACAAGGCTCGCCAGATCGCCAGCGATCCACTCGCGCACCTTCTGGCTTGCCAACGCCGCGGCCTCCCGTGCCTTGCGATCAGGTTGCCGGTTGACGTCGAAGGTGCCGAGATCCTCGATGCGTTCGTTCTCGGCGAAGCCGAGCCCGCGCAGGAAGTTCCAGCGTGAACAACCGTGGCAGGCTCGCCATCGCGGAAAGCCCTCGTGATCCTTGCCGGGCAGGACCAGCCAGGTTGCGCCGCCGCAGACGTGGCACTCAGGTTTCGTATCGGGAGGAGTCTGCGAAACCGCCTGCGCGTCCGGCTTCAATCGATGAAACATGCCCTTGAGACTTTCCATTCCCGTTCATTCCCTCCCGAGACAGCCAGTTGAAAAATGTCAGGTCGATGCGCTTATAACCGCGCCTATTCGACGGCGACCACTTGATCGATTCCCATTTCGCAGCGAGCGCAGTCGATGCCTCAGCCAGTCGGTGCGTCGTAAATACGCCGCTCTTGACGCGCTCAATCAATCTCGTTTCTGCGTCACGATTCAAGTCGTAACTAGGTGCGGTGCGTAAATTCGTGAGCCACGCGGGTATCTCACTTACTGATTCCTCCGAAGCCTTTTCTTCTCCCGGAGAGAACAGAGAACTCTGAGAAGACAAAGACAGGGGGGCAAGATCTGCGCGCACGCGAGGCTCAAGGGCTTTTTCTGCACCGCCAGATACGAGACTGCGTATATCGTGCGGGGTTTCATCTGGAAACTGCGTACTTGGTGCGGGGTTTCTGTCCAGCACTCGGAACCGCGCCGAGGAATTGGGGCCAGATCGGAACGGTGTGATTGTTTCGATGAAACCCTTGTGTTCAAGGGCGACAATGCCGTAGCGAATCGAAGTGCGCCGCAACCCGGTCCAGTCCTCAATATCCACGGCGGTAGTCACGACCTCACCGTCACGGTTCTTGTGGCGCAGCATGAACACCGCCAGCCACTTTGCGGGTAGCGAAAGATTGGACTTTGCGACAACATCAACCCGTTTCATTTGTTAGCGACAAAGCCCCGAAGAAAACCCCTTAGACGCAAATCGCCCCCAGATGAACCCGACCCTTTGCGAGAGTGTCCGGTAGCGTTCTGGGGGCGACTGCTGCGGGCTGTGAGCCCGCCGGTTAACCGACTACGATCTTACGCTAAACCCGAACACTCTCGCGGTCGCTACACTACCGCTGCCGCGCCGCGACCGTCAAGGTACTTTCGTACTCTCATACCGGCCTCGTGTTCTCTGCCGTGGCCGGGGGCATGCCGCCCCAGCCCAGATCGCCCTGCTTGTCGTTGGCCTGCTGATCGAGGCCAGGCATGGGCGCGAGCTCGCACACGATTCGATTGCCGTTGACCGTGCGCCAGTGGCCCTTCTTGCCGGTGTTGCCGATCGGGACCAGGACGGCCTTGTGCTCTGGGCAGACGCCGTGCGGGGCCATCGCGGTGTTCAAGGGCATCGGCGTGCGATCGCGGGCGATCTCGGCGGCCTGCGCTGCAAGTGACGGCGCTGGCGGTGGCGTGGGCTCGTTCTCTGGCTTGTCGCACCAGCCGCCGCCGTCGATCTTGTGGGCGGGGTTCCGCATCTTGGCCGACTTGAAGTAGGCGACACCGTGATCGGGGCAGATGCCGAAGCCCTTGTCCTCGATGTCTCGCTTTGGAGCATCTGGGCGGGCAACTCGTTCCTCGTGGCTGGCGTCGGGGTCCTCGGCGGCGTCGCCGGTCGTCATCATCACGAGCTTCGAGACGGCCAACTTTTGCGCCGCGGTCATGGCCTTGTTGGTGGCCTTGTCTGACGTGTCGAGCGCCTCACCAACCGTGCGGAAGCTGATCGACGCGCCGTCTGAGCCGTAGAGGGTCCAGCGCACCGTCATGTGGCACGTCGTCGTGGCGGTGCCGCGGGCAGACTGGCCCTCGGTCCACTCACACGTCTCGACGTCGGGCACCATGACGATGCCGCGTTGCGCCATCGCGGGGCGTATCTCGTCCAGCATGTCCATGACCGACGTGTAGGACCACCCCTGGGGGTTGCGCTCGCCCTTCGGCATGCGGATCGTGTCGGCCATGATCTCGGCGAGATTGGCGATTAGCGGGCCGATTGTGGGCGTGTCTACCACGGCAGTTCCTCCGCTCCGAATCCAAGAATGACCCATCCACCCGCCAACCCTGGAGTCACCTTGTCGTGGGTGGGATTGAAGAACGGGCCAGCGAGGATGTACGTGATGGACTCCGATAGCTCGCGGCCGGTGTAGCCCTTCTCTGGCGACCACTCACGCAACCGAATACGGTCGCCGACTCGGTAGCCGCGGTCATCGAAGCGCAGGTCGAAGGGCTTGCGACCGTCACGGACCGCCTCGAAGTATTCGGGCCAGCACTTGACCTCGTGATCTGTTGACGGGAGGGGCGCGGTGGTCACGGCTTCACCCCTTCAACCACGAGCTGCGGGTCTGCTCGTACACAGTTGCGATCGAGCGCGTCGCGGAACTTGTCGCCTCTGCGCTTGATCGAGTTGGCGACCACGCCGTCGATGCGATCGGCGGCCGTGCCTGAACCCTGGCAGGCGCGGCACTGCTCGCCGTGGACGATCAGCTTGTCGAGCGCCTCGGGCTCAAGGATTTCCCCCAGCGCGGCGCGCACCTCGTTGACCAGGTAGCTGGGTGCGCCGGGCTTGAGCGTGGCCGAGACCTTGCCATCGGTCCACACAGTCGCGCTCTCGGCTTGCATGTAGGCGGTGATCGCGGCGCGTAGCTCGTAGATGGCCCTCTGCGTCTCGCGGACAGCGGACGCCATGATGAGCAGGTTGTGGACGTGCTCGGCCACGTTGTGCTCGTTGACGACGATCTGGGGCTGCATGGTGGTTGTCATCGGGAGTACCTCGTCGCATGAATACAGCGTCCGTAGCGACCACATTTAGGGCACGGCATCAAACGACCGCCTCCCCCGTCTTGCCGCTTGGGGGCTTCCTGATGGCGTCAAGGGCGGCGAGGGCCGCGACGACGGCTTTGGTGGCAAACGGGTCCTCGCGCGCTGCGGCCTCGACCGCCTTCAGGGCGTCGTACTCATTGACGGCGGTGACGATCAGGGTGGCGTTGGCGGCGTTATTCGGGCCGTGAGTCTCACAGAGCGGCGTGGCGTAGTCGGGCAGCTTCGACCAGTTGAGCGGCTTGTCGCGGTCCACCAAAACGACGATGTAGTCTGGGAAGCCTTGTAGCATCGCCCACGGTCGCGGTGTGGCCTGTGTGTCTGTCATGGGGCTGGGGCCTCCTCGGCAACCGTTTCCGGTGCGAATGGGTCAGGTGCCATCAGCGTGTCCTCCCATGTGAGGGCGGCGGCATTCTCGCGGCATGTCTCGCAGTTGTGGCCGACTATGACCGCCCTCTTCGGCACATACGCCCCTCCGAGGGAATCGCCTACCTGCGCCTCACACCGTCCGCACGAGTAATACCCGAAGCAATGCGTCTGAATCTGGCTATGCCTTGTCAGGGCGCAGATCACGGCCTTAGCGGTGTCGACGTCTAGTCCGGCTATTCGTTGCTCAACCTCGGCCTTTGTCACCGTCATAGCCCCTCGTCCCTCATTGCGTCTGCCCTGCGCTCTGCGGCGTCCTCGGCGTCGGCCGAGGTTTCCTCGTCGCACGAGCAGCCAGGCTCTAGCACGGCGCGTAGTCCCTCGATGGCGGCTAGGAGGCGCTTTTCGTTGGCCTCGGTCCATTCGCGGGTGTCGTCCCATGTGTTCACGACGTCGTAGGCGACATCGACCAGGTTGGCGATATCGGGCTTCCAGTAGTAGCGCTCAGGGCAGCGGACGTGGTGCTCGCGCTCACCGAACTGGCGCTCGATGTCGGCGCCGGTCGTGCCGGGGGGCAGGTTCGAGAGATTCGCCGTGAAGCCGTTCATCGGGCTTCCTCCGTGGTCGCCGGGGCCGGGGCTTTCGCCGACTCGTTTACGTACGCGGTTACGAGGGTTACCCATGCCATCGTGTGGATGTTTGGTTGGCCCGCGAAGATGGACATGACGCCCTCGGCATGTACCGGCGCTATTTCTCGTGCGTACACCTCGTCCCCGAACTGCGCCCGAAATTCGGCATTGGCCCTGATCTCGGCGTTATTGATGTGGCCGTTGAACACAGCGAAGTAGGCGTCCATGCGCTCGCTCACGCCTCGCCTCCCTTCGCGGGGTGTTCAAAACAGGCGGCGTTGCACTTCGCCGGGGCCGCGTGCGCTTGCTGGGGCCGGAAGGGGGCTGGCGGCCCTTGAAGCGCGCGCACGGCGGCCCGCAGCGCATCGATTGCGTCACGCGTTGTAAGGTCCGCGTGAGCCAGAACGGTGTCGGCGATCTCGTCGAACTCCGTGGCGGTGCGCAGGAGGTCCGACAGCGGACGCAGGGGCGCGTCGGCCACGGCGTGCAGGGTCGGGTCGGGGCAGATTGCCTCCGCGAGTCGTTGACGAATCGGGCACTCACCCGCGGCGGCGGGGCGGTCGTGGCCGAAACAACTACAGACAGCGGCGTGCAGGTGCTCGACACGGCGAGCGAGGGTCATCGGGGTTCCTCCGAGTCGCGCTGGTTGTAGCCAGCGGTTCGTGCCTTGGCAAAGTGCTCTGCCATCTTGTCGAGTTGGATCGTCTTGGCTTGTGCGTCAATCTGGAGCCACGTCTCCGGCCAGACGTCGCGCATCATGGCCGCGGCGCGGAGTCTGTCGTTTGCGATTGGAATCACGGCCATGTGGCGGCGGGGCGGACGTTTCGGCACCTTCCACGACTGGACGTCCGACTCGGACGCCGTCATTGGCTCGCCAACCACGTAGGCAATGTAAGCGTCAAGGTCATAGGATCGGCGGACGCCATCGTCATGCCATGCGAAAGCCCGCACGGCGCGCAGGATTGCCTGGGTTTCGTTCCACGCATCAACGTAGACCTGCTCAGCGTCGCGAATGTCGCCGGAGTGGACCTCGACGCAATACTGCTTCACCGGGCGTTCGCCTTCGCCCGGAATTGGGCGATTGCGTAGCAGCAGACGCACTGAGACACACCGTCGATGGTGGCGAACAGGGTGCAATTGGGGCAGCGGGGGCAGGGGGCGGGGCTAGCGGGCATGGCGGACCTCCTCGTTTCCATGCGGTCATTGTGGTGCTACGCAATAGTATTGTCAAGCGTTATTGCAATGAGGTTGGGCAACCGTTAGAATCGTCGCATGGACAAGTTGCTAGACCGTGAGCAATGGCGGGCCGAGGTCGCTGTGCGCGCCGATGATCTCGGGCGTAAGGTACTCGCGGAGTTGCGCATCAAGACGGTTAGGCAGGCGGCGCGTGACATGGGCCTGACGCCACAGCGCATCTACGCGATTCTGAAGCGTGCGAGGGAGCGGGGGCTGATCGAGAACAGCACGAACGCGGTAACGTAGGCGCATGCCTGAGCCAGTCACGCCCCTTGACACTTTCGCCCGCCAGCGCATTCAGGCCCGCGTCGATGCGATCCGCGCCAACGTCCGGGAGCGCGACGGCCGGGAAATGACGGCCGCGGAGGTCGCAAAGCTCCGGCGTCTGATCGAGCGGGAAATGCAGACAGAGGCGGTCGCGTGAGCCTGCCTTCCTCAGCAAATGGGAACAGGTCGCCTACTAGGCTCGCTCCGGGCCTGCCGTCGCTTGCGCAATTCTCGCCCGAGGAGTTGGCGCTTGCCCGGCTGGCGGCGACGGGCCTGCGGGACGAGGCGATCTCGGAGCACGTCAACACGACGCTTGCAGCGGCGCGCGTCGCGGTCGTTCGGCTCTACTCGAAGTTCGGGGCTAATCGGGACATCGATCGGTACCTGCCGCGGGTCATGTTGGCGTTGCAATACTGGCGGCTTGTCGGGCAACTGCGGGAAGGCGACGAGATGTGTTGTTGTCCCCACGTCCATACGGGCAACGGGAACGGAAGGCATTGAAACCCATCTTCGTCCACGTCTGCGACCGCCCGTTCCGCCCCGGGGTGATCACGGGGCAATCGCCAGACTTCGCCGATCCCGTTCGCCGCGCCGCGATTGGCCGATGGCTCACGGCCCACAACGCCGGGCCGGGCGTTCACCGGGTCGTCGCCATCAACGGGGCAAACGTCTACGTGCGCAAGCGGTCGTGGCCGGGGCTGGTACTGGACATCTGCGGGGAACAGGCCAATGGCGCGTAGCCCCCGGAAGTCGGCGAACAAACCCGCCAAACCCGCGCACCGCGGGCACGCGCGCGCCAAGACGAACATCTGGTACCCGGTGTTCCTCGCCGAGGTCGCCGCGTCGATGAACGTCCGCCGAGCCTGCGAGAAGGCCGAGGTTGACAGCACGACTGTCTATGACCGTCGCGAGTCGGACAAGGCATTCGCCGCAGCATGGGATGAGGCGCTCACGCGAGCCTGCGACAAGGCCGAGGCCGAGTTGTACCGGCGTGCTGTGGAGGGCGTTGAAAAGCCGGTGACCGTAGCGGGGAATCGAGAGGTCATCACGGAGTATTCCAATGACCTGCTGATGTTCATGCTGCGCGCCCACCGTCCGAAGTTGTACCGCGAGAAGCAGGAGATCACAGGCAAGGACGGCGGTCCTGTGACGATACGCGTGGTGTACGACGAGCCGAAGGAGGAGCCGAATGCCCAGAGTCGTTGACAGTGCAACAGGTGAGGTCTTGAACATCCCCGCCCGCGACCGCTATGAGCCGCCGCCAGTACGCTCGCCCGAATGGTCCGCGGAGCTTCGCCGCGCCGCCGAGGAGTGCGAAATCCTGCTCTGGGGTATGGCGAGCGCGGGGCGTTTCAAGGACGCCGACGAGCTGCAGACGGTCGCCAAAGCTCACAAGGCGGCGATGGTGCTGCGGCAGTTGGCCGACGAGAAGCTATCACAGGTCGGCTACGGGGTCTGATGCCGCGCGCACGTAAGGGTTTCGCCGTCAACGGCAACGGGGCGACCCCGAAGCAGCACGCGTGGAACCGACGCTCGAAGCCGCAGGCCGCGGTACCGGACGGCACGGGGTGCGCGCACCACTTCGCGATCCCGGCGCCGCCCGCGGAGCCGTTAGGGCAGTGCCGCAAGTGCGGCATCACGCGCATGCACTCGAACCTCGGCACGGGTCTCGACTCGACCGTATCGCCCTGGCGCATGTGGAAGATCGGGAAGGACCCGATGACCGAGGACCTGCGGGTCCGGCTGCCCGCTGGCTTTCACCTCACGGGGCCGGTGGAGTGAAGGAAGGTGGACACATAACGTGGTGATGGAGACGCGCGACTCTCAGGCGAAACGCATTGAGGAGATGCGACGGTACGTGCGGGGGCGCGTTCGCCCCGGCTATCAATTCAGGTACACGACTGTGGGGCGCGATCTAGAGGAGGACATGAGTCTGCCCGCCAACCGCCAGCGGTTGGGTCAGTGCATCCGTGATGAGGGATGGGCCGCCGATTGCAAGCCCGATTACGGGTACATCCTCAGTACGCCAGTGACAGCGCCGGTGATGGCGACCGCCGCGGCTGCGAAGGCGGGCAGGGCCGCGGAGAGGTCATTCGAGAAGATCGAGACGCTTGTGGACCGCCACGCAGACGAGCTTGACACCGACGCCCGGCGCAGGGTGGAAGCCGAACGTCTCAGGGTGAGCGGTGCGAGGGTGGCCCTGCGGAGTTCAATCGACCAGGCTGACGCAAATGCACGCGAGGCGCGGAAGTTAGCCGGTCGACGGCTACCCCCGGCACGGATTCCGTTCGTGTCCACTCCATGATCAGCACCCGCGCAGCGCCGCGCCATGCGCCGCATCACTTCGCGATGCTACGCCCCGCAACGCAACGTTTCTATTTCAAAGCGATGACCGCCGCGTCGCTGCGCACCACGTCGCCGTGCAGCGCCCCGCTACGCAACGCAACGTTCTAAAGCCCTAACAGGAGGAGTCCAGTGAGATCAGCCGTATGTTCCCTGCGTTCACTTGACCGATATAGCCAGAGCGCGCCGATTCTGGAGGTCAAGAAAAACAGCGAGACGCACGATCAGTTCGACGAACGCACGTGGCGTCTCCACGCTCATCTCAACCCGGACGATAGCGGAACGCTTTGTATCCCCGCGACTGCGTTCTCGAACTGCATCAAAACTGCCGCGCTGAAGCTCGGCAAGAAAGTCAAGGGCCGTGGGGCCGCTACGTACGGCAAATTCTTCCAAGGCGGCGTGATGGTCACGGACCCACTGCCGCTGCCCAAGTACCGCCGTGAGACGGTGACGGGCGAGAAGGTCTACGTTCATGCCAACCCATCGAAGGGTGAACGGGCAGGCCGTGTCTGGCGTACGTATCCCAAGATCGACGCGTGGTCGGGCGATGTCACGTTCTTGGTGCTGGATCAGGTCATTACGGAAGAGGTGTTCCGTGAAACGCTCATCTACGCGGGGCAGGTTATCGGGATAGGACGCTTCCGACCGGAGAACCGCGGCTACTACGGCCGGTTCGCGCTGGAACGCATGGTGTGGACGGACGAATGACCGCCTCCGTCGAGTACCAGGTCCGGCTGCGCTCCCTGCAAGGCCATCCCAAGCAGGCAGCATTCGTGGCCTCACCGGCCAAGCGCAGGATTGCCCGTGCTGGACGTCGCGGCGGTAAGACGGTCGGGGCCGCGCAGATCGCGCTCAAATGGTTCCTCGCCGGCCGAAGGGTCCTGTACGCCACCCCGACGCAGGATCAACTCGACGCCTTCTGGTGGGAGGTCAAACGTGCGCTCGGCGACGTGATAGACGCCGGGGTGTACTACAAGAACGAGACCATGCACTTCATCGAAGTGCCAGGGACCAAGAACCGCATCCGGGCAAAAACAGCCTGGAACGCCGACACCTTGAGGGGCGACTACGCGGATGGGCTGATCCTCGATGAGTTCCACCTGATCGACGAGACGGCGTGGTCCGAGGTCGGCGCGCCCATGCTGATGGATAACAACGGGGATGCGGTGTTCATTTACACCCCTCCCTCGATGCGGTCGAGGTCGGTCACCAAGGCCCGCGACCCTCTCCATGCGCCGAAGCTGTTCAAGCACGCGAATGGCGACCACCGCTCGTGTCAGCATCCGGCCAGTGAACAGGACGAGGGCCGGTGGAGCGCCCACCACTGGACTTCAAAGGACAACCCGCACGTCACTGAGGAGGCGCTGGCCGAGACGAGGCGGGACATGACCGAGTTGGCGTGGCGGCAGGAGATCGAGGCAGAGGACATAGAGAACGTACCCGGCGCGCTGTGGAAGCCAGAGATGATCATCTACGGAGAGCCGCCACACGCCATCAACGCGAACGGCAAGGATATCGGCCGCGATCTGATATCGGTCGCGGTCAGCGTGGACCCGTCCGGTGGAGGGCCGCGGTCGGATGAGGTCGGGATCGTGGTCAGCGCTCGCGGCGTGGATGATCGGGGTTATGTGCTCGCCGACAGGTCGATTCAGGGCGTCTTGACGGACGTTTGGGCGCAACTTGCGATCGGTGCCTACTACGAGTTCAACGGGCACAGGCTCATTGCCGAGGTTAACTACGGTGGCGACATGGTCCGAGACGTAATCCAGACGCGTGCCCCTGGGTTGCCGGTTGACGTCGTTCATGCGACGCACGGCAAACAGGTCCGGGCCGAGCCTGTCGCGGCGCTCTATGAACAGGGGCGCGTCTCGCACGTGCAGCAGTTCCCGGAGCTTGAGCAACAGCTATGCCAGTGGGTACCAGGGCCGGGAAGTAAATCGCCTGGTCGCCTCGACGCGCTCGTGTGGGGGATGACGGAGCTGATGGTGACCGGGGGGTCGCCGAACGTGAGGTGGCTGTGATGGCAAAGCGCATTCCTGAATGCCGCCTATGCGGTCACGCTCACTGGTCGTACCAGCCGCACAAGCTGATCGGCGGGCCGGAGCCGTCGAAGGCGGTCCGGGAACTGGCCGCGGTAGCTCAACGGTCAGAGCGTCGCTCTTATAAAGCGAAGGTCGACGGTTCGACTCCGTCCCGCGGCACCATTGAAACCGTCGAAGTGCCGACGACGGTTGATGACGTGCGTCGAATGGTCCGCGAGATCAACCGGGATATCGAGAGTGCCGGGAAGCGTCTCGTGGCGATCAAGGATTCGGACCTGTGGCGTGAGTTCGGGTATGCGACGTGGGAATCGTTCGTCGAGGGAGAGTTTCCGTTCACGAGGCGCAGGGCGAATCAGTTGGTCGACCACGAGCGGTTTATGGCCGCGATACCGGGACCTGTCACGTCTGAGCCAGATACAAACGGGAACCATGGTTCCCACCTTACTGAGCGCGAGACGCGAGCCATTAGAAACGATCCCGCGAAAGTCGCCAGGGTCAGGCGCTCGGTGGCTCAGGGCGTGGCTCCCGCCGAAGCGATCAAGCGCGCCACGTCGAGGACCAAGGATTCTGCGACCGGCGCGCCGTGCGAGCACCCGCGGACCGTGGCTGTCGTCGTCTGCGCCGACTGCGGCAGGAGGCTCGAATAAGGTGGTCAAACGAGCGATCACTTGCCGGTATTGTGGTCTGCAGACTTGGCAAGGCGATCACGCCTGCGACAGGCTCCCCGATCTCCGGGCCATCACGAAGGGATTACGCAACCGGCCCGTAGGTCCGATGCGTACAGACTTGCCGCCGCCTACGTTGCCGCCAGGGGCGATTGATCACCGTTACGAGTCCGATGACGCGAACGCCGAGACGGGGTGCGAGCACCTGTTCCGGTGCGTCAGGTGCGGGGCCGAGCAGTGACGTCGCTGCTCGCTCGCATCAAGCGCCATCTACCGACGCTCAGGCGTCACCTGCCGACGATAATCGAGGTCGTCGGTATCATTTCGGTGTGCGCCGGGGTGCTGTGGTACTCGATCCCGGCAGGCCTGATCGTGTCGGGACTCGTCGCGGTGGTGGTAGCGCAGGGGATAGGCAGGCTGCCGCGCGATGAACTGTGAACGATGCGGTCATGAGTTTCAGTGGTTCGAAATCGGCCGCAAGACCGCGACCGGCGTCGTGCATAACGATCCGCGTGAAGGCATCTGTCCGCCCAAGCCCTGTCTGCGCTGCCGAAGGCCGAGAATGTCACTCGTGCACGCTACGTTTGCGGGCGTCATGATTGAGGCGCGGGTGAGTGGCGTGAGTATCGAGACGAGGGAGCATCCGTATGAGCCCGACACCGGGAACTGAGGACCGGCCGCTCGGCTGCGGACGGGACATCCAGGACGAGCAGGATTGCGGCTGCCACGTCGACGTCTCTGGTCCGGGCTGCAACGACCCGGAGTGCTGCGACCAACACGACTTCAGGGCCAGCATCCATCGCTGTGAGGCTCACGAGGCCATACACGAGCCGATCCGGCGTGTGGCCGAGGCATTCGCCAGCGCGAAGCTCTTGGAAGCCGAGAAGTACGTCGAGATGCAACTCTCGATCCTCGCCGCCGACCGCCTATCCGAAGGCGTGCGGCAAGTCGTTGAGCAGGACTTCAAGGTGCCGATGATGACGCCAGACGAGTATTTGCGCGCCCTGCGGGACATGTATCGCAGCACGAGGGTAAACCGATGACGCTCCTGAGTAGGGCAATAACCTCGCTCGTCGTTCGCGCTCCGACCATCAGCCGAGTTCCGATGACCACGAACGCGGGCGGCTACGCGTTCGGGGTGGCGGGCGCGGTCGACCACGTCGCGGAGATGATGACCTACTCGCAGGTCGGCTGGCTGTTCGCGGTCGTCTCCCGGATCGCCTCCACGGTCGCGGCCGTCGAGTGGAAGCTTTATCGGAAGGCACGCGAGCGCGTCGAGATCGAGGCGCATCCGGCCCTCAGTCTGTGGCGGGATGCCTCTCCGTTCCTGACCGGGCACCAGTTTATCGAAGGCTTCCAGCAGCACGAGGAGTTGACCGGCGAGGCGTGGCTCCTGGTGCTCAAGAACCGCATGGGCCTGCCGGTGGAACTGATGGCCTTGCGGCCCGATCGGGTGGAGCCGATCCCCCACCCGACCGAGTTCATCTCGGGCTACTGGTACAAGATCGGCGGGCAGAAGTTCATGCTGGCCCCCGACGAGATAGTCCCGATCCTCATGCCGAACCCCATGAACCCCTACCGGGGCGCCGGTCCGGTGCAGGCGTTACTGCCTGAGCTCGACGCCGAGCACATGAGCGTCCTGTGGTCGAGGGCGTTCTTCCGCAACTCGGCGAGACCAGGCGGAATCGTCGAGGTCGACCGCACACTCTCGGACCCCGAGTTCGAGCGGATGCGGGCGCACTGGAACGCCCAGCACTCCGGGATCTCGAACGCGCACCGCGTCGCGTTCCTGGAGCGCGCGAAGTGGGTCGATGTCTCGATGAGTCAGCGGGACATGCAATATGAACAGTTGAGAAAGTTGACCCGTGACAACATCCTCGGCGCGTACGGGGTACCCCTGTCGGTCATGGGGATCACGGAGTCAGTGAACCGGGCCAATGCCGAGGCGGGAGATGTGATGTTCGCCCGCTGGGTGATCAAGCCCAGGCTGATCAGGATTCGCGCTGCGCTCAACGAACGGCTGCTGCCGATGTTCGGCGAGGGCATGGAGTTCGACTTCGTGGACCCGGTGCCGGAGGATCATGCGGCGTTGCTCCTGGAGGCCACCCAGGGCTACAGCGGGGGGCTGCTCACGCTGAACGAGGGACGCCGGCGCCTGGGCGAGGCCGCGGTTCCGGACGGCGAGAAGTTCAAACCCGCCCCGGTCTCGCCATTCGCGCTGTCGGCCCGTACGCGCTCGTTCGCGCTGGAGATGGGCGATGACAACCTGCTCACGACTCCGGTACAGCGCGCCGAGGCCGTGATGCGAGCGGGATGGACGAAACGCCTTGGAGACGAGGCTGACGCGATCGCGGCGTTCATGGAGCAGTTCAAGGCGGTCAGGTACTACAGGGCTGCCGTCGTCAACGAAACAGAAGTGGTCAAGATCGAAGTCTCGGACCTCGCGGGCTACGACTGGGACTGGTGGACCCGGTACGGCGCGGCCGTCATCGACGAACTGACGCTGGTGGTCACGCAGGCGCTCATCATGGACTTCCCGGACCTGGCCGTGGGGGAAGTGCAGCGGATCGCCGCCGCGTACTCACGGGAACGCGGGGCCGCGCTCCTGCAGGTGACCGGCGACGTGAACGTGGTCGCCCAGACGCGCGCACGAGTCGGGGAGTTGGTCGCGCAGACGATAGAGCGGGGCGACTCGCTCAAGACGCTCGAAAAGAACCTGCGAGAGGACTTCATGTTCAGCCGTGATCGTGCGTCACGCGTCGCTCGCACTGAGACGGCTACAGGACTCGGACAGGGCCAGAAGCAGGCCGCGCAGTCGATGGGCCGCGACGAGAAGCACTGGCGCACCCAGGGCGCGGCCGATCCGAGGGTGGACGAGACGTGCCTGGCGAACGAGGCGCAGGGCTGGGTCGAGATCGGCAGCCTGTTCGTGTCGGGCCACGACACGGTTCCCGCGCATCCGAACTGTATGTGCAAGACGGATTACCGCACGAGGGAGCTTCACGAGGAATCGGCCACGCCTCGCCTTACCCGCGAGGGCCGGTGCCCGCAGTGCTCGAAGCTCCTGTTACGGGACGTCTCGGACGCCACGGGGTGGTGCGGGAAGTGCCGCGTGGCGGTGCGGTTCACGGCTGGTGTGGCGAAGGTGCTGACGCCTGCCGTTTGACAGTAACCCCCGGTTGTGCATTAGAGTTGTTGCCGACGGAAAGCGCCGCGGGTAGCCCGAGCGCACCGTCATATTCCGGGGTGGAGCAGTGGTCGGCTCGCGACGCTCATAACGTCGAGGTCACAGGTTCGAATCCTGTCTCCGGGACCAAGATTCACATAGGGCCGACAACCGAATAGACGGCCAGAGCGCCTAGAGCGCCACAGCGCCCGACGAACCTCTTAGAACGAGTCGTCGGGCGTTTTGTTTTGCGGGGGAAACGTGATCCGACGCAAGTTGATCCGGTCCGAGGTCAAGGTGCTCGACGCCGCGTCTGGGCGCGTCGAGGCCGTTGTGTCGACCGAATCCACCGACCGGCAAGGCGACATCATCCGGCAGGACGGCTGGGATATGAAGTCGTTCATGCTCCACCCCGTCCTCCTCGCATCACATGACTACTACGACCTCCGCTCGCAGATCGGCGAGTGGGAGGAGATGGCCGTCAAGGGCCGCAAGCTCGTTGGCACCGCCCGCTACTACGTGGGCGAGGGGAACGAGCAGGCCGACTGGGGTTTTAAGCTCGCCTCCAAGGGCCGCGCCGCGTTCTCGGTCGGCTTCATCCCCGACATGGACAAGGCCAAGCGGATCGAGGGCGACGAGTCTGACGGCGACTTCTGGGGCCATTACGAGTTCAACGGACAGGAGCTTCTGGAAGTCTCCCATGTGACCATCCCGGCCAACGCGGACGCCTTGCAGGTGATCCGTTCGGCCAAGGGCCTGCACCCGGCCATCGCCGAGATCGTGGACGAGGCGCTGAAGGATCTGAAGATTCCGGCCTCGATCACGCTCGCAAACTCATTTGACAGCCAGACCGAGGCGTTACTGGACGCCATTGCGGAGCGTATTTCGGCGACGCTCGGCAAAAACGGCCTGGCCTCACCTCCCTTGGGGTCCCCGGCTCCGGCTGTCAGGGCGCGGCCGGACGCCGGGGATTCTCCGAACACACCGAACCGCGTAGTTGACGAGGCTATCGACCTCGTGAAGGAGTTTTGGCTGCCATGACGACTATTACCGCTCCCGAGCGACCTGACCAGCTCGAAGAGGTCCTGCTCGACGACAAGCGGCGAGGCGAATTGCTCGCCGACCCGGCGAAGTTCCGGGCGTTCACGGTCGAGTACGCGAAGAACGCGATGCGCGACGGCGAGATCGCGAAGGCCATCCGGTCGCAGATGGACGAGGTCCTTGAGAAGTTCGTGAAGGACCAGGGCTTCGACAAGCCCGTCCGACGCCTTCCTGCCTCCGACGACGCGGACAAGGGGCAGAAGCCAAACTCCGAAGCCACCGGCGCTGAGCTCGATGGCAAGTTCAAGAACGCCGGCGAGTTCTACAAGGCCGCCTGGCACCGCAGCGGCCCCGACACCCGCCTGAAGGTGCTCAACGAATCGGAGGGCGCAGATGGCGGCTTCCTGGTGCCCGAGGAGTTCCGGGCCGAGCTGCTCAGGCTGTCGCTCGAAACCGCGCTCGTGCGGCCACGGGCCCGCGTGATCCCGATGGGACGGTCCAGCCTCGCACTCCCGGCAATCCGGGAGACCTCGCACGCCTCGAACGTCTACGGCGGCATCGTCAACAACTGGGCGGCCGAGGGCGCGGATGTGTCCTCGAACACCAACCAGCCGACGTTCAGCCAGGTTCGCCTCACGGCGAAGAAGCAGACGGCCTACACGGTCTTGGGGAACGAGTTGCTTGCAGACTCCGCGATCGCAGTCGAGGCGACGGTCAACCCGCTGTTCGCAGAGGCGCTCAGCTACTTCGAAGACGACGCCTTCGTTGCAGGCTCCGGCGCCGGTCAACCCCTTGGTGTGCTGAACGCCGACGCGCTGATTTCCGTCTCGAAGGAGTCGGGGCAGTCGGCGGATACGCTCGTCTGGGAAAACATCGTGAAGATGTACGCCCGGATGCTACCGACGTCGTTGGGCCGGGCCGTGTGGTACGCCCACATGGACACGATCCCGCAGCTCTACACGATGTCCCTGTCAGTCGGCACCGGCGGCGCGCCGATCTTCGTGCAGAACGGCGCGGCGGGAGCCCCCGCGACCCTGCTCGGCAGGCCGGTCATCTTCACGGAGAAAGCGGAAACCCTGGGGGACGCCGGCGACATCGTGCTTGGCGACTTCGGCTACTACCTGATCGGCGACCGCCAGTCGCTCACCGTGGCGACCTCCCCGCACGTGCAGTTCATCAACGACCGGACCGTCTGGAGGTTCATCCAGCGCGTGGATGGCAGGCCGTGGATCGACTCGGCGATCACCCCGCGCAACGGTACGAACACGCTGTCTCCGTTCGTGTCCCTGGCTGCGAGAGCGTAACTGGCCTAGTGGCGCAGGCAAAAGCCTGACCGCGAGCAATAGGAGAACTTCGATGCGACTTTCCGAGCACGCACTGATCTCGCCGATCGACCTGCTGAACGCGGTCGCCGGCGAGCCGTTCGCGGCCGACGTCGGCGGCACGAACGGGCAGACCGGCTACGAGAACATGAAGAACTACAGCCGCGTCATGGCCTACGTCGAGATCGGTACGTGGAACGCGACCGACGATCTGGACGAGTGCCGATTGCAGCAGGCGTCCGCGGCGGCCGGCACGGGCGTGAAGGACCTGACCACCGACGCCTCGGGCGGCGACTACGACACCGACAACCCGGTGGACGCCGACGGCGACTTCGTGCTGATCGAGGCGCGGGCCGAGAACCTGGACATCGACAACGGCTTCGAACACGTGCGGTTCTACGTGGCGGAAACGTCCGACTCGGGCGTCGACACCGCGAACGGCTACATGGTCCTGTACGGGTACGCGTACCCGCAGAAGCAGGTCCAGGGCGCGGCTGCCACAGGCTCTCAGGTCTACGTGGAGCCTTCGTAGTGCGAGTGATCGTGGGCAATAAGCGTGAGGTGCCTCCGGGCCTGCCGATCTCAGAGTGGTGGGACCGGGTGCTCGCGCTCGAAGAGCGAGAGGACCTCTCAGCGTTGCCCTGGTACGACAACCGAATGGAGTTCCTCTCGCCGGACGAGTTGCGGCGCATACGTGCGAAGGCGCTCGTCTGGCGGGAGGAGACCGGCGAATGGCCGCCGGAGATTGCCTGGTGGTGGGAGATCAGGAACGCTCGCAAGCGCGGCGACCTCCCGCACGGGGCGACCATCGCCACGGTCCGAGTTATCGATGGGGTGACGCACTGCGGGTATTGCGGGGCGCGCTGGAGTCCGCCGGCGCCTGATCGGTGTCCGTTGTGCGACTCCCTGTTCCTAATCGAGGAGGCAGTTCATGTCTGAGAACGAGAAGAAGCCCGCGGAGACCGCGGAGCCACAGGCACCCAAGAAGAAGGTCGATGGGCCTTTGACCACGCTCAGGAAGCTGGCAACCAAGAAGCCCGAGGCAGAGCCGGTCCCCGCTGCGCCAGTGGAGCCACCCGCGCCCGAAGTGGCGCCAACCGCCGTCACCGAGGCGCCGGCCGTCGAGACAGCGGCGGCTACCGAGGCAGTCGTGGTCGACGTGGTCGTTGAGACGCCAAAGCCGCGACGGTGCGCATGTGGCAGGAAGTGGAGCGCCCCGGCGCCGGACCAGTGCCCGGAGTGCGGTGGAGACACGAGGGAGGAATAGGCCCGATGGTTACCGCTATCGACGAGTTCGCGAAGAGAGCCGTAGCAGCGGGACTCTCACTGAAGGAAGGTTCGGACGGCCGGACCTATGTGAAGTGCCCGGATTGCTCGAAGCTCTACGGCTGGGTCTCCGACGAGGGCAAGGTCGTCGAGCAGGAGATCCCGTCGAGGTGCAAGCGGTGCGGCTGCCCGATGGATGCGAAGAAGGCGGCCGAGTTCTCCGAGGCACAGGCCCGGGCCGGGCATTCTCCCGCGCTCGCTGAGATCGGAAACCGACTGAGGGGCATGGCCGGTCCGCCCGTCGACAAGATGGTCAAGGCAGCGAACACCAAGTAGCGCAACAAGGGTTCTGAACCCCGAAAAGCGCAGGAGACTCCTACGATGCGAACCTTCAAGCGACTCTCGACCGCTCTCGTGCTGGCCATGGTCTACGCCATGGTATGGACCTTCGGCGAGGTCGCGGCTGCCCCGCTGGCCGTCCTCAATCGCGCACAGCGGCGTGAGGCCGGGATTCGCCTCGTTCGCCAACCGCGACCCGTCAGCAAGGCGTACCTGTGGCTCCGCAAGCGAACGCGGGCGCTCAGGCTGCGGGTCAAGTACGACCTGATCGAGGCCTCGGCCGCGATGCTTGCCGTCTACTGCTGGGCGACACGGCAGCCTCAGTTCGAAGGGCTTCGAATGTCGTACTGGCGCTGGCTGGCGACGATCCACCTGGCGCTCAAGGAGCGGGAGCAGAAGCGCACCGCGCTTGAGCTGGGCTACGCGTGGATGATGGGCTCCGGCGGCGGGCAGACGTACAGGCTCGGCCAGTGGCGTCCGGTCCCGACTGGCGGGGCCAAGACGCACGTCGGGCAGGTCTCGCCTCTCTACTACAAGAAGGTCGCGGGCGGGCTGCCGGTCCTGATGGACATGACGGTGTTCCCCGGCAACATCTTTTTCGTCGACTCCGGCGATGCTGACGGCGCTGACTCGGCGGGTAGGGGTACGCACCCCGACACCCCATTCATCACCTGCGACTTCTCAATCGCTCAGTGCACGGCCAGCCAGGGCGACGTGATCTTCGTGCTCCCTGGGCATAACGAGGGTCTCACCACGGGCCAGACGATTGACCTGGACGTGGCGGGGATCTCGCTCATCGGCGTGGGCGTCGGAGCCGCAAAGCCGCGGATCGACTTCGACATCGCGGCGGCCTCGATCGACATCGGCGCGAGTAGCTGCATGGTCAAGAACATCAGGCTGCTCCCCTCGGTCACCGACGTGCTGATCGGGATCGACGTCGAGACGCTGTTTACAGATACGGTCCTTGAGGACATCGAAGTGATCCCCGGCGAGGACGGCGCGGGCGCCGATGACTTCGCAGCCGGACTCGAAATGAAGGTCGGCGTCGACCGGACGACGATCAAGGGCCTCACCTACGACGAATACGCGGCGTCCGCTGGCTACTACCGGGCGATCTACTTCAACGGGGCGTCCACGAAGGTACGCATCAGCGACTTCTGGATCGAGATCTCAGGAGCCGCCGCCGTCGCGGGCATCGAGGGCACAGGCAGCTCGCTGCGGAGCCTGATCGAGAACGGCACGATCATCACCGACGCCGAGCCGGGTATCGAGCTCGCATCCGGACAGACCGGTGTGATCCGCGACGTGGACATCTTCGGGGACCTCGCCACCGTCGCGGCGGCAACAGTAGCCGCGGGGATGGCGCACTTCCGGGTGAGCTACGTCGAGGTCGGCGACGAGTCCGGCGAGGTGGTCAAGACTGCCTCGGCGAACGACTAGCAATGAGCAACGACCCTGGGGCAGAGGAGGCGGCTCGGCCGCTTCCCCTGCGGATGCCGCCCGGAGTGGTGGCGATTGCGGTGCCGACGCTGATCCAGATCAAAGAGGACGCAGAGACACGACAGACGGCTCTCGGAACGGTACGGCACATACGCATGTGGGCGATCGACTGGAAGCCCCTGACGTGGAGAGAGCAATGGGAAGCGTTCGCACGAGCGTATCCGGGCAAATGGGCGGTGCAGGCGTTCCCGCCGGCCGATCAGCTCGTGGACGGTAAGGCGGTCTATCACATGTTCGTGTGCGAACAGGCGCCAGAGGGGTTGAACATCCGATGACGGTGAAGCTCGAAGGGACGATCAAGCGGTTCATCGGCCTGTCGACAGACCGGAAACCCGCCATCGGCTGGAACCCGCGGGACGATGCGGGCGTGGAACTGACGCTCACCGCGACGGACCTCCCGTCTGGATCGAGCTTCCTTGAAACGGACACCGGGACAATCTGGCGGTGGAACGGCTCAACGTGGACGGCTTCGCCGGTAGATAACGCTTTGGCTGAATGGCTGGGGCTGATCTACGGGGAACTCGTGAAGGTGCGTGAACTGAAGGAACTCACAGGCTAGTCGCCGCCAAAACGAAAGCGGCGAAGGAAGGACAACCTCAATGGTAGACATAGCACTTGAATACGCTGTCCGGCGTGCCCAGTCTGGCACTCGAAGGTCTCCTCAGGTGAACGACCAGGGAGACGCTCTCGTCTCCGCCGGGCTTCCGCCGTACACCGAGATCACGCGCGAAGGCGGCGGCTGGCAGGCGATGGCGACCGCGGCCGTCGCATCCCTCGTCGTGCGGCCGGACACTGTCGCGATGGCGACGCTCTGGAACGGTGAGCCGGCCGGGGGCAAGAGCCTCATCATCGACGCTGTGTTCGCTCACAACCTCGTGGCTGTGGCGAACTCCAGCTACGGGATCTGGCTCTGCGTCCATCCCGAGGGCATGGCCGCGCCGACTAACGACATCACGATCCGCAACAGCCTGTCGGGCCGCCGTGCCACCGCTGGCGCGCGGACCTTCTTCGACAACGGCGCAACCGTGGCCGACGACGGCTGGTTCCCGTGGGGCGGCGCAGACAAGGTGGTCACCGTCACGGTGCCAGGCGGTCAACTGACGGCCGAGGTCAGCGGGCGCATCATCATCCCGCCGACCGCAGGGCTGTCGATGCAATCCGTGGCAAGCACCACAGCCGTGACGATCACCGCGGGCTTCCGCTGGTACGAGAAGGTCCTGCCCGCCAACTAGACCCCCGTTCACACGGGCCGGGAGGCCCCTCCACCTCCCGGCCTTCCGCCAACTGAATGCCCCGGTCTCTGATCTCTAGAAAGCAGGAGCGCAGATGCCAGCCACAATCCCAGTCATGGGCCGATAGCCCGTGGCAACTTACCGCATCCGCATCACACGCGGCGGGCTACCTGTCGTCGGCGCAGAGGTCACCGCGGCGGGCGAACGCCTGTTCCGCACCACGGACGCCAACGGGGAGGTCTCGGCCTCGCTCGGCGCGTACTCCGATCCCATCGCCGTGGGCCTGCACATCTACAAGGCGGGCGAGATCGAGATGGGCATGAGCCCGATCCGCCTCGAACCCGGTGCCACACGGGTGATCGAGGTCTAGGGTGTTCCGGCTCCCCCTGCGCGTCATCGGCAAGCAGAAGCTCAGCGGAGTCGCCGCGTCGGTCACGTTTACCCTGGCGGACTACACGATTCCCAGCGGGACCCGACATCTTGCCGTGATCTGGAACGGGGCAAAAACCGCCACCGCGGATATGGCCCTTTTGCAGTTCAACGCCGACATCGGGGCCAATTACAACGAACAACTACTAGTCGGGACTGGGGCGGTGGCTGCCGCGGCGCGGGTCACGGGCGAGACCAGCATTCGACTTGGGCAAGCGCCAACCGGGGCGAACCTCTTTGGCGGCGGCATGATCGTGATCCCGTATTCCGCGGGGGCCGCGAATCACAAGGCCACTCTGTCGTTCGGCGGCGAAGTCGAGAACCGCATCGATGCCATCGCTGGACGCTGGGCGAACGTGGCCGCGATTACGCGCATTGACATCCTGACGAGCAGCAGCACGTTCGTCGCCAACTCCATCTTCTGGCTCTGCGCCGTGGACGAACGGTATCTCGTCGAAGAGCAGCTACTCGCCGCCGATGGGACGGTGACGTTCTCCAGCATCCCGCAACTGGACGGCGATCTTGTGGCGCTTGGTTTCGTGCGCACCGATCGCGCGGCAACATCCGACGACATCGACGTTACGGTCAACGCCGACACCACGGACGCCAACTACGCACGCCAGCGGCTCTCTGGGAGCAACACGACCACGGCGGCAGCGGCGGCGGCAGACCGTGCCTTCATCGAGGGCGTACCGGGCGACAGCGCGACCGCGAACGCGTTCGGGGCATTCGTGCTCTCGATCAGCCAGCACGCGAACGGGGTGAAGCAGCCGCACATCCTCGCCGTATCCGGCTACCACGAAACGTCGGGGCCGACCTCGAACGTGGCGGTCGCTTCGGGCCGCAGGGCCAACATCGAGGCGTACACGTCCCTGCTGTTCGCACCGGGCGGAGGCGGCACTAACTTTAAGTCCGGCTCGCTGATCTCCCTCTACCACGTCCCCAAGCGGCTCGTGGATTACGACAAGCTCACCGTGGACGCCGCGACGGTCACCCACGCGGTGCCATCTGGGTTGGAGGTGCTGGTGGAGTCGGTGTTCGCCCGGTCGGATGCGGTGGCGGCGGTCGATGCGATGGCACCAGCATTCAATAATGATGTGACAGCTGCGAATTACGATCAACAATACCTGACTGGTAATGGTGCAGCGGTTTCAGCTGCGCAAGGTTCGGCGGAAAGAAACGTCGTCAACATACCGGCTGCTTCGGCGGGTGCCAATATCTTCGGTGGCGGTTGTGTTTTGATCCCCGCATACGCCGAAACAGATCGCCATAAGCATTTCCTGACATTAGATGGACCTGCCGACGATGCAGTACTAATCCGTTCGATGCGATGGGAAAACGCCGCCGCAATCACCGAGATCGATCTGACGCTTACCACCGGTCCCAACTTCGAGGGCGACTAGCCATGCCGTGGGAACAACTCAAAGCGATCATCGACGAGAACCGCCAGCTTGCACAGCAGGCACGGCAGGAGCCGCCCGTGGCCTGCCCCATCGACGGCGACGTGCTCGACATCCACCCGGACGGGTCGCGCTCGTGTCCGATGGGAAATTTCGCATGGCCGTTCGCACGGCGAAAGGGCCGAGATGCCTAACTGGCTGGCGACGCGAGAACAGGTCAAGCGCGCCGGGAACATCACCGGCGTGTCGCTCAACGCGATGGTCGACCGCATCATCGAGGCGGTCTCACGGGACATCGACCGCCGCACCCGGCGCCGGTTCATCCCGATCACCGAGACGCGCCTGTACCGCTGGCCGCAGCGCAACGGCCGGTCAAGCATCCTGCTGCTGGACGCCGATCTGCTGGCTGTCACGACGCTGCAGACCAAGGCGCAGGACGCCAGCCCGACGACCATCTCGTCGGACGACTATTTCCTCGAGCCCGATAACTTCGCGCCGCCCTACGACCGCATCGAGATCGACCTGTCCGGGTCCGCGGCGTTCGAGTCGGGCAATACGTCTCAGCGATCGATCTCCGTGGCCGGTCGCTGGGGCTACTCGGAGGACACCGCAGCAGCAGGGACCGTGGCGTCGGGCCTCGCGTCATCCGCCTCGGCCGTCTCGATGGTGGGCTCGAACGGATCTCTGGTCGACGTGGGCGACACGCTTCTGATCGAGAGCGAGCAGCTTTTCGTCTCCGAGCGTGCGAACGCTCAGGTAGCGACACAGCTTCTCGACGGCGCGCTCACAGCGAGCCAGGCGGAAGTAGCGGTCACCGTGGACACCGGGACGCTGTTTTTCGCCGGCGAGATGATCCTGGTCGATTCCGAGCGCATGTTCATCGAGTCCATTTCCGGCAACGTCCTGACCGTGATCCGCGCCTACGACGGCTCCGTGCTGGCCGCGCACGACAACGACACGGCGGTCCATGCGTTCCGCACCTACACGGTGGTCCGCGGCGTCAACGGGACGACCGCGGCCACGCACGCAGACACCACGGCGGCCACGAAGTACGTACCGCCTCAGGACATTCGCCGCCTCGCCATCGCAGAGGCACTGGCGGGCTACCAGCAGGAACGGTCGGGCTACGGTCGCACCATCGGGACCGGTGAGGCTCAAGTCGAGTTCACGGGCAGGGCGCTCGATTCCCTGCGCAAGTACGTGGTCGACCACTATCAGCGGTTGAGGATTGCGACGATCTGATGACCACAGCCAGCGTGCGAATCGAAACCTCAGGGCCGCTGTTCTCGGCCAACGCCCCGAACATCGTGCGGCGGGCCGCGCAGCGCACGGTCGCGCAACTCGTCGAGATCGGCGAATCAAAACTCGATCAGATGCTCAGGCCACGACCCGCAGGCGTGTTCCTGTCGGTCTCGGAGGCGCGCACCGGGCAGGCCAGCAAGGGCAACTACCGCCGCAACCTGCACACGGTGGTCGAGGACCTGCGCGGCGTGATCTCAGACGGCGGCGTCGTGTACGGGCCTTGGTTAGAACTTGGGCGCGCGGGTACCCGGTTCCGCGGCTATGCCAGTTTTAGACGGGTAGGTCAAGAACTCGAAAAGCAGGTGCCTGCGGTCGCACGAAAGAACGTCGAGGACGCGGTGAGGGACCTGAATGGCTTTTAACATCAAGGCGACGTTGCAGGCGATCACGTCGTACCTCGCGGCCTCCGGGTACGTGAAGTTGGCGCGTCTCGGCGAGCCGAAGGCCCCGCCGGAGAACGTGACGGCCGCGGTATTCATGTCGTCGGTCTCGGTGGCGCAACTGACGCTGGGTACGACCATCGAGCAGCACGTCGTCACGATCCGGCTGTACCGCAACATGCTCGACGAGTCGGCGGACGTCGAGCTTGAGCTCGCCCGCATCGTGTCGGAGATATCCAGCGATCTTCTGGGCGAGTTCGACCTGGGAGCCACGATCCGCAACGTCGACGCGGGCGGCCAGTACGGGGTCGGGCTTTCGACCCGCTGGGGCTACGTGGACGTGGGCGGCACGATGTTCCGGGTCGCCGACATGACGGTCCCGCTGGTGGTCGACGACTCAGCGACGCTGGCGGCGTAGGGAGATGTCACAAAAATGTCATACCTGATTAAGCGGGGCTGTTCGACGAGACGCGTGCCGCTGGACCCGGCCGCAAAGGTGTTCGACCTGCGCACGCAGGAGTTCATCAATTACCGACCAGGCGACATCGTCGAGACGTTCCCGGCGCACGTCCCGGTCGACGAGTGGGTGCGTGACGGGGTGATCGTGGCCGTCGAGGCGCCGGTCGGTGAGGCCCCGAGCAAGAAGGGCAAACGGTAGATGGCAAAGCCCACTATCTGCCACCCGGATCGAAAGCACTACGCAAAAGGGAAATGCCATCGTTGCTATAAGCGTGAGCAATATAGGCCCACGCCTAGGGTCGAACGTAAGGCAGAATGTCATCCGGATCGCAAACACAAAGGCAAAGGGCTTTGTGGACCATGTATTCAAAAGCAAAATCGTGTAACAAATCCAGAATTGTATAAAGAGCAAGGGCGGAAATCCTACGCTCGCAATATCGAAGCGATGCGCATGCGAGCGCGACGACAAAAGGCGATGTTGAAAGCCGAACTTTTGACCGCATATGGCGGACGCTGCATGTGCTGCGGCGAGACAGCGCCAGAATTCTTGAGTATCGATCACGCTAACGGGGATGGACAAGAGCACCGTAAACGCGTTGGGTCAGGCGGGGTGTGGGGTGACTTACGGCGACAGGGATATCCGCGTGAGGGATACCGCTTGCTCTGCATGAATTGTCAGTTTGGAACGATGCGCGGCAAAGCCTGTCCCCATCAGGTCGCCAAGGAGCAAATTGCGTGAGTAAGCAGTCGGGGTTAGGCGATCAGGCTTACGTTCAGGGCTACGACCTGTCCGGCGACGTGGCGAGCCTGTCCCGGATCGCGGGCGGGCCCGGGCTGGGCGATCTCACGGGCATCAACAGTTCGGCGCACGAGCGCGTCGGGTTGCTCAGGACGGGCGAGATCGCGTTCACGTCATGGTTCAACGACGCGGCGCTTCAAGAGCATGCCGCCCTCTCGCCGCTACCGCTAACCGACGTGATCGTGTCGTACCTGCGAGGGACCACGCTCGGCAACCCGGCGGCCTGCATGACGGCCAAGCAGGTCAACTACGACCCGACGCGCAATCAGGATGGGTCTCTCCAGTTCGGCGTGCAGGCATTGTCCTCGCATTCCAAGGTCGGCCTCGAATGGTGCGAGCAGTTGACGGCTGGCAAGGCCACGCACGCGAGCGCGACGAACGGCACGTCACGGGACTACGGCTCGGTCTCGACGCTGTTCGGTGCCTCGGCGTACTGGCACGTGTTCTCGGTGGCCTCTGGGACCGTGGACGGCGAGATACAGGACTCGGCCAACGACACCGACTTCGTAGCGGTCACCGGGCTGGCCTTCACGGCCCTCACCGCGAGGGGCGCGGAGCGGGTAGCCACGGCGGCCGACGCGACGATCCGGCGCTACGTCCGATTCGCGTCCACGGACACGTTCACCACGGCTGTGCTATGGGCGGCCTTCATCCGGCACCTTACTTCAACACTCTGATGAACATCTACCAGATGGCCACCAATCCCTTGCTGCACGCCTCGCAGCTGTTCTCGATCAAACGGCCCATGGCGACGCACTGGCGGCCCGCCGCGTGCGCGGAAGTCCGGTGCCCGCATCACCTCAACGGCTGGCGGACGGAGATCGACGAACGCTCAGGCCTCGGGCAGGGGCAGGCGGCATACATCCGCCGCAACTCAGGCCGAAGGTTCGTCGAGGAGAAACAGGAAACGGGCCTCACTCGGTTCACGTTCGAGGCCGGCCAGCGGTGCTTCGGGGAGCACAAGTTGCCATCGGGGCTTGATCCGCTGTTCATCCGCCAGCGGGTCCGCTCGGGCATGATCGCCAGCACCCAGCGGGCCGAGTGGCCTGAGTGGATGGATACGTTCAACACGGAAATGGAACGGGCGGCAAAGGGCCGCTAGGAGGTACACGTGACTAAGCAGAGTGGCATGGGTATGACGGTCGCAGTCGATTCCTCGGCCCCGGCGGTGGAAGCAATCGGCAACGACATCACGAATCTGTCGTTCGCGACACCTCGCGGCGTGCAGGACATCACGGGCGTCAACTCGTCCGCGATGGAACGGCTGCTATTGCTCGCCGATTTCTCGATCACGATCAATGGCCCGTTCAACCCCGCGAGCTCTCCATCCTCGCACGACGTGTTCTCGACGGTGCCGAGCACGTCGGTGACCCGGACGGTGACCATCGTGGTCGGTGGGAAGACGTTGCCGAACGAGGTCCTATTCAGCGACTACGCGCTCAACCGGGGCGCGGACGGCTCGCTGACATTCACCGCGTCGGGTGCGCTGAATAGCACGGTCGTTCCGACCTGGGCATGAAGGAGTAGCACATGGGTTTCAAGATCGCGGCGGCCTCAGAGCGTCTGGCCGTCCTCGTGTTCGAGGGCGACTACAAGGGCGCGGAGGTCACGGTACGGCTCAACGTGCCCATGCGGGTGTTCATCGAGGCCCGCAGGGTGGCGGCGTCACAGGACTGGGAGCCGTTCCTGGCCTACTTCGTCGCCGAGGTCGTGCGCGGCTGGAACCTCGAGAATGCGGATGACCAGCCTGTCCCGGTGACGTCGGATGGGCTGGCCTCCGTGCCGCTCGACTTCCTGATGCGGCTGATAACCGAGTGGGCGAATCAGGTCGGCTCAGTCGCCGCCCCTTTAGTCTCGCCATCGAGCAATGGAAGGCCGTCGGTGGAGGCGTCACTGCCGATGGCGAACTCGTGACGAAACCCGCCGAGCTCGTGGAGGCCGAACTGATCGACGGCATCTGTCAGCGATACGGCTGCCTGCCTTCCGCGCTCATGGAAGAGGACGCAGACCTGTTGCTTGGAACACTCGCACTCGTAGGCATAGGAAAGGTCGAGACCGAGTAGATGGCGAACGAGGTCCGCATTGTAGTCAGTGGCGACTCGCGAGACGCCGAGGCGGCGCTCAAGCGCGCCGGTGGGGCCGTCGACGACTTCGCGAAGAAGGCTCGCGGCATCGGCCTCGCGATGGCCGCGCTCGGCGCCGCAGGCACGCTGGCGCTTGCGGGCGCCGTGAAGGGCGCCATCGCCGAAGCGGCCTCCATCAAGCTTCTCGATCAGGCGCTCCGCAACGTCGGCCAGTCCTACAAGGCGCAGGAAGAGGCGATTGAAGGCGTCATTGCGGCTCAGGAACGCAAGACGAACTTCGGGGACGATGCACAACGAGCGGCACTGCAGACTCTCGTCGCTCTGAGCGGCGATTACCGCAAGGCTCTCGATGCCCTGCCTGCGACGTTGGACCTTGCGGCTGGGCTAGAAATCGACCTTGCGACCGCATCGAACCTCGTCGGTCGCGCACTCGCCGGCAATACGGAGATGCTGACCCGCTATGGCATCCAACTCCGGGAAGGTGCGACGGCCGCGGAACTCAACGCCGAGATCACCCGGAAATTCGGTCGGTCAGCCGAGGCCGCCGCCAACCCGTTGACGCAACTTGGCAACGCCATCGGGAATCTGAACGACGCCTTCGGCAAGGCTCTGCTGCCCGCCATTCTCCCGGTGATCAAGGCGCTCAAGGACTTCACGGTGTTCCTGAACGAGCACCCACGCATCGTCGAGATCGCCGCGCCAATCGCGGCAGTCGGCACGGCGTTCCTGGTGGTCAACGGTGCGCTCCTGCTTCTCCTTGCGACCATCCCCGCGGTAATGGCCGCCGGGGTCGCGCTGCAGGTCTCGATTGGTCCGCTGCTGCTCGCCGTCTTGGGCATTGAGGTCGCAATCGTGGCGGTGATCGCCGCGGGCTACCTGCTCGTTAAGCACTGGGACTGGGTGAAGTCGCACCTCGACCTGTTCATCCAGATCGTCGCCGCGGTCGGGGCGACTATCTTCGGCCCAATCGTGCTCGGTATCGCCGCGCTTATCACGGCCGGACGCTTCCTCGCTAGTCACTGGGACGACATTTCGGCCACGGCGAA